>RRZT011322436.1_pt1 | contig 13776 bp, 12 predicted proteins | sample 2165551 | NCBI WGS metagenome assembly RRZT01 (sample SAMN10456910, study PRJNA506462) | wastewater metagenome | biome: wastewater; feature: sludge; material: wastewater sludge; isolation source: wastewater sludge with Escherichia coli K12::gfp cells carrying plasmid... | place: USA: Moscow, Idaho... | reverse complement strand
GTCGGAGAGGACCTCGATGCGGGTCTGCACCAACGGGGCGAGGGCCTGCAGCCGGCCGAGCTCGCCGAGCGACGGCGAACCGCTGAGGACCTCGGCCGCCTCGAGATGGGGCAGCAACCGGGAGGCCAGCTCGTCGCCGGCCAGGGCGCGGATATAGATGCCGTTGAGCCAGTTGAGCTTGTCGAGGTTGAAGATCGACCCGGCCGGGTTGACCTTGTGCCAGTCGAAGCCGCGGGAGAACTCCTCGAAGGTGAAGACCTCCCGCTCTGTGCCGTCAGCCTCGAGGATCGGCGGGTACCCCTGCAGGGCAAGGAAGTTGACCAGCGCCTCGGGCAGGTAGCCCCGCTCGCGGAACCAGGTCAGCCGCGCCCAGGGGCTCTTGCGCTTGGAGATCTTCGCCTTCTTCTCGTCGCGCAGCAGCGGCATATGGGCGAACTTCGGCGGCGTGAGCCCCAGCCAGGTGTAGAGGAGCAGGTGCTTGGGCGTGGAGGAGATCCACTCCTGACCACGAACGACATGGGTGATGCCCATCTCGTGGTCGTCGACGACGACCGCGAGATGGTAGGTCGGGAAGCCGTCGGCCTTGAGGATGACCTGGTCGTCCGGTCGCGGGGCGTCGATATGGCCCATGATGAGGTCGTCGAAATGGGTGTCGACATCGTCGGGGATCTGCATCCGCACGACGGCGTGCTCGGTGTACCCGGGCAGCGCGGCGCGCTCCTCCTGGGTCTTGCCCAGGCACATCCGGTCGTAGCCGGTGGGCTGTTTGAGCTTCTGCTGGTGCTCCCGCATCGCGGTGAGCCGCTCCGCCGAGCACCAGCAGTGGTAGGCCTTCCCCTCGGCGAGCAGCCGGTCGACATACGGCTGGTAGGTGGCGAGCCGCTCGGACTGACGGTATGGCGCGTACCTGCCCCCGATGTCCGGCCCCTCGTCCCAGGTGAGCCCGAGCCAGTGCAAGGTGTCGAAGATCTGCCGCTCGCTGTCGTGCTGCAGCCGGGCCCGGTCGGTGTCCTCGATCCGCAGGACGAAGCTGCCGCCCTGCTGGCGCGCGAAGGCCAGGTCGAAGAGGGACATATATGCCGTGCCGACGTGTGGGTCACCGGTCGGCGACGGGGCGACGCGCAGGCGGACCGGGTCCAAGGGCTTCTCGCTCATAGTGCGCCCAGGGTATCCCGTCGGCGGGGTCGTTCGGCCGTCGCTCGGCGCGGGCTCACCGGGTCGTGCGCGGGCACTCAGCGGGTGACGGCGGGGTTCGACAGGATGCCGATCCCCTCGATCTCCACCTCGACCCGCTGGCCGGCGGCGACCGGTCCCACCCCGGCGGGGGTGCCGGTGAGGATGATGTCGCCGGGGAGCAGGGTGAAGGCGGCCGACGCGTACGCGATGAGCGTGGGGACATCGTGGATGAGGTCCGCGGTCGTGCCGTCCTGGACGACCTCGCCGTCGCGGCGGGTGGTCAGCCGCAGCCCCGAGGGGTCGAGCTCGGTCTCGACCCAGGGCCCGATCGGGGCGAAGGTGTCGAAGCCCTTGGCTCGGGACCACTGGCCGTCGCTGCGCTGGAGGTCCCGAGCGGTGACGTCATTGCCGCAGGTGTAGCCGAAGACGACCGAGAGGGCGCGTTCGCGGGGCACGTCCTTGCAGACCTTGCCGATGATGACGCCGAGCTCGCCCTCGTAGTGGACCTCGCGGCTCTGCGGCGGCATGACGACGGGGTCACCGGGGCCGATGACGGCGGTGTTGGGCTTGATGAACATCATCGGCTCGGCCGGCGGGGTCGAGCCCATCTCGGCGGCGTGGTCGGCGTAGTTGCGGCCGATGCCGATGACCTTGCTCCGGGGGATGACCGGGGCGAGGAGGCGGACGTCCTCGAGCGGGGTCCGCTCGCCGGTGAAGGTCACCGGCTGGTAGATCGGGTCCCCGTGGATCCTGGCGACGACGAGGCGGCCACCGTCCTTCTCCACGACTCCGTAGCAGGGGTCCTCGCCCGTCGTGTACCGCGCGATCCGCATCCCGTCCAGCCCCTCTTCCTTCACCTGTGCACAACCCGCAAAGACACACCTTATGACGGCGTCATAAGGTGTGTCTTTGCGGGGGGCGGGAGGGGTGGGTTGTGGAAAACCGAGGTATGACGGTCCTCGCGCTGACGCAGTGGCGCGACCTCGAAGCCGCCCATGAGGCCCGGGTCGACGCCGCCACCGAGGCGCACCGCAGGCGTCGGGCCCTCGGCGAGAAACACCCGACCGAGGACTTCCTCTTCACCTACTACCCGACCACTCCGACCCGGCTGCGCCGTTGGCACCCCGGCCTGGGCGTCGGTCTCGACCGGGCGGCCGGGCTCCCCCGCGCCTCCTGGCGCTTCTACGGCGCGGACGACCAGATTGTCTCGGTCGACGCCGCCGCCCTGGCGACCAGCCGCGCCGAGGGCATCCGGTTCGTCCGGGACCTGCTCAGCGCCGTCGACGGGCGTGAGCCGCAGCTGGGCTGCTTCGCTCTGCACGAGTGGGCCATGGTCTACCGGCTGCCGGCGGAGCAGGTCCGGCATACCCAGCTGCCCTTGCGGCTAGGCCCGGCTGGGACCGACGCCGTCGTCGAAAGCCACTCGCTGCGCTGCACGCATATCGACGCCTTCCGCTTCTTCACCCCCGAGGCGGTCCCGCGCAACGCCCTCCAGCCGCGCCGCGACACCCAGGTCGCCCTGGACCAGCCCGGCTGTCTGCACGCCGGGATGGACCTCTACAAGTGGGCCACCAAGCTCACCCCGGCCGTCCCCAGCGAGCTCGTCATGGACTGCTTCGACCTCGCTCGCGACCTGCGCCGCCTCGACATGCAGGCCTCGCCGTATGACGTGACGGTGCTCGGTGACGAGCCGATCTTCATCGAGACCCCCGTCGGCAAGGCCGACTATCTCGCCGCGCTCCACCCATTGATGACCCGCGCCGCGGCCCTGCGGCGCCGGCTGCTCACGGTCTGCGACGCCCTGCTGCAGGTCGCCTCCGGCGTCCCGATCGTTCGGGGTTGACAAAGTCCTCAGTTCCCTGGTTCATTAGTCGAGTACTGAACCAGCGAGGAGGAGCCAACCCGTGACGGCTTTCGCCGAGGGGCGACCGATCTTCCTCGACCTGGCGGACCGGATGGCCGACGACATCCTCGCGGGCATCTACCCCGAGGAGACCCAGGTTCCCTCGACGAACGAGCTGGCCGCGCACTACCGGATCAACCCGGCCACCGCCGGCAAGGCGCTCAACCGCCTCGGCGACCAGAACGTCATCTACAAGAAGCGCGGACTCGGCATGTTCGTGGCCACCGGCGCCCCCGAGGCGCTCCGGGCCTCGCGGCGGGCCTCCTTCACCGCCGAGTTCGTCCTCCCCCTCCTCGACGAGGCGGCCCGGGTCGGGCTGACCACCGACGAGATCGTCACAATGATCAAGGACCAGTCATGACCAGCCACCCACCCGCCGGGACCCCGAGCGGCATCGTCCTGGAGCACGTCACCAAACGGTTCGGCCGGACCGAGGTGCTCACCGACATCTCGGCCGTCCTCCCGCCCGGCCGCATCTACGGCCTGCTCGGCGCCAACGGCGTCGGCAAGACCACCCTGATGTCCCTGGTGTGCAACCACACCTTCCGCTCCGGCGGGACCGTGCTCATCGACGGGGAGGACCCCGCGGAGAACCCGGTCGTTCTCGGTCGGACCTGCTTCATCCGCGAGGACCAGCCGTACAACGATGCCTTCAAGGTCCGCGACGTCCTCAGCGCCGTGTCATGGTTCTACCCCGACTGGGACGCCGCGCTGGCCGAGCGGCTGGCGGACCGCTTCCACCTGCCGCACCGCACCACGTGCAAGAAGCTGTCCCGCGGCCAGCGCTCCGCCCTGGCGATCGTCATCTCGCTCGCCTCGCGGGCGGCATACACCTTCCTCGACGAGCCCTACCTCGGGCTGGACCCGTCGGCGCGCGGGATCTTCTACGACGAGCTGCTCCTCGCCTACAGCGAGCACCCACGGACCATCGTCATGTCGACCCACCTCATCGACGAGGCGGCCGGTCTGCTGGAGGAGGTCCTCGTCCTCCATGAGGGCCGCATCGTCCTTCGGGCGGACGCGGACGAGGCCCGGACGAGCGCCTTCGTCGCCAGGGGCCTCGACTCGGCGGTGACCGCCCTGGTCGGTCACCGCGAGGTCCTCTCCGAGCGGCGCCTCGGGTCGATCCTGTCGGTCACCGTCCGTGGGGCACGCACCGCCGACGACGAGTCCCGGGCCCGCGCCGCCAATATCGCCCTCGAGGCTGCCAGCCTCCAAGAGCTCGTCGCCGCCATCGGCATCGGCGGGATCGGCGGGGTCGACACCGAGTCGTTCACCACCCAAAGGACCTCACGATGACCTACGCTCGCCGATCACTTCGGCTCTACCTCGCCAACCGTTCCTATGTCACCCTCATCCCGGGCGGCATCCTCGTCATCATGCTCGCCATGTCTCTGGTCATCGGCGTCGCGATCGGGATGGCCACCGAGTTCCCGCTCTCGGCCCAGATCCAGGAGGGCATGCGGGAGAACAACGGTGGTGCCGTCTACTCGATCCCCGGGTTCCTCATCTCGCTCGGGGCCTTGGCCGTGAACCGGAACTTTGCCATGGCCCTGGCCTTCGGCAGCACCCGGCGGCACTTCTGGCTCGGCACCCTCATGGGCTTCGGCCTCACCTCGGGCGCCACCGCCGCGTCCGCGGTGGTCCTGCTCGCCCTGGAGAAGGCCACGAACCACTGGTTCTTCGGCGTGCACGCCTTCGACGTCGCTGCCCTCGGCAAGGGCGACTACGTGCTCACCTTCGCCTCGGTCTTCGTCCTCGCGGTGCTGTCCCTGGCTCTCGGCGCCCTCTTCGGCACGGCATACCGCGCGTTCGGCACCAAGGGCGCCCTGCTCACCGGCCTGGCGGCGGCGGTCCTCGTGGTCGCAGTGACGCTGCTCAGCGCGTCGAACAAGGAGACCGTCGGCTCCTGGCTCGGCGCACTGGGTGTCTGGGCCGCAGTGGTCGTCGCCGCCATCGCCGCCGCGATCAGCATTGCCGGCTCCTACGCTGCCAACCGGCTCGCCAGGCTGTAGTCGACCCACTCAGCGCGACCCGCTCAGCGGGCCGGCACGCCTCGCCGGTTCAGGCCGTAGGTGATCCCGTCGACCAACGCCGTCCACGACGCCTCGACGATATTCGCCGCCACGCCGACCGTGGTCCACGACGTCTCGCCGTCCGCGGTCTCGATGAGCACCCGGGTCACCGCGTCCGTGCCGTGCGCCGAGTCGAGGATGCGGACCCGGAAGTCGATCAGCTCGAGATGCTCCAGCTCGGGGTAGGTCCCGTTGAGCGCAAGCCGCAGCGCATGGTCGAGGGCGTTCACCGGTCCGTTGCCCTCGCCGGTCGCCACCGCGCGGCGCTCCCCCGCGTGCAGCTTGACGGTCGCCTCCGAGGTCGCCTCCTCCCCCGGCCGGGCGTCGGTGATGACCCGCCACGACTCGACCTCGAAGTATGCCGGTGCCGGCTCGCCGATGGCGCGCCGCAGGAGCAGCTCGAAGGAGGCATCGGCGGCGTCGAAGGTGTAGCCGCGCAGCTCCATGTCCTTGACCGTCGCCAGGACAGAGACGACGAGCTCGGGGCGCGAGCTGAGGTCGACACCCATCTCGGCGGCCTTGAGCTCGACCGAGGCCCGTCCGGCCATGTCGGAGACCAGGGTCCGCATCGAGTTGCCGACGGTGCCCGGGTCGATGTGCTGGTACAGGTCGGGGTCGACCTTGAGGGCGCTGGCGTGCAGGCCGGCCTTGTGCGCGAAGGCGGAGGACCCGACATACGGCTGCCGGGAGTAAGGCGGCACATTGGTCACCTCCGAGATCGCGTGCGAGATCCGGGTCGCGTCGCCGAGCTGGCGCGGCTCGACGAGCTCGAGGCCCCGTTTGATCTGGAGGTTGCTCAGCAAGGTGACGATATTCGCGTTGCCGGTGCGCTCGCCGTACCCGTTGATCGTGCCCTGGACCTGGATGACCCCCGCGTCGACCGCCGCGAGGGAGTTCGCGACCGCGCAGCCGGTGTCGTTGTGGCAGTGGATGCCCAGCGGGGCGCCGGTTGTGGCGAGGACGTCGGCGACGACATCGGCCACCTGGTCGGGGAGCATGCCGCCGTTGGTGTCGCAGAGGGCCACCACCTCGGCGCCCGACTCCACGGCGGCCCGGACCGCCTCGAGCGCGTACGCCCGGTCGAGGCGGTAGCCGTCGAAGAAGTGCTCGGCATCGAGGAAGACCCGGCGCCCCTCACCGCGCAGGAAGGTCACGGTGTCGCGGATCATCTCGAGGTTCTCCTCGGGAGTGGTCCGCAGCGCGTCGGTGACATGGCGCAGATGCGACTTCGCGACGAGAGTCACCACCGAGGCGCCCGAGTCGAGCAGCGCCCGCACCAGCGGGTCGCTGTCGGCCCGGCCCCCGGCCCTCCGGGTCGCGCCGAAGGCCGCCAGGGTCGCATTGCGTAGCCGCAGGTCGGTCTGCGCCCGGGCGAAGAACTCGGTGTCCTTGGGGTTCGCCCCGGGCCAGCCCCCCTCGATGTAGCCGACGCCGAGCTCGTCGAGGTGCCCCGCGATGGCCAGCTTGTCGGCCACCGTGAGGTTGAGTCCCTCTTGCTGCGCACCATCGCGCAAGGTCGTGTCGTAGACGTGGAGCGTCATCGTCGGCTTCCCAACGAGTGCTGCCCGGGACTGTTCCCAGGCGGTTGGTGCGGTATGCCGGAGGGGTGGCCCGGCACTGGTGCGGTATGCCGGAGGGGTGGCCCGGCATTGGAGCGGTCTGCCGGAGGGGTGGCCCGGCAATGAAAAAGACCCCCCGGGGACGGGAGGTCTGCGCGACAGGAGCGGGTGTGGGCCCTGTCGCGCCTAGGTAATGATGAGGGCAGCGCTAGCTGCCACGAGCGAGGTCATCACGATGGCCAGCCTGCCTCGCCTTGCCCCGCGATGGTCATGGCGTCTCACCTTCTGGACGGCGCGTGGGCCGCAGCGGTGACCAGGGCGGCGAAGACGCAGGTGTCGTCGGAGGCCTCGGGGTGCCACTGCACGCCCAGGCGGAACCGGGCCGAGGGTGCCTCCATCGCCTCGAGCACCCCGTCCGCGGAGTATGCCGTGCCGACATACCCCGGCGCGGTGGCGACGGACTGGTGGTGCGAGCACCGGACGGCCGCCGCACCCCCGATGATCCGCGCCACCCTGGACCCGTGCGTGCTGGTGACCTGGGTCTGCCCGTAGTGCCCGGGCGCGGGTGCGTGAGCCGAGGTGCCGGTGAGGTCCGGGACGTGCTGCGACAGGGTGCCCCCGGCGGCGACGGCCATGACCTGCATGCCTCGACACACTCCGAGCAGTGGCAGGTCGAGCTCGGTCGCCCGGCGGACCAGGGCCAGCTCGAAGGAGTCCCGATCCGGTTGCGGACCCTGGGTGCGCGGGTGCGGCGAGGCACCGTACCGGGCCGGGTCGATATCGGCTCCCCCGGCGACGACGAGCGCATCGAGGCGGCTCAGGAGGGCCTCGACGACGGCCGGGTCGGGGTCGCGCCGCGGCGGCAGGAGCATCGCGACCGCTCCGCAGGCCTCGAGCTGCCGGACGTACCCCGCGGGGACGAAGGCGGCCGTCACCTGGGTCCACACCCCGTAGGACGCGGGCTCGACATACGTCGTGACACCGACGACGGGAGGTGACCCAGACATGGCGCTCACATCCGCTCGAACCCGCGGACGCGTTCCCAGTCGGTCACCGCGGCGTTGAACGCGGCGAGCTCGACGTCGGCGAGGTTGACGTAATGGTCGACGACGAGGTCGCCGAAGGCCGTCCGGGCCAGCGCGGACCCGGCCAGGAGGTCGCGCGCCTCGCGCAGGGTGGCTGGGACGTGCACCTTGTCGGCCGTGTACGCATTGCCGACGAGCTCGTCCTCCAGCTCGAGCCCTTCCCGTATGCCGTGCAGCCCTCCGGCGAGCATCGCCGCGACCGCGAGGTAGGGGTTGACGTCCCCACCGGGCACCCGGTTCTCGACCCGCAGGCCCAGCCCGTCGCCGACGACCCGCAGCGCGCAGGTGCGGTTGTCCCGGCCCCAGGCGACCGCGGTCGGGGCGAAGGTGTCGGGCTGGAAGCGCTTGTAGGAGTTGATATTCGGGGCGTAGAAGACCGCCAGCTCGGGCATCGAGACGAGCAGCCCGGCGAGGAAGGACCGGAAGACCGGCGAGAAGCCGAGCGGGTCGGCGGCGTCCGCGAAGGCCGCGGTTCCGTCCGCGCGGCGCAGCGAGAGGTGGATATGGCAGGAGTTGCCCTCGCGCTGGTCGTACTTGGCCATGAAGGTCACCGAGCGCCCGTGCGCCGCGGCGATCTCCTTGGCGGCGGTCTTGTAGACCGTGTGCTTGTCGCACGTGGCGAGGGCCTGGTCGTACCGGAAGGCGATCTCGTGCTGGCCGAGGTTGCACTCCCCCTTGGCGCTCTCGACCGACATGCCGGCGGCATACATGGCATTGCGGATGTCCCGTAGCAGTGGCTCCACCCAGGTCCCGCCGAGGATCGAGTAGTCGACGTTGTATCGGCTGGCCGGGGTGAGGTCGGTGTAGCGGCGGTCCCAGGCCTGGTCGTAGGGCGTCTCGAAGACGAGGAACTCCAGCTCGGTGCCGACGAAGGCGGTGAACCCCAGCGCGGCGGCCGCATCGACCTGGGCACGGAGCACCGACCGCGGTGCCGGCGCGACCGGCCCGGACCCGTCGAGCCACTCGACATCGGCGAGCACCGTCGCGGAGTAGTCCTGGCCGGGGGTGCGGTGCAGGGTCGAGAGGTCGAGGACGAAGCGCATGTCGCCATACCCCCGCTCCCACGAGGAGATGGCGTAGCCGCCGACGGTGGCCATCTCGACGTCGACCGCGAGCAGGTAGGCGCAGCCCTCCGTGCCGTGTTCGAGGACGTGGTCGAGGAAGAACCGGCCGTGGACCCGCTTGCCCTGGAGCCGGCCCTGCATGTCGGGGAAGGCGACGATGACAGTGTCGAGGTGACCGGAGTCGATCTCGGTCCGCAGGGTGTCAAGGTCCAGTGGACGCTCAGGGCTCATCGGAGGCGTCCTTGGTCAGCCGAGCAGTCCCCGCAGGACCGCGGAGGTCGCATCGCAGTGGTCCTCCATGATCCGGCGGGCCTGCTCGGGCTTGCCGGCGAGGATCGCGCGCACCAGCCGGCCGTGGTCGTCGGTGCTGTGGTCGATATTCCGGCTCAGGACCGGTATGGCGGTGAGCAGCTCGTGCAGTGCCGCCTGCGCACGGGTGACCGCCTCGACGAGCATCGGGCTGCCGCAGGTGCTCGCGATGGCCAGGTGCAGCCGGGAGTCGGCAACCCGGTGGGCGGCGGCGTCGTGGGCGCTGCGGCGCGCCTCCGCCTCCGCGTCGCGCAGCCAGGCGCGCTGGTCGGCGGAGAGGCTGCGGGAGGCGGCGAGGAAGGCCGCTCCGGCCTCGACGACCCGGCGGAAGGACAGGGCGTCCTCGAGGTCGGCGCCCCGACGCACGTTCGGCTGCTTGTCGGGGAAGGACGGACCGCCGTAGGTCACCGCGGTGCCACCGGTGCGGCCCCGCCGGGTGACGACCATGCCCGACTCGCGCAACGCGGCAATGGCCTCGCGCAGGGTCACCCTGCTGACGCCGAGCCGTTCGGCGAGCTCGCGCTCCGGGGGCAGCTGCTCACCGTCGGCGAAGACGCCGAGCCGAATCGAGGTGGCCAGCTGCTGGAAGGTCGTCTCGAAGGCATTGCCCGTCGTGGGGCGAAGGACGGCGTCGGAGAGCCGCGCGACCGCGAGCTGCTCCGGTGGGTTCAGGCGCTCCGGTGCCACGGCCACCTCCCGACGACGATGAGCGAGATCAGCGTCCCGATCCAACCGTGCCCGCTCTGGTGCGGTCAATGGTACGTGCGCAGGCCAATCGCGGCATCCGGGGCGGACCGGACCACCGAGCAGTCACCTCCGCTGGTCAGCCGCGCCCCGCGAGCATCGCCTCGAGGACGCCGGCGACGCCGTCCTCGTCGTTGGTGCGACAGGTATGCCGGGCCGCCGCCAGAACCTCGGGGTGGCCATTGGCCACGGCATAGGACTCCCCCGCCCAACGCAGCATGGGCAGGTCGTTGGGCATGTCACCGAAGGCCCAGACCCGCTCGCGGGGCACCCCGTGGGCAGCGGCGAAGCCCTCGAGGACGGCCGCCTTGGTCACCCCGGGAGCGCTGATCTCGGCGAGCCCGCCGGCCCCGGAGTACGCGACGATGCCGTGCCTCCCCACAACGTCGACCACCCCGGCGAGGAAGTCGTCATCGGGCAGTTCGGGACAGCGGGCGAGGAGCTTGCCGACCGGGGAGTCCAGCAGCGACTCGATCGGTCCGACCGGGGTGCCGGGTGGGACGTCGTGGATCGACTGGAAGGCCGGCTCGTGCGCGAAACCCGCCAGCCGCTCGGCCGCGAAGAAGGCCGACGGATATGCCGCCCGCACTCCGGCGATGATGGCGTGGAGGTCGGCGACGCCGATCGGCCGGACGTCGGAGACCACCCGGGCGTGGACGTCATACGTGAACGCGCCATTGCCGCACAGCGCCACCCCGTGCCCGCCGACGACATCGGCGAGCTCGTCGAGCCACCGCGGCGGCCGGGCGGTGACGAAGACGACCGGGATTCCGGCGGCCTCGGTCGCGGCCAGCGCCGCCCGGGTGCGCGCCGAGACCGAGCCATCGGACCTCAGCAGCGTGCCGTCGAGGTCGGTGGCCACCAGAAGGGGACGCACCGTCGACGGCGAGGGCGTCATACCAGCCTGGTCATCCACCCGTGCGGGTCGTCGGCGCGACCGAACTGGACATCGAGGAGGGCCGCGCGCAGCTCTGCCGCGACCGGGCCGGTCTCGTTGGAGTTGATGATCGCCTCCCCGCCGTCCCAGGCCAGCCGGCCGATCGGGGTGATGACCGCAGCCGTGCCGCAGGCGAAGACCTCGGTGATCTCCCCCGAGGCGATCCCGTCGCGCCACTCGTCGATCGACACGCGGCGCTCGACCGGGGTGTAGCCGCGGTCGGCGGCGACCTGGAGCAGCGCCGAGCGGGTCACCCCCTCGAGGATCGTGCCGGTCAGCTCCGGGGTGACGATCTGGCCGTCGCGCATGACGAAGAAGACGTTCATGCCGCCGAGCTCCTCGACCCATTTGCGTTCGACGGTGTCGAGGAAGACGGCCTGGTCGCAACCCGACGCGGCGGCCTGGGTCTGCGCGGCCAGGCTCGCCGCGTAGTTGCCGCCGCACTTGGCCGCGCCGGTGCCGCCGGGGCCGGCCCGGTTGAAGTCGGTGGAGACCCAGATCGACACCGGCTTGACGCCGGAGGCGAAGTACGAGCCGACCGGCGAGGCGATGACGCAGTAGAGGACCTTGCGGGCCGGGCGGACCCCGAGGAAGGCCTCGTTGGCGATCATGAACGGCCGCAGGTAGAGGCTCTTCTCCTCGCCGTCGGCCGAGGGCACCCAGGCCTGGTCGACCTCGACGAGGGACCGGATCGAGGCCATGAAGGCGTCGACCGGCAGCGGCGGCAGGGCGAGCCGGACGGCACTGCGCCCCAGCCGCTCCCCGTTGGCCTGCGGTCGGAAGGACCAGATGGAGCCGTCCTCGCGGCGGAACGCCTTGAGGCCCTCGAAGATCTCCTGGGCGTAGTGGAGGACCGCCGAGGCCGGGTCAAGGGAGAACGGCCCGTATGCGCGGACCTCGTCGCCGCTCCAGCCGCCCTCGGTCGTCCAGTCCGCGACCGCCATGTGGTCGGTGAAGTGAGTGCCGAACCCGGGGCTGGCGTGGACCGCAGCGATCCGGTCCAGCGGCGTCGGGTCGGGGCGGCGGTGGATGGGGAACGACAGGGACGTCATCGTCATACCTCGCAGGTTATCGGGTCGCGGAACTGCCCGGTCAGACGACCGCGGCGGCGATCGCGTCCCCGACCGCTGGGGTGCTGCGGGCAGTGGCGCCGCGGGTGGCGAGGTCGGCGGCGACGGCCTGCTCGACGCGTCCGGCGAGATCGGTGTGGCCGAGGTGGTCGAGCATCATCGCCACCGAGAGGATTGCCGCGGTGGGGTCAGCCCTGGCCTGCCCGGCGATATCCGGTGCCGAGCCGTGGACGGGCTCGAACATGCTCGGGGTGCTCCGGGCCGGGTTGATATTGCCGCTCGCGGCCAGCCCGATGCCGCCGGCCACCGCGGCCGCGAGGTCGGTGATGATGTCGCCGAAGAGGTTGTCGGTGACGATGACGTCGAAACGCCCAGGGTCGGTGGCGAGGAAGATCGTCGCCGCGTCGACATGCTGGTATGCCGTAGCGACATCCGGAAACTCGGCCGCGACCCGCTCGACGGTCCGACGCCACAGGTGCCCGGCGTAGGTGAGGACATTGTGCTTGTGCACGAGGGTGAGGTGCTTGCGGGGCCGGGCCTGGGCTCGGGCGAAGGCGTCGCGGACGACCCGTTCGACGCCGAAGGCGGTGTTGACGCTCACCTCGGTCGCGATCTCGTTCGCGGTGCCGACCCGCAGCGCACCGCCGTTGCCGACATACGGGCCCTCGGTGCCTTCGCGCACGACGACGAAGTCGATCCCGTTCGGGGCGACCCGGGCGACGTCGAGCGGGCTGGCGACCCCGGGATAGAGCTTGGCCGGGCGGAGGTTGACGAAGTGGTCGAGGGCGAAACGCAGCGGGAGCAGGACCCCTCGTTCGAGCACGCCGCTGGGCACGGTCGGGTCGCCGATGGCGCCGAGGTAGATGGCGTCGACGCCGCGGACCTCCTCCAGCACGCTGGCCGGCAGGGTCTCACCGGTGGCATGCCAGCGGCGGGCGCCGAGGTCGTACTCGGTCGTCGCGATGTCGATGCCCTTGGTCGCGGCCGCGGCGCGGAGCACCTTCAGGCCCTCGGCGACGACCTCGGGACCGATCCCGTCACCTCCGATGACGGCCAGGGTGAGGGTGGTCGCGGTCGCGTCGGCGCGGCGGTCAGACATGGCGTCGAGGGTATGCCGGGCCAGGCCCGCGCTCCCGGCTGTCTCGTCTGGTGAGTACCCGATGTCGGGTTACGGGACGATCCCCGCGTCGAGCACCGCGGCCGCGGCGCTGGCCTCGCCGGTGACGTGCGGCCGCGGGTCGTCCAGGCCGATCCGGCGCCAAAGCAGGACGGACAGGGCATCGGCGGGACCGTGGATGGTGGCGTCGGGGTGGCCCCCCGCGGCGAGCTCCTCCGGGGTGCCGGACCCGGCGATCACCCAGGTCGTCGTGCCGCTGCCGGGGGCGGTGCGGTCGCCGGTCGTGTCGATAGTGACGGCGAGGGAGCGGCGCAGCGGGGGGATGCGCTCGAGCCGCACCTGGCGGGGGAAGAACATCGACACCACCTCGTCGATCCCGTCCCGGGCGACCTCGGGGTCGATGGTCAGCCCTGGGTCGAGATCGACGGCGTGGACGACCGTCTCGTGGAGCTGGCGGCGGCGCCAGAAGCCGGCCGTCGTCGGCTTGGGTCCGAAGGCCCAGCAGGGGGTGTCGGGCGGGGTGTCCCGCAGGGTCGCGAGCAGCTCAGCCGCGTGGCCGGCATACCACCGGTCCAAGGTGTCGGTGGAGCCGTCCTCCGGCGGGGCGGGCGCCGGGGTGCGGGGGTGGCCGTCGAGGATCGCCCCGCGGGACCAGTGGTGGGCCGCTCCGAGATGGAGGACGAGGTCGCGACGGAGCTCTACGAAAAGGGCCGTCGCATGAAGCTGCGCGAGATGGT
>RRZT010529815.1_pt1 | contig 13776 bp, 11 predicted proteins | sample 2165551 | NCBI WGS metagenome assembly RRZT01 (sample SAMN10456910, study PRJNA506462) | wastewater metagenome | biome: wastewater; feature: sludge; material: wastewater sludge; isolation source: wastewater sludge with Escherichia coli K12::gfp cells carrying plasmid... | place: USA: Moscow, Idaho... | reverse complement strand
TTATTTGAAGATACATTTTCAACGACTTTATCCAGTTGATCAACATCACCTCTGACATCAGAGAAAACAAGGATCTTTGTTTTATTGAAAGAAGGACTGATTTTTTCATCACTTAGTGTGACTTTTTGAATTTTTAAGCGTTTGATACTTAAGATTTTCGCTTCCACATAAAGACCACCCAATAAAATAACCGATGCTAAGAAAAGAATAAACTTGAAGTTTATTCTATTTTGCTTTTTGTTTTTTTCTGTCATTGGCCATTTTCTCCATTGCAGCTTTTTGATTTAAAATAACGGGGATGACTAAAGGATTACGTTGTGTATGTTTGAAAAGATAAGGTTCTAAAGAGCCGCGGATGGTGTTTTTGAGTTCACCAAAGGTTGTTCTGTGTTCCATTTTCTTCTTCAGTGCTTGATATACCACGTTTTCTGCTTCACGAATTAAAGGTTGGTTTTCTTTAATAAACACAAACCCGCGTGAGACGATGGTTGGTTTTGTGATGATCTTATTATAACGAGAATCAATGGTCACTATGACACTGACCATCCCGTTATCTGCCAAGATCTTACGATCTTTAATAACTGCAGTAGATAAACCACTGGCGTCATTACCATCAACATAGATATCATCGGCTTGAACACGTGTATCAGATTCAAAGACTTCATGATCTCTTAAGATTAAGACATCACCATTGGCACAAATGAAGATGTTTTCTTCAGGAATACCTGTTTCCATCCCGGTTTCTTTATGGGTTTTTAACATACGGTATTCACCATGCATGGGCATGAAGTATTTAGGTTTGATTAATTGTAACATTAAGAGTTGTTCATCTTTAGAAGCATGTCCTGTTGTATGTAGAGAAGTAAGGGGTGAGTTGGTTAAAACCTTTGCGCCACGTCTTACAAGTTGGTTTACAACATGTGATACAGATTGTGCATTTCCAGGAATGGGACTTGATGAGAAGACCACTGTATCATTTGGAATGATGCTGATTTGACGGTGTGTACCATTCGCAATACGGCTCAGTGCAGCCATCGGCTCACCTTGAGATCCAGTACAGATGATACAGACTTGATTGTCTGGCAGTTGGTTGAGTTGTCGTGCATTGATAAAGTGAGAATCTTTTGCTTTAATGTGTCCCAGTTGTCTTGCGATACGGACGACATTTTCCATTGAGCGTCCAAAGACCGCAATCTTTCGACCACTGGCAATGGCAGATTCTATAATTTGTTGCACACGATAAACATTTGATGCAAAGGTCGCTAAAATAATACGGCCTTCTGTTTTATTAAAGATTTCTAATATGGATTTAGAAACATCTTTCTCACTGATTGAAAAACCACTGACTTCTGCGTTTGTGGAATCACTTAAGAGTAAGTCAATTCCGATTTCTCCCATATAAGACATGATTTGATAATCTGAACTTGCCCCAACGGGTGTTAAGTCAAATTTGAAGTCTCCTGTAGAGACGATACGTCCATTGGGTGTATTAAGCATGACACCATAGGAATCTGGAATCGAGTGAATCACATTGAAAAAGCCAATAGAGAAGTGTTTTGTTTGGACACGTGATGTTTGATCATACTCAACCATCTTCACTTTGTTTTTCATGCGACGCTCTTCTAATTTACGGTTGATTAAAGCACGCGCAAATCGAGGCGCATAAATAATTGGAATGTTAACCTTTTGTAGTAAAAAGGGAATTCCACCGATATGGTCTTCGTGACCATGAGTAATGATCAGTGCTTTAATTTTCTTTTGGTTCTTTTGAAGTTGCGTATAGTCATTGATGACATAGTCAACGCCTAGTAAGTTCTCTTCTGGGAACATGACGCCGGCATCGATGATGATGATTTCATCTTCATGCTCAAAGACATACATGTTTTTCCCCACTTCACCCAGGCCCCCTAAGGCATAGATGAGTGTATCGTTTTTTTGTATTTTCATTGAATGCTCCTTGCTATTCTATTATTTTTAAGTCTTTTATGTCCCAAGGATTTTTTTTATTGATATGATCATAAAATAAAATACCATTGAGATGATCGATTTCATGTTGCACAACAATTGCCATATAGTTGGTAAATTGAAGTGTTACTTCTTTATCTTGTAAAAGATCATACGCTTTGATGCGTACTCTTTGATAACGGGGTACAAGGCCTTCATACTCATCACGAATGGATAAGCAACCTTCACCTTGTGCTAATGCCGTTTGTTTTTCACTGTGTGCAATAATTCTTGGATTGACAAGTGCGTACTCTTTTCTTTCGTACTCATCTTCATCCACTTCCATTTCAACTGAAATGGCTGTCATTTTTTTAGAAATACCGATTTGTGGTGCGGCGATTCCCACGGCTGGCTGCAAATTATTGGCTTCTGCAATCTCATCGTCTTGAGAATCACGCACATATTTCAGCATATTTAAAAGTGTTTCTTTGTCCTCATCGCTCATGGGTAGCGTGACATCTTCTGTTTTTGCACGCAAAACAGGATGAGGGTCTAAAACAATTGTGTCCCTATTAATTTTATATTCCATTATTTTTACCTCTGTTTAATCTCTTTCATTTATAATACATGATATTTCAAACAATTTAAAGGATTAAGACATGAATTTTCATATAGATATGCCTGAAAGTGGATACATTTTATGGGAAACTATAAAAATTTAAACGAAACTCTTGATACACTTTTTCTTCGTTCCAATTTTAAGATTATCTCTATAAAGATATGAGATTCTATGATAGACTATACACATGAAACTCAAGAAATTATCACTCAAAATGCCAAAGGGCTATTCAAAATCCATCCACGCTAGTGTCTTAATATTGACACTTTTTGGTTTGATGATGATTGTCTCAGCCACTGCTAATGTGAATTCCTTAGAATGGACACGCCTTGTCATGGTCATTGTGAAGGAATCCTTTTTTATTGTCGTTTCTTATATCATGATGGTCACCATCGCAAGAAACTTCAGTCTTCAAAGATTAAAGAAACTTTATCTTCCAATTTTAGTTTTTACCATGGGGGCCTTACTTGCAACACAATTCTTCGGACCGGTAAACGGTGCGAAAGCGTGGATTCATTTGGGTGTTGCCAGTATACAACCCAGTGAATTTGCGAAAATTACAGTTATCTTAGTCTTGGCACATTCTTTAGGTGAAAGGGAAAGATCAAAAGAAGGCTTTTGGGATCTAGCGGCACATCCAATGACGATGATTATGATTATGAGTCTTATTGTCTTATTTCCACAAGGTGACCTTGGAACTGCGATGATCATGTTGTTGATTGCCCTTTTAACACTCTTAGTCTTTGCGAACTCAAAACTTCAAAAAGTTCAAACACTTTTTTTACTATTATTTGTGATTTATATTGTCTTAATCATCCTTTTAAATAACCAAGCAGTCTTAGACTTCTTAGATGCGATTCCATTTCCAGATCGCATGCACTATATGATCAACCGTATTAAAACCAGTGCTAATCCTTTCTTAGACCGCTACAATGCAGGGGCACAAATCTTCAATGGTTTGGCTGCATTTGTGAGTGGGGGATTATGGGGTGTAGGTTATGGTAAAGGTTTCTTAAAATTCAGCTTTATTTATGCGGCTGAATCAGATTCAATTCTAGCGGTTATTGTTGAAGAGTTGGGTGTGATTTTTGGATTCATGCCCATCGTATTATTTTATGGTGTCATATTCTATCAACTGATGAAATATACATTCTTAGTCAAATCAGAAAAAGATAAAGCAATTCTTGTTGGAACGCTGTCTTATTTCTTCATTCACTTTTTATTAAATGTGGGTGGGGTCACAGCTTTAATTCCTTTAACAGGGGTGCCACTCCTCTTTATATCAGCGGGTGGCTCTAGCCGTATGGCCGTGATGATTGCGATTGGGTTATCACAAAATGTCATCGCAAGATATCGATCATCACAACCCAAGGAGTTATCATGAGAATTATTGCAGGAACTCATAAATCAAGAAAACTCAAAACACTGAGCGGTGATAACACGCGCCCTTCATCAGATCGCCTAAAAGAAGCACTCTTTAATAAAATCGGTCCTTATTTTAATGGTGAGACGATCTTAGATATTTTTTCTGGAAGTGGTGCCATCAGTTTTGAAGCGTTGAGTCGTGGTATGTCTCATGCCACATGTATTGAAAAGAGTCGAAAAGCACAACGTATTATTATAGAAAACGCAAACGATTTATTATTAGAAAACTAACTTGATTGTATCTTGGGAGATGCAAAGGGTATTATAGGGACTTTAAAGATGAAATATGATATCATCTTCATGGATCCCCCCTATGATTATCAAGATACACAAATGATCTTAGAAATGCTGCATCCTTATCTAAAAGATGAAGGTACCATATTTGTAGAAACTGATAAATTTACAACACTTCCTGATAAGACAGAGCATCTTGTGAAGGTGGAAGAAAAACAATATGGCTTTGCGAAAATACATACTTACGAAATGTCCCAGTGACATTTTTTTATTTTTAGCACTCAAACCTTGACAGTGCTAAAGTGATGGTGTAATATATACTAGGACAGTGGAAAGAAGGGAGTGACAGAATGCTAACACAAAGGAAAATTGAAATCTTTAAAGCAATTGTGAAAGAGTTTATTCAAACTGCCGAACCTGTGGGTTCTAAACTTTTGATTGAAAAGTACAACATCAATTATTCTTCTGCAACCATTCGAAATGAGATGTCTGATTTAGAAAAATTCGGACTCATTGAAAAAACTCATACTTCCAGTGGTCGTGTTCCTTCAAGTAAAGGATATCGCTTCTATGTAGAACATTTTATGGAAGATGAAATCCATGAAGGGGTTGAAGGTGTGATCACACAAATTTTCAACGATAGAAGATTGGGTGTTGATGAAGCCATTCGACAAAGTGTTAATATTTTAACGCAAATGACACAACTCACTTCAATGGTCCTTGGACCAACTTCCAATGCAGAAAAACTGAAATCTGTTCAACTCATCCCTTTAAATGATACAAGTGCCATGGCGGTATTTGTGACAGAAGGGGGCCATGCGGAACATCGCATTTTTAATTTTGAAAGACGTGTTCCCATTGAAGAAATGGAATCATGTACTGCCATTTTAAATGACAGACTTAAAGGTACGCCTTTAAATAATGTTGTTGATAAGATGGAAAGTATCAAACCCATTCTTTCAAATCGCATGGTGCAATACGAAGTCTTATTTGAAGCCTTCGTCAATGCATTTATGAAGTTTGCGCAAGATGAAGTTTATTACAGCGGTAAAGATAACATGCTTTATCAACCAGAATTTGCCAATGTAGAAAAACTTAGAAAAATGACAGAACTATTAGAAAACTCTCAAGTATGGCAAGAGATGAGTTTAAGTCATGACAGTTTAAAACTTAAAAAAGGTGCACACAGCGAACTGATGTGGATCGATGATATGGCCGTTGTCTCAAGTTCATTCTTCTTAGAAGATGATGACTCTGAGCACAAGTTAATGGTCGTGGGTCCCAGCCGTATGGAATATGGACGCGTGGTCTCTTTAGTAGAGTTTGTGACGGCAATGATTGAAAGTGTTTATGGGAAAGGTGGGTCTAATGAGTAAAAAAGAGAAAAAGAAAAAAGAAGATTTAAAGGATACAGTCGAAGAAACAGAAAAAACAGCGAGTGATGCTGTTGAAGAGCTGGATGAACTGAGTACTTTAAAACTAGAAAATGAAAGTTTAAAAGAAGAGGTCGAAAAATACAAAAACGACTACTTTAAAGCCTATGCTGATGCGAAAAATATTAAAAAGCGTCAGGAAAGAGATTTTGAATTATCCATGAAGTATCGCATTCAAAGTTTTGCAGAAGCCATACTGCCAGCGATTGATAATTTAGAACGTGCTTTAAATCAAGAAATAACAGAAGATACAAAATCATATCGCGAAGGGGTTGAAATGATTTATCAACAAGTCCTGAATGCTTTAGAAAACGAAGGGGTCACACCCATTAAAGCAGTCGGTGAGAAGTTTGATCCAAACATTCACCAAGCCCTACAAGCAGAACCTGTCGAAGGGTATGATGCCGATGTGATTGTCGAAGAATATCAAAAAGGATATATGATTAAAGACCGCGTATTAAGAGCGAGTCTTGTAAAAGTAAGCCAATAGGAGGATATGTATATGAGCAAAGTAATTGGAATTGACTTAGGAACTACCAACTCTGCGGTAGCTGTAATTGAAGGCGGAGAAGCAAAAGTAATCACAAACCCAGAAGGTAACAGAACAACACCTTCAGTCGTAAGTTTTAAAAATGGAGAAAGAATTGTTGGAGATGCAGCGAAAAGACAAGTTGTCACAAATCCTAACAGTGCTTTATCTGTAAAACGACTCATGGGTTCATCAGAAAAAGTTCATTTAGAAGGTAAAGACTACACACCAGAAGAAATCTCAGCCATGATTTTAGGATACATCAAAGGTTATGCAGAAGATTACCTTGGTGAAAAAGTTTCAAAAGCAGTTATTACCGTACCTGCATACTTTAATGATGCACAACGTCAAGCAACAGCAGATGCAGGACGTATTGCAGGACTTGAAGTAGAAAGAATTATCAACGAACCAACTGCTGCAGCATTAGCATTTGGAATCGACAAAACAGATACAGAACAAAAAGTACTCGTGTTTGACCTTGGTGGTGGAACATTTGACGTTTCAATCTTAGAACTTGCAGATGGTACATTTGAAGTACTCGCAACAGCAGGAGATAACGAACTGGGTGGAGATGACTTTGACCATATCGTGGTTGACCATCTCATCGACATGTTTAGAAAAGACAATGGCATTGATTTAAGCAAAGACAAAATGGCAATGCAAAGATTAAAAGAAGCAGCAGAAAAAGCTAAAAAAGATCTTTCATCAACCGTTAATGCACAAATCAGCTTACCCTTTATTTCAGCAGGAGAAGCAGGTCCATTACACTTAGAAACAACCTTAACACGTGCTAAATTTGACGAAATGACAAAAGCACTTGTTGATCGTACATTAATTCCTGTACGCCAAGCACTTAAAGATGCTGGCTTAACACGTAATGACATTCACCAAGTACTTCTAGTTGGTGGATCAACACGTATTCCAGCTGTTGCAAAAGCAGTACAAACAGAACTTGGTAAAGAACCAAACAAATCAGTAAACCCAGATGAAGTTGTTGCGATGGGTGCAGCAATTCAAGGTGGCGTTATTGCAGGAGACGTTAAAGATGTTCTTCTACTCGACGTAACACCACTCTCACTTGGTATTGAAACAATGGGTGGTGTGATGACAGTACTCATTGATAGAAACACAACCATCCCAACCTCAAAATCACAAGTGTTCTCAACAGCACAAGACAACCAACCTGCAGTAGACATCAACGTCTTACAAGGTGAGCGTCCAATGGCTAAAGACAACAAACAACTTGGACTCTTCAAACTTGATGGGATTGCACCAGCACAACGCGGTATTCCTCAAATTGAAGTAACCTTTGATATTGACGTTAACGGTATCGTAAACGTATCAGCACTAGACAAAGGTACCAACAAAAAACAATCCATTACCATTTCTAACTCTTCAGGATTAAGCGAAGAAGAAATCGAAAGAATGGTACGTGAAGCTGAAGAAAATGCACAAGAAGATGCTAAGCTTAAAGAACAAGCAGAACTCAAAAACCGTGCAGAACAATTCATTCACCAAGTCAATACAACACTTGAAGATGAAAATGCAAACATCACACCAGAACAAAAAGCAGAAACTGAAAAACTACGTGATGAACTGCAAGAAGCACTTGATAGTGAAAACTATGATGCACTCAAAGAAAAACTTGATGCATTAGAACAAGCAGCACAAATGATGGCTGAACAAATGTATGCAAATCAAGAGCAACCAGAAGACATGAACGCACAAACATCACAAGATGACGATGTCGTTGATGCAGAATTTGAAGAAAAGAATTAATTGTAAAACACTTGCGGAGGTAACCTATGGCTCGAAAACGAGACTATTACGAAATATTAGGCATTAGCAAGTCCGCAAGCGAAGCGGACATAAAGAAGGCCTATCGCTCCTTAGCGAAAAAATATCACCCAGATGTCAATAAAGAAGCAGACGCATCTGAAAAATTTAAAGAAGTCCAAGAAGCATATGAAGTTTTAAGTGACACCACAAAACGTTCCCAATACGATCAATTTGGCCATGCAGCCTTTGATCAAAATGGTGGCGGTGCCGGTGGGTTTGGTGGCTTTGGCGGATTTGGTGGCATGGATGATATCTTCAGCCAATTCTTTGGCGGTGGCTTTGGGGGCGGTGCCCAACAAGCCAATGCACCACGAAGAGGACGCGACCGTTTTATGACGATGCGCGTTGACTTCATGGAAGCCGTATTTGGAACTGAAAAAACAATTAAACTGACCATGGAAGAAGAGTGCCACAGCTGTCATGGCTCTGGTGCTCACTCTTCAAAAGATGTTAAAACATGTTCAACATGTCATGGCTCAGGCAGTGTCACCCAACAACAAAGAACCGCCTTTGGCGTCTTTGAATCACGCGGTGTTTGTCCTACGTGTCATGGAACCGGTAAAGAAATCACAAAATACTGTGAAGTCTGTGGCGGTAAAGGCTACAACTCTAAACAAGTTGATGTCGATATTAAAATCCCAGCCGGGATTGTATCAGGCCAACAATTACGTGTAGCCGGCAAAGGTGAACGTGGCGAAAATGGTGGCGGATATGGAGATCTATATGTAGAAATTTCAGTCAGTCCACACAAACACTTCATCCGTGAAGGAAACAACATCTACATTACAGTACCGATTTCTGCAGTTGATGCAACACTTGGAACATCCATTGATGTCCCAACGGTAACAGGAGATGTCAGTTTAAACATTCCAGCAGGAACACAGCCAAACACAAAATTCAGACTTAAAGGAAAAGGCGTTAAAGACCTCAGATCATCCCATTATGGTGATCAATATGTTGAAGTCAAAATCGAAATTCCTAAGAAAATAAGTCGATCAGAAAAAGATTACTATGAAAAATTAAGAGAAGCCGACAGCGGTGGATCTGCATTCCAGCGTTTTAAAAACGCATTTAAGTGACATTTTGTCACTTTTCCTTTCAAAAGAAATTAGCACTCAACACCAACTAGTGCTAAAAGATAGGAGGTAAGAAATATGACAACAGATAACTATACAGAAAAAACAACACAAATTTTAAATGAAGCCGCACAGCTTGCCATGGGACAAGGACACTCCAGTGTCAGTGCGCATCACATTTTACGTGCCATTTTAAATGATGATTCATTTGGTAAATTCTTTGAAGATGAAAATTTAGCTTCAAAAGTCGATGGCATCTTAGCACGAAAAGCCAAAACACAAGGGGCACAACTCACATTTGCGCCTGATGCACAAGATGTGATCCATAAAGCAACACAATATGCTGAAAAGAAAAAAGACACTTTTATTTCAGTCTATGCTTTAATATACGCCTTAGTTGAAAGTAAGATTGAAGGTTTAGAATCACTCAAACTCAAAGACGTGAATAAAGCATTAGATTTAGAGCGCGGTAATAAAACCATTGACTCACAAACTGCAGAAGACACACTCAATGCATTACTAAAATACGGACGCGATCTTGTAAAAGATGTTAAAGAAGGAAAAGTTGACCCCATTATTGGGCGTGATGATGAAATACGACGCATCATACAAATTCTTTCACGTAAAACCAAAAACAACCCTGTTCTAATTGGAGAGCCAGGTGTGGGAAAAACGGCCATTGTTGAAGGTTTAGCATGGCGTATTATGAGAGGCGATGTTCCTTTCAGTTTAAAAAATAAAAAACTTATAGAGCTTGATATGGGTGCCCTCATTGCAGGTGCGAAATATCGTGGTGAGTTTGAAGAACGACTCAAAGCCGTCTTAGATGAAGTCTTAGAAGCAGAAGGGAATATCATCCTTTTCATTGATGAACTTCACAACTTAGTCGGTGCTGGTAAAACAGAAGGCTCCATGGACGCAGCCAATTTACTCAAACCGATGCTTGCGCGCGGTGAAATGCACCTCATTGGTGCCACAACATTTGATGAATACAGACAACACATTGAAAAAGACGCCGCTTTAGAGAGAAGATTTCAGCGCGTCAATGTGAGTGAACCAACCGTAGAAGATACCATCTCGATTTTAAGAGGTCTCAAAGATCGCTTTGAATCACACCATGGTGTTAAAATTTTGGATGAAGCCATTGTGGCCGCATCTGAACTTTCGCACCGTTATATTACAGATCGTTTCTTGCCTGATAAAGCCATTGACCTCATTGATGAGGCGTGTGCTTCAATCCGTGTTGAAATGGAATCCATGCCTGAGGAACTCGATGAAATGATGCGTAAAATCTCTCAACTTGAAATTGAAGAGCGCGCCTTAAACAAAGAAACTGATGAAAGAACTTTAGAACGTTTGGATGAAATTGTTGAAGAACTCACAACACTAAAAGAGAATTATCATACTTTATTCACCAAATGGGAACAAGAAAAATCAGAACTTGATGACATCAAATACGCGAAAGAAAACCTAGAAAAAGCTAAACTTGATCTGGAAAAAGCACAAAATGATGCCCGCTATGAAGTTGCCGCAAAACTTCAATATGAAACGATTCCTAATTTAGAACGCGTGATACAAGAAGAAAGTGAAAAAGAATCACTCAGTATGATTCAAGAAGTGGTCAACAGTGAACTTGTGGCTGAAATTGTCTCCAAATGGACACAAATTGATGTCTCAAAACTTGTGGATAGTGAAAGAAATAAACTTTTAAAATTAAAATCAATCCTCAATGAACAAGTCAAAGGACAAGACGAAGCCCTTCAAAAGGTAACTGACACCATCTTACGTGCCAAAGCACAAATTCAAGATGCTAACAGACCACTGGGATCCTTTATGTTCTTAGGACCCACGGGGGTTGGTAAAACAGAAGTTGCTAAAGCCTTAGCCTTACAACTCTTTGATGATGAAAGTAACATCATCCGTATTGATATGAGTGAGTATATGGAGAAACACTCCGTATCACGTCTTATTGGTGCACCTCCAGGATATGTGGGTTATGACCAAGGTGGACAGCTTACAGAAAATGTAAGACGTCATCCCTACAGCATCATCCTTTTAGACGAGATTGAAAAAGCGCATGTGGATGTGTTTAATGTTCTTCTTCAAATCTTAGATGAAGGACACATTACTGATTCTAAAGGCGTGCGTGTTGATTTTAAAAATACCATTATCATCATGACTTCTAACTTGGGATCACAATACGCCTTTGAAAACTTAGAAACCAGAAACAATCGTTATATGGACGCAGTCAAAATGCACTTTAAACCAGAATTTATCAATCGAATTGATGAAATCATTGTCTTCAATGCATTAACAGACGCTGCCCTTCATGAAATTGCATATAAATTCATGAATGAACTCAAAGCAAGAATTGAAAATCGTAACCTTAAACTAGAAGTAACAGACACAGCCATTGATAAGATCGTAGAACTGGGCAGTGATGTTACATTTGGTGCACGTCCTATGAAACGTTTTATTCAAAATGAAATTGAAACTAAAATCGCTTATCTCATCATTGAGAAACAGCCTGAAGATGACACTGTCATCTATGTTGATTTTAAAGATAATGAATTTGAAGTCACACTATAAATCAAAGAGTCCTTTTAAGAAGGACTTTTTGTATGTTAGAATAGATTTATGATAAAACTAAAAAAGATAAAACAAAAAGACTTAAAAGTCATATGGCTTAAGGCTTATCAAGAAGACATGCCCAAGTGGGCTACTTTAAATGCACCATATTTTGAGGAATACCAAAAATATGAAGATTTTGAAACTTTTTTTAAAGAAGAATCAAAGTTTTTTGTTAGAGACTCAGTAAGGGGCATCTATTTAGATGGTGAAATTATTGGTGCTGTGTCATATTATTATGAATCCAAAAAGACAAGATGGCTTGAAGCAGGGATCTTAATCTTTGAAGAAGAAAACTGGGGCAAAGGATTTGGTTTTGAAGCTTTGACTTTATGGTTTGATAAAATTTTTAAACTAGAAAAAGATATTGCGCGTATTGGAATGACCACTTGGTCTGGTAATCAAGGACTCATGCATCTTGCATTAAAGCTTGGTATGAAAGAAGAGGGAAGACTGAGAAAAGTGAGATACTTCAAGGGTACATATTATGATTCCATGAAGTATGGCATTTTAAAAGAAGAGTGGGAACATAAAAAAAAGGCATGAGCCTTTTTTAGTATTACAACCTGTCTTCAAGTGCATCACGATCTAAAAGGGTGATGTCTCTTTGGCCTTTTAAAGCGATGAGTTTTTCTGCTTCTAATTCGCGAAGTTTTCGACTTAAGCTTTCACTACTCATCCCAAGTAATGATGCCATGTCACGTTTTGAATAGGGCAGTGTAAAGTGATCTTTGTCTTGAGATAACTCGAAGAGTTTTTGAATGATGCGTGCTTCTACACTTAATACACCAATACTTTCGACAGTATCTTCTGTATCATCCAGTCTGTGTGACATTTCTTTTAAAAGTTTTAAAGAGATACTGGGAACTTCTGTTAAAAGTTCTTTAAAGCGACTCCCATCAAGATGACAGATTTCTGTATCTTCTAATACGGTCGCAAAATCACGGTGTTCGTTTTCTAAGAATAAAGAAAGTTCTCCCATAAAAGAGCCTGGCTCTAAAGTGCGAAGGACTTGTTCTTTGCCATCTTTTGTGAAACGTGAAATCTTTACTTTTCCTTTGTGAACAATATAGAGGTCTTTACTGATATCACCTTGGTTATAGATGGTCTCTCCCTTTTCATAGTGTTTGGAAGTAGAGATATACGCCACTTCTTTTTTCTCATCAAGGTTTAAATTATCAAAAATAGGGACCAGATCAATGCATGATTTATGATTCATTTCATTTTCCTTTCTAAAATTGATGTGTATCAATTTTTATATGTCATATCCATTATATACTATAAGTACAAAATATATAGCGAAACACATTAAATACAAGTTTCTTAAAAATTGACCTACATCAATTACAAGTCATTGTGTATTAGATATACTGTAAACAGAAAGAGAGATGAGAAGGGATGCAAATGAAAATTAATCGTTTCATACGAAACCATTCAAACAAAATGACACTGCTTGCGACTGTACTCACAAGTATTGCCTTTGTTTTAGATAAATTAAATATAGGAAGACCCGTAGTTGTGGTGTTTTATATTGTTGCTGCATTATCTGCAGGATTTCCAATATACTACCGTGCGATTACAGGCTTAAAGCTTAATATTATAGGGATTGAGTTATTGGTAACAGTAGCGGTCACAGGGGCTTTGGTGATTGGAGAATTCTCTGAAGCAGCGATTGTTACAACTTTATTTCAAATTGGAGATTTCTTAGAAGTCAAAGCTTTAGAGAAAACTAGAAGTTCGATCAAATCACTGGTTTCAATGAGACCTACAACAGCCAATAAAATCTTTGAAGATGGCGTTAAAAATGTGCCAATCTATACTGTAAATCAAGGCGATACCATCTTGGTTAAAACAGGAGATCAAATTCCAGTAGATGGTGTGATTACTAAAGGTGAAGGAGAGCTCAACGAAGCTTCCATTACTGGTGAGTCCATGTATGTCTTTAAGGAAAAAGAAGCAACAGTATTTGCGGGAACCATTTTAGAAGATGGACTCTTGGAAGTAGAAGCCACAAAAGTTGGTAAGGATACAACATTCTCCAAGATTATT
>RRZT012660080.1_pt1 | contig 13781 bp, 11 predicted proteins | sample 2165551 | NCBI WGS metagenome assembly RRZT01 (sample SAMN10456910, study PRJNA506462) | wastewater metagenome | biome: wastewater; feature: sludge; material: wastewater sludge; isolation source: wastewater sludge with Escherichia coli K12::gfp cells carrying plasmid... | place: USA: Moscow, Idaho... | reverse complement strand
GGTGCGCCAAGCCAACGAAATAAACTGAAGAAAGCAGGTTGGAATGACGATTATCGTGCTCAATTGTTCTTTGGTTGATTAATGAACAAAGTGTGCTCGCGCCCTGGATGAAAACGGTGAAGTACAGCTGGATACCAATGGTATCGACAGCAAAGATTGCTCTGTGGTGATCACGGCCAATCCGGATGGTTCCACCACCGATATGGATACCGGCGAGAAGTATGCCGCCGGTGAGCTGTATCTGGTGAGCCCGGCCGGTCAGGACAAAACTGACCTGATTGCCAGCCCGTTCACCACCATGGTCGCGCTGCTGATGGAAAGTTCAGGCGATCTGGATGCGGCGATTGCCGAAGTGGCGCTACAGTTCGGCATTGCTCCATCGCTGGTTACCGGTGACTTTATTGCTGCGCAGGCTGCGGATACGGAGCTGAAAGAAGAAGCACAGAAAGCCGCACTGAAAGCGACAGCACTACTGGCATCACTGCCAAAAACAGCGGATGAATTTGCCGCTGATGTAGCTGATACATCGACAACGCAGACGCTGATTGCCAAGCTGCTGAAAATCAATGATGCAGTAGAAGCGGAGATCGCCGAGCTGGAAAACAGCGGTACTGATTTATCTTCGGTGATCATCACCGTTGAAGTCGCGGCTGATGGCAGTGTGACCACTGTTGTGGAAGATAAACCGCAGGCGACCGGTGCAACCGATTCTTCTGTTGGCGGCGGTACCGGCAGCTGATCGGCGCTGTTCTGATCCGTTATTTTCATTGTACATAAGGCAGCTTCGGCTGCCTTTTTTCGCTTACGGAGAGACGATTTTGCGTTTACAGCAGATCAGCTGGGGTGCCGCGCTGTTATTAGGCTGCCTGCCTGTCATGGCTGAGGATTTTCAGCACAGTCTGGCGCAGGAGCCGTATACCGGCCTGCTTAAAACCCCGAACGCGCAGGTGGCCGACTATGGCCTGGCACAGTTTGATTTTTCCAATGCTATCGAGCGTAATTCCGGTTACATCGATGGCTATAACTACATGGCGACCGCCGGTCTGTTTCCGGGGCTGGAGGTGACGGGGCGCATCGCCACACAGGAGCATGACAGCCATTGTTTTACCGAAAACTGCGGTATCCGTGATCTGTCGGCTTCCGCGAAATATCAGCTGCCGTTTATTCCGAAAGAGTGGTTTGACGTGGCTATCGGCGCCCGTGATATGGGCGGGGCGGCGAATAATTTCCGCGCCTATTACGGTGTGATCAGTAAGCAGTGGCAGCAGTTGCGCTTTACGGCCGGGGCCGGCACCTCGGAGAGCCCGCTGGGGCAGCTGGATGGTCCATTCGGCGGGGTAGAGTGGCAGCCGTTCGGCTGGTTGCAGTTGCTGGCAGAGTATGATGCCAACTCGGTGAATCTCGGTGCCAAGCTGTTTACCCCGCAGCAGTGGTCACCGAACGGCTGGCAGGCGTACACCTCGGTGCAGGCTTATCAGCAGGAAGACCGCGCGGAACGTGATTACTGGTTCGGTGTCGGGGTGAAAGTGCCGATGTGGCTGGGCAGCAAGCACAGCGCCGCCGCCGTGCAGTCAAACCGGGTTACGCCGGAAGAAATCGCCGAGGCAAATCAGCGGGTTGCCAGCGTGAGTCAGCAGGCGACAACCGCATCTTCTGCTACAGCCGTTTCCGCACCTGCCACGGAGACACCGGCACCGGTATCACCAGTTCCGGTATCAGCCAGTGTTGAGCAGACGGCATCGGCAGTGACTAAACCCGTGATCGCTGACACGCAGCCGCTGGTGGCACAGTTACAGCAGGCCGGTTTTGAGAGCATTCAGGCCGCTGTCATTGATAATCAGCTGGTGGTGGCACTGGAGAACAACCGCTACAACTGGAACGAGCTGGATGCCCTGGGCGTCGCGCTTGGCCTGATGGCGGACTATGCGCCGGAACAGACCCGCGATCTGCAGTTGATCCTGCTCAATCAGAAACTGCCGGTATTGTCGGTGAGCACAACCCGTAGCTGTGCGCTGGCTTATCTGCAGCAGACAGGCAACTGTGACAACCGGACGACCTTCTTCGACGTTTCCACCCGCGATCTGACGAAGCAGCTGGCGAAGCTGAAAGCGCAGCCGGAAACCAATAATGCCTCATTCCGCCCGCGTCTGGTGGTGGCCCCGGCGATCCGCTCCAATATCGCGACCGAATACGGTGTGGTGGATTATTCGCTGGCGCTGAGCAGTAACCTGCAGCTGCCGCTGTGGCAGGGCGCGATGTTTGATGCCCGCCATTTTGCGCCGCTGTCGGAAAGCGATGACTATGAGGACGGCGCGCTCTGGGCGAACAGCCGTTACGAAAGCGAGTTCGACCGCGTGCTGGTGCATCAGGCGTTCCGTCTGCCGGTGGATTTGTTCACCAAGTTCTCTGCTGGCCGCATCATGTCGGATTACGAAGGTGTGCAGAACGAAACCCGCTGGGAATCCGCGCAGGGTGTTCATCGCGTTAAACTGGAAACCGCCCGTTTTACCAATGATGAGCGCGATCATACCGCCACGCCGATCCTCGGTTCTTACCGCTATTACAAGGCAGACTGGGACTGGGCCGGTGAGCTGACGGTGGGTGAGTTCTGGGAAGGCGATAAAGGTTACAAACTGGTATCGAAACACTGGTTTGGCGACACCGAGATCCGCCTGTTCCTGCGCGATACCCGCGAGCAGATCGCCGGCATCGAGTTCGCCATCCCGCTGACGCTGCGCCAGGATATGAAACCGACCCGTATCGGCCAGATCCGCGGCACCGAGCAGTTCGCCTACGGCATCGAATCGCTGGTCGGCAAGGATCACAACCGCCTCACCAGCGGCATCGGCATCACCCCGGCACTGACGCACAACGTCGATCAGGTCTACTTCAACCGCGACCGCCTGAACCCGGTCTACGTGGAGTCACACCTCATCCGCCTGCGCGAAGCGTATCAGAAGTACGTAGTGGCCGCGAAATAAGCCATCCCGCTCCGGCATAAAAACGAAACCCCGCTTTGCGGGGTTTTTGTTTTCAAATTCAGGACTGAGTTCTATGAAGCCAGTTTCGACTCATGAAAGTGTGCTTTTACGTTTTTCTCAGCCAGCAGTTCCTGAAATACATGCGGATGTTTTAAGCAAATACGAATCAGGGTATCCATGGCAACACTTATCATAAGATAAAGAAAGGGCTTGTTTGTCGTGAATCTATTCACATCAAACTGGTTTGCTTATCACTTTTGCGGATTTATGCACGTCAACGCAGTTTGACGTTAAAAAATTCACCTCAACGAGGTTGACTCTGAATACCATCACCATGGTGTATTGTTCTGCAGCGTTCAGTCATTTTTTGCAGACGTTTTGAATTACACTGATTCATCCCATGGTTCAATACGCAACTCGACGCCTAGCATTCGCATAATATGGAATGCCTTTTCCAGCGAGACCGTTCCTGTGCCTTTTTCCAGATTACCTAATGTATCAACAGAGACATTGCACAGTGCGGCTGCATCATGGATGTTCAGGCCATCGGCTGTCCTTTTAGCCCGGATAAACATACCCAGTGATAACGGGTCACTGATGATATTGGATTCCGGTATCGCTGTGGGTTTCACTGTTCTTGCCATCAGTGTCATTCCATTCATACTTTTATACCAGTATATAACATGAAATTAGAAGGCAGGAGACGATTAATACCACCATGGCAGTAGTATTAATCAAAAAGAGGGATTTTTGGACATAAATACTGCTAAAAAAGTATTATTGCTGGTTGCCAGCTGCGTTTTTCTCAAACAGCGCAAACACTTCTTCAGCCGGCATCGGGCGGTAATAATAAAAGCCCTGGATCTCACTGACGCCCAGCGCTTTGATTTTCAGCATCTGTTCATGCGTTTCCACACCTTCTGCCACCATCGGCAGGTTCAGGTCTTTCGCCATATTGATGATGGCGCGCACCAGTGCTTCACCCTGCTGACCATCCATCAGCCGCAGCACAAAGCTGCGATCGAGCTTCACCACATCCAGCGGATACTGACACAGCGTATTCAGCGCCGAATAGCCGGTACCAAAATCATCCAGTGCCAGATTAACGCCCAGTTGTTTGATCTGCTCCATCCGTTTGACGGATTCGGCCGGACGTTCAATCAGCATGCTTTCGGTAATCTCAATCACCAGCTGTTCCGGGCTCAGTTGGGTTTTTTCCAGTGTGCTGACCAGATTATCCAGCAGTGCGGTGCTCGAAAAATGGTGCGCAGAAAAGTTAACATGCACCGAGAGGGCCGGCTTTTGCTGGTCACTGCGCATCTGGTTCAGGTGCTGAATAAACTGGCAGGCCTGCGTCAGTACCTGTTCGCCGAGTTCCACAATCAGGTTGCTTTCTTCTGCCATCGGGATAAAACGGCACGGAGAGATCGCCCCCCGTTCCTTATGCTGCCAGCGGGCCAGTGCCTCAAAACCGACGATCTCGCCACTGTCGCAGCAGACGATAGGCTGGAAGACCGGCTTGATCTGTCCGTTACGGATCGCGGATGGCAGATCGCGCTGGATGGCGAGCGTTTCCAGTGCTTCCTGATACATCCGGTGGCTGAACACCTGAATACGCTTGCTCTGTTTTTTGCTGGCTTTGCTCATCGCAAAATCGGCGCAGCGTAATACATCCTCGACCGTCTTGTACTCTTTGCCACCGATGATCACGCTGATGGTCGTGGAGATTTCCAGTGACACGCCATCAATAATCAGCGGCTGCAGCAAGCGGTGCTGGATCTTGTGGCTCAGCCGCACCGGCTGATAGACGGTGGCGATCTGCGGAATGAAGATCACAAATTCATCACCGCCAATGCGGGCCAGTGTTGCCGGGCCGGATGCGGCATATTCCTGTTCCAGACGTAACGCGATGGTCTTGATCACCCCGTCGCCGATCTCATGGCCAAAGGTGTCATTAATGGCGCGGAAACGGGTCAGGTTGATGTACAGCAGCGCGAAGCGGTGGTTGTCAGTCAGCTGTTTCAGTACCGGCTGCATGCGCTGGATCAGCGCATACCGGTTCGACAACCCGGTCAGACTGTCGTTGAACACCAGCTGACGGATTTTAGTCTCCTGCAGGCGGCGCTCAGAGATATCGTTCATCGAAATCAGCAGCGCCTGCCGACCCTGATGATCAATCGGCGTGATATGCAGCTCGCAGGGCACCAGCCGGCCGGAATGACCGGCAATATTCCACTCAAAGTTATATTCTTTTGCGGCGATCTGCTGATAAAAGCGCGCACAGTCAGCCGAGGGAGTCCCGGCCGTGTACAGCAGATTATCCAGATGACGGCCAATCAGATCCCCCATGCTGTCATAGCCCAGCATGGTTGCCGCCGCCTGATTGGCACTTAACACCCGTTTTTCATGTGTGATGAGCATGGGCTGGCGGGCATTTTCATAGACGGCCTGCAGCTTGTTCTCAACTTCTTCCAGCGCGTCATGGGTTTCCAGTTTGGTTGTCAGCAAGTTATTCACGACCCGGCTGATCATGGAAATCTCATCCTGCGCATCGTCCTGGCGCAATGGCTGTGTGTAATCATTCTGTGCCAGGCGTTTCAGACCCTCTTCCAGAATATGCAGCCGCGTGCCCAGACTCCGGCGTAATTCCCGGAAAAACAACAGACTGATCAGGATGCCACCCAGCAGGCAGAAGATGGCCAGCAGGAGTAACGCGCTTTTGCTGCTTTGATAATATTCGCGGGGAGCGGTAATTTTGAGGATAGCGGCCGGTTGCTGGTGGAGGTCTGGCAGAATACTGAACACGGTGATCTGTTCATCGGAAAGCTGTTCTGCGTAACTCAGCTTTTGCCGGAATAAGGCATCCGCAATCGTCTGCGGTAACGCCCCCGGCATAATGCTGAGCAACTGAGTGTCATGCTGCAGCACTGTTTCATAGCGTTGCGGGAAAAAGTGATGGATGCTTTTGGCCCAAATCATCCAGCCACCGACATCCGAGCTCATGTTACCGGCGGTGACCGGCGTTAAGGTCGTCAGCATCGGGTTGCCGCGTAAAGAGATAATACCAGCCACCGATTTAAGCACTGGCTGGGGCGTCTGCAGCAGTTGTTGCAACGAGGGGCCCATCCCCTGTGCAGACAGCAATTCAGTCAGCAATGCCGGACTGAGCGGATCGGATCTGTCCGCCGTGGCATTAAGCTGTGCGCCTTCCACGTAATCCCCGTTCCGGGATAAAAACACCATTAAATCAACGTCATTGATCTTTAATGAGTCCGCATTGAGATTGCGCTCGTAATAATCCGCATCACCGAGTGTGAGCAGTTCAAACGTTTCATCCCAGAACGCCCAGTCACCGGAGCGTCGCGCCATGTCATCCAGTTTGATCTGGATCGTCTGCTGTGCCTGACGATTAGCCGCAATGGTCGCTTTCAGTTCCAGAGCGTTAATTTCATGCAGGAAAAAGAACCGGGTCAGCAAAATGCTCATACCGAGGATCATCAGAAGGCCACTGCCGAACAGCAGTGCGGTACGAGTGGAAAGCTTGATATTTTTTAGCGACAGCAACGGGGAACTCCATTCAGATGATTAACATACCGCTGGACTGTTATAAAAATATTACATTTGGCATGTTTTTGCGTAATGCGTGCCGGCAACGTTGCCCCCGGACTTGCGCTACAGTGTGCCTTTTTCATCTGACATTGCACAGTGTTTAATAGTAAAAGACTGATTAAACACACTTTATTCCGAGCCTTTGTGCCAGCCGGTTAAGATTGGCCCGGTCAGTTTTCAGCTGGCGGGCGGTGGCTGACCAGTTCCCCTGATTGGCTTCCAAACTCTGCAGTATCAGCATCTTCTGGTAGCTGTCCACTGCCTCACGTAAGCCTTGCTCTGCCGACAGGGCGATAACCGGGGTACTGCTCTCTTCTGCTGCAACTGATTCGGTTAGCTGCTGCACCGGTACCGGCAGATCCAGATGTTCCGCCAGAATCAGCGGGCGACCTTCTTTGTGTCGGGTCGCTTTCAGACTGGCCCGCATCAGCAGATGCTCCAGTTCGCGGACGTTGCCCGGCCAATCATACGCCTGCATGGCCAGCAATGCCTGCGGGTGCAGACCGATCTGACGTAAACCCAGACGGGTTCTGGCCTGATCGAGAAAATAACTGCTGAGGGTATCCAGATCCGCGATATGTTCACGCAGCGGGGGAACCGCAATCGGGTAGACTTTCAGCCGGTGGTAGAGATCGCTGCGGAAACGGCCATCGGCCACTTCCTGCTCTAAATCGCGGTTAGTCGCGGCAATCAGACGGACATTCACACGAAGCAATTTATCCGAGCCGACCCGCTGGATCTCGCCCTGTTGCAGGGCGCGCAGCAGTTTGGCCTGCAGGCTTAACGGTAATTCCCCGATCTCATCCAGAAACAGCGTGCCGCCATCGGCCAGTTCAAATTTACCGGCCCGGTTGCTGGTGGCACCGGTAAATGCGCCTTTCACATGACCGAACAGTTCACTTTCTGCGATCTGTTCCGGCAGCGCGGCACAGTTCACATGCACCAGCGCCTGTTCGCTGCGGCGGGAGCGGGCATGCAGTGTCCGTGCGACCAGCTCTTTGCCGGTGCCGGTTTCACCGGTGATCAGCACCGCCAGATCGGTGCTGGCCACCATATCGATCTCTTCGCGCAGCTTCCGCATCAGCGGGCTGTTGCCGATCAGTTCACCTTCGCGGCGACGGGCATCGCGGACCAGCTCCTGTGCCAGTTCCTGTTGCTGTGCCCGGCCATGTTCCAGTGCCCGGATCAGGGCTACATTGCGTAACGTGGCCGCGGCCAGTGCGGCAAACGCGGCCACCGTCATATCATCCACATCGTCAAACCGCCCCGGTGCCAGAGCATCAAGCGTCAGAACGCCAACCAGTTGCCGATCCACATACAGACTGCAACCCATGCAGGAGTGCACATCTGCCGTGCGTTCGCGGTCGACTGCCAGCCAGCCGTCAAACGGGTCGGGGAGTTCGGCATCGGCCGGAAAACGCACCGGCTCCCGTTCCTGCAGGATCGCCTGCAAGCGCGGATGTTCTGCCGGCAGAAAACGCTGACCAATGAGTTCCGGCGCCAGTCCCATGGCGGCAACGGGCACCAGCTCACCTTCATTCAGCTGCATCAGCGCAACCGCATCGCAGGGCAGAACGTCACAGATGGCCTGAACCAGACGCTGAAATTGCAATTCGCCGGGCATGGAAGTGGAGAGACCGACCGCGATTTGTAACCAGGCATGATCAAGTGTGGGTTGTGACATTACATATACTCAAAATGCATCATTAGAACGGCGAGTATCAATACCCTTTTTTCCGTATTTATTCCACTTCAATTTGTTCACCCATGAAGCGGGGCTCACGTTCCCAGATATACACATCAAACAGGCACCACAAGCGGGCAAAAATCTCTCTGGTCCGGGTTTTAAAACCGGTATAGGCATCCACATCGCGGGCATTAAATCCGATCACATCCAGTTTATGGTGGCGGGCAAGATAGATGGCCCGTTCATTCTGGAAACGCTGCGAGACGACGGTAAAACGGGTCTGGCCAAACACGCCATGCGCCCGCAGGATCGAATCCAGCGTCCGGAAACCGGCGTAGTCACTGTAGATGGCCCGAGCCGGAATGCCGCGTTTCAGCAGTTCACGGCGCATTTCCCGCGGCTCGTTGTAGCTCATGTGGGCGTTATCGCCGGAAACGATGATTTGACTGATTTTGCCGCTGAACCAGAGATCTGCCGTGGCATCAATCCGGTTCTGAAAATACTGATTCAGGCCACCGCTGATCAGATACTTGGAGGTGCCCAGCACCACGGCAACTTTATTGTAGGGGACCTTTTCCACATTATCGTAGGTATATTGCCGCTCATGGCTGATCACCTGATTGGCGAGCCACAGCAGAAGAAACAGGGTCACTGACAGTGTTATGACCGTCCGGCGGATGATCCGGCGCAGACGCGGCGTAAAGATTGTCGTGACGAATTGAATAAAGCGAGTCAGCAAAACCGGGATATTCCTGCAAATCGAAAGTGGAACACCGATATGATACTGGATTGAAGTAGGAAATACACGGGTCGGATAAGCAGGTCAGTATCCATATGAAGATACTGACCCGGAAGGTTATTTGACCTCTTGGCCCTGCGCCTGCAGGTCGGCGTGATAAGACGAACGGACAAACGGGCCGCAGGCGGCATGCGTGAATCCGAGATCCAGCGCGATCGCTTTCAGCTCATCAAATTCCTGTGGCGGCACATACCGTTTTACCGGCAGATGGTGGCGGCTCGGCTGCAGATACTGGCCCAGTGTCAGCATGGTTACACCGTGGGCCCGCAGATCTTTCAGCACCTGTACGATCTCTTCGTTAGTTTCCCCCAACCCCATCATCAGACCGGATTTGGTCGGCAGATCAGGGTGCAGTTCTTTCATCTTCTGCAGTAACTTCAGTGACCAGGCATAGTCAGCGCCCGGGCGCGCCATGCTGTACAGTCGCGGGGCGGTTTCCAGATTATGGTTAAACACATCCGGTGGTGTCTCACGGAAGACATCCAGCGCCTTGTCCATCCGGCCACGGAAATCCGGGGTCAGCGTTTCAATGCGGGTATTCGGTGAAGCGAGGCGGATCTCCCGAATACAATCAGCGAAATGCTGAGCACCACCATCGCGCAGATCGTCACGATCCACGGAAGTGATCACGACATATTTCAGTGCCATTTCGCGAATGGTATTCGCCAGTTTTTTCGGTTCATCTGCATCCGGTGCCAGCGGTTTGCCGTGGGCCACATCGCAGAACGGGCAGTGGCGGGTACAAATCGCACCCAGGATCATAAAGGTCGCGGTGCCGTGGTTAAAGCATTCTGACAGGTTAGGGCAGGAGGCTTCTTCACACACCGAATGCAGATTGTTCTTCCGCATGATGTTTTTGACGTTCTGGATCTTCTCGTCTGTTTTCGGCAGACGAATGCGCATCCAGTCAGGCTTTTTCAGCTGTTCCCCTTCCTGTTCCGGCAGAAATTTTACCGGGATCAGTGCCATTTTATCAGCATCGCGCAATTGCACGCCGGGTTGAACAGTAATTGGTTTAGTCATGAGTTTCCTCGCAAGCGGGGGCATAAATAACGGCATCGCCGTCCTGCCACTGAGTGATCCCTAACTGCTGGGTAAAAGCGTGCAACAAGCCCTCTGCTGCTTCGGCCACGTTGGCGGGGCCACCCAGACTACTGCACTGCGTCATTGCCAGACCGGCATAGCCGCACGGGTTAATGTGCTGAAATGGCGTTAAATCCATCGCCACGTTGAGTGCCAGACCGTGAAAGGAACGACCATGGCGGATTCGTAAACCTAAAGACGCTATTTTGGCGTTATTAACATACACCCCCGGCGCATCGGCACGGGCAACGGCTTCAATATCATAATTTGCTAACAAACGGATAACAGATTGTTCCAGTGCGGTGATCAGTTCACGCACCCCGACACCCAGACGGCGGACATCCAGCAACGGATAAAACACCAGCTGGCCGGGGCCATGATAGGTGACTTGTCCGCCACGATCGCTTTGTACAACCGGAATAGAAGTGTTATGCAACAGATGTTCGGGCTTGCCGGCTTGCCCCTGGGTATAAACCGGGGGATGTTCGACCAGCCAGATCTCATCCGCGGTATCAGGTGTCCGCTGATTGGTGAAGGCCTGCATGGCATGCCAGATTGTTTCGTAGGGCTGTAACCCTAACCGCCGGACAATCAGAGAGGAATGCTGCAAAATTGTTTCCGCTTTGTTGCAATTTTGCTTAATTATAATGAGGTCGCTGGCAAATACCAGCGACTTGTGTCGTATAAAAGCACAACTTTTGTAGTGTTATAGCACAACCCGGACCAGTTCGATCGCGCCCAGTGCGGAGTACATGGTTTCCAGGTGTTCTTTGCTCTGTGCAGTGACCGTGACGGTTACGGACAGGTAGTTACCCTTACTGCTGGGTTTGATGCTGGGCAGATAGTCACCCGGTGCATGTTGCTGTAATACGGCAACCACCTGATCGGCCAGCGTTTCATCGGCTACGCCCAGAACTTTAAACGGGAATTGGCAGGGAAAATCCAGCAACTCATCAAATTTGGTATTCAAGCCCATATTCATACCTCAAGCTTGTGAATTAAAACGAAGAAGGCCCGTCTCAGCGGGCCTTCAGGGGAACTGGTTACAGTACCTGTCAGCCGATCAGCTGCTGGAACAGCAAGACCAGATAATCCCACAGACGACTGAAAATGCCGCCTTCTTCCACGGTATCCAGTGCGACCAGCGGATACTGTGCCACATCTTTGCCATCGATGCGCAGGAAAATGGTCCCTACGGTTTCACCCTTCTGGATCGGAGCATGCAGATCACGGGTCAGCTGGAAATCAGCTTTCATTTTCGCGGCTGAACCACGTGGTGCCAACAGATTGATGTCACGGTCAGTACCGAGACGGATCTCGCTCTTGTCGCCCATCCAGATGCGTTGGGTAGCCAGTTCCGCACCCTGTTTGTACGGCTGGATGTTCTGGTAGAAACGGAAACCATAGGTCAGCAGTTTCTTGCTTTCTTCCGCCCGTTGCTGTTCGCTGTTCGAGCCGATGATCACGGAAATCAGACGCATGCCTTCCGGACCGGTGGCTGAAGCTACCAGGTTATAGCCGACTTCACTGACGTGACCGGTTTTGATGCCATCAACGACCAGTGTTTTATCCCACAGCAGACGGTTACGGTTGTGCTGGGTGATACCATTGAAGGTGAAATCTTTCTGTGAATAGATGGCATATTCATTTGGCAAATCGCGGATCAGTGCCTGACCCATACGTGCCATGTCATGTGCGGTGGAGTAGTGATCCTCGTTATGCAGACCATGCGCATTCACAAAGTGGGAATTGCTCATGCCCAGCTTTGCCGCCCACTGGTTCATCAGGCTGGCAAATGAATCTTCCGAGCCGGCAATATGTTCGGCCATCGCGATACAGGCATCGTTACCGGACTGAATGATGATGCCTTTGTTCAGGTTATCAACACTGACCTGTTTACCGACTTCGATAAACATTTTGGATGAATCACCGTAGTTTTTGGCCCAGGCATTCTGGCTGATTGTCACCATATCCGTTGGCTTGATACGTCCGGACTTCAGCTCCTGACCAATGACATACGAGGTCATCATTTTAGTCAGGCTGGCAGGTGGCAGACGTTCTTCGGTATTTTCGCCAACCAGGATCTGGCCACTGTTATAGTCCATCAGCAGATACGCTTTTGCCGAAATCTGCGGCGGGCTTGGCAGAGCCACTGGTGCCGGTGCCGGCATCGGTTTCGGATCAGGCGTTGGCATCGGGTTTGGTGTCGGGGTTGGGGTTGCAGTTTCTGCGAAGGTGGCAGCACTGATACCGAATGCGGCTGTCAACAGAACAAGTTTCGCCAGTTTCAACTTCATGATCCTTATCTATCCGGAGGTGGTCTGATCCGGGTGATCAGACCTAGCCAGTTTGAAATCGCGGTCACTATAACAAAACCCGACCGGAGGAGGCACTCAAAACTGACTACAAAAAACAGAAATGAGGGCTTTTTATGTTAGCGGCTTCAGTTGCGGGAGGAAAGCAGCAGCGGGGAGGCGGCATTGATTAATTCTATTTTTACCCGGACGACACCATCTTCCACGATGCCCAGACGGGCAGCGGCACCATACGAGAGATCCAGCAAACGATCGCCGACAAACGGACCGCGATCATTGACCCGGACGACCAGAGTGCGGCCATTGTCCAGATTGGTGACATGAATAAAACTGGGTAGCGGCAGGCTCTGGTGTGCGGCAGAAATTGCATATTGATCATACACTTCACCATTGGCAGTCAGACGGCCATGAAAGCCGGGACCATACCAGGAAGCCAGTCCTTCAGCGGTGTATTCCTTGATATCCTTCCAGATAGGATAGTATTTGCCATCGATTTCATAACCGTTATTGCCTCGCTGACTGGGGGCCTCATACACCGGGGACAGCAACCCCATTTTCCGGCGCTGGCGGGGAGTCATCCGTGCATATTCTTCATCGTTCACGATGGGCCCGGCATACTCTTTGAACTGAAAGCCGGAATAACTGCCAATGTCAGTCCGCACCGTCATTTTGGTCGGCCGCATCCGATAGCTCACTTCCTGTGACGTGCAGGCGGAGAACAGCGCGGCCAGCAGCAGAACGCGGCTGTAACGGTAAAGTGCAGTTGTTGTGACTGAAAAACGCATGCTCATCCCTGTGAGTTGGTATCGGATCAGTTAAGAAAAAAAGCCCCGCCGAAACCGGATCCCTTTAGCTTAGATAATAGTTGTTCTGCCTGCGGTTTTTCCAATGGCCCCACATGTAATTTATACATGTTGTTGACGGTAACCAGACGGGGCGGAACGCCATAGCGGTGCTCGACATCGGAAGCCACCTGTCTGGCTTGCTTTAAATTGTTGGTTGCCAGCAGCTGGATCGTGCGGGATTGATGCTGCGCAATCAGTTGGTCGGCGTTGGCCGGCCGGGGCGGATGGATCAGTTCAACATTCACCCGGGCGGTACCGGAGCCGATGATGCCCAGGCGGGAGGCGGCACCGTGTGACAGATCGAGGATCCGGTCACCATGGAACGGCCCCCGATCATTCACCCGGACAATCAGCCGGCGGCCATTTTCCAGATTGGTGACCCGCAGATAACTGGGTAACGGTAAATTCTTGTGTGCGGCGGAGATATCTTCCTGATTATACAGCTCGCCATTCGAGGTGTAT
>RRZT011485193.1_pt1 | contig 13781 bp, 7 predicted proteins | sample 2165551 | NCBI WGS metagenome assembly RRZT01 (sample SAMN10456910, study PRJNA506462) | wastewater metagenome | biome: wastewater; feature: sludge; material: wastewater sludge; isolation source: wastewater sludge with Escherichia coli K12::gfp cells carrying plasmid... | place: USA: Moscow, Idaho ... | reverse complement strand
GGCCATGAACATCCCCGACGACCTGCGGTACTCGACGGACCACGAGTGGGCGAAGCTGGAAGACGGCAAGGTGCGCATCGGCATCACCGACTACGCGCAGGACGCCTTGGGCGACGTGGTCTACGTCGACGTGCCCGAGGTGGGCCGCACCGTCAAGGTCAACGACACCTTCAGCGAGGTCGAGTCCACCAAGTCGGTGTCGGACATCTTCGCCCCGGTCGCCGGCACCATCGTCGCGGCCAACGAGGCCCTGGCGGAGGCCCCTGAGCGCCTCAACGAGGACCCGTACGGTGAGGGGTGGATCTGCCTGATCGAGCCGAGCGATGCCTCCGAGCTCGATGCGCTGCTCGACGCCGACGCCTACCGCGCCCTCACCGAGGGCTAGGGAGCCAGCGGAGACGTTGGGGGAAGGAACACGGCGTGGCTGAGGTCTTCTGCAACAACTGCGGGCACGGGAACCCCTTGGGGGCCAACTTCTGCTCGTCGTGTGGCGACCCGCTCGACCTGGCCAACCAGGAGAGCACGACGGTCACTTTCCATCCCGACGACCCCGGCGAGCCCGCGGACGACCTGTCCGTCGACCTCGACGAGATCCCCAACGACGTCGGCATGTTGGTGGTCAAGCGAGGTCCGAACGCAGGCTCTCGCTTCGCGCTGACGGGGTTGGTCACCACCGCCGGGCGCCACCCCGAGAGTGACATCTTCCTGGACGACATCACGGTGTCACGCCGCCACGTCGAGGTTCGAAAGGACGGCGCCGACTACTACGCCAGCGACAGCGGCTCGCTCAACGGCACCTACCTCAACCGCGAGAGGATCACCGCGCCGGTGCGGCTCGCCAACGGCGACGAGCTGCAGATCGGCAAGTACAAGCTGGTGTTCTTCATGGGCGCCGGCGACGCATGACTCGCCACGTGTGCGGAACATGACAGAGCGCTCGCACCTCTCCATCGGTGAGGTCCTGGCCCTGCTTCAGCAGGAGTTCCCGGACGTCACGATCTCGAAGATCCGGTTCCTCGAGAGCCAGGGCCTGCTCGACCCCGAGCGCACACCCTCGGGCTACCGCAAGTTCTACGAGCCCGATGTCGAGCGCCTGCGATGGATCCTGCGCCAGCAGCGCGAGAACTTCCTGCCCCTGAAGGTCATCAAGGACCGCCTCGAGGAGGCTGGTGACCAGGCGGTGCCGACCTCGCCCCCCCACCTCCACGCCGTCGCACCGCCCGCCGCGACTCCTGACGCCGCCGGACTCGACGCCGCCATGACGTCGGTGAGCATGACCGCCGACGAGCTGGCGGTCGCCGCCGGCCTCACCCGCGAGGTGCTCGCCGACCTCGAGAAGTACGGCCTGCTGACCGGACGGTCGGTGGGGGCATCGGTGCTCTACGACGACGAGTCCCTGCTCGTGGCCCAGGTCGCAGCGGGCTTCTTGCGCCACGGCATCGAACCGCGGCACCTGCGCATGTACAAGGTGGCCGCCGACCGCGAGGCAGGATTCCTCGAGCAGATCGTCACGCCGGTGCTCAAGCAGCGCAATCCGGCGGCTCGCCGTCAGGCGGTGGACACCGTCGAAGAGCTCACGGGGCTGGGCGAAAGCCTTCGCGCCGCGATGCTGCGCGAGGCACTGCGCAACCTGCTCGGCCCCTGACCAACCGCCGCGACGCGCGGGTAGGTTTGGGAGATGGTCGAGATGGAGCTGGTGGGTGTTCGCGTCGAGCTGCCCACCAACGCGCCCATCGTGTTGCTGCGGGAGAAGGCCGGTGAGCGCCGCCTCCTGCCCATCTTCATCGGCGCCCCTGAGGCCACCGCGATCGCGTTTGCCCTCGAAGAGGTCGAGACGCCGCGCCCGATGACCCACGATCTCATGAAGAACCTCCTCGACGACCTGGGTGTGACCGTCGAGCAGATCGTGGTCAGCGAGTTGAAGGACGCCACCTTCTACGCAGAACTGCATCTCTCCACGTCGGGCCGCACCCATCAGGTCTCGAGCCGACCCTCCGACGCCATCGCCCTCGCCGCCCGCACGGGCTCGCCCATCTTCGCCGCCGAAGCCGTCCTCGACGAGGCCGGTTACGTCGTCGGTGAGGAGGACGAGGAGCAGCAAGAAGTGGTCGTCGAGCAGTTCAAGGAGTTCATCGACAACGTCAACCCCGAGGATTTCGCCTCCTGAGCCGGCACCGGCCGTCCGATACCGTCAACACAGGGCGACGGGTCGCGGGGGACGGGCAATGGCGAGATGGCGCAAGGCGGGGCGGCGCGACTCTCGGTGCGAGGTGAGCGCCTCGCACCGCCGCGCCCTCGCGCTCGCGGTCGCCGGGGCGGTGTTGGTCGCTCTCGTCGTCCCCGCGTCCGCGGACCGCGAGGCCGCCGCGCAGGAGGCGTGTGGCCCGTCGTCGGTGATCACCGGCGTCACCGGCACCGTCGCCGACGCGGTGTCGGCCGCGCCCGTCCCAGGGGCCATCGTCGCGGTGCTGCGCACCTCGGATCATGCGGTCGTGGGCGGTGCACTCAGCGGCGGCGATGGACGGTTCACCATCGGGGTGGCTGCGGGTGAGTATCAGCTCTACGTCGCCGCCTCGACGCCCAGCCACGTCGCGCAGATGCAACCCGGGACCGTCACCGTCGCCAACGGGTCGCTGACGACGGTCCATCCCTCCCTGGCGCCGACTCGGGGCTCGCTCTCGGGTTCCATCATCGACGACGTGACGGCCGACGCGGTCGGCGGTGGTTGGGCCATCGCCATCGACGTGACCACCGGTGCGCCCGTGCGGGCCGCCGTGGCCGACGGGTCCGGGGCGTTCCGGATCGATGGTCTGAGGGGCGGCCCGCACCTCGTCGCCTACGTCGATCCCTCGGGACGTCACGGCGTGGAGTACTCGGGCAACGTGCCGAGCCCCGCGGGCGCCACGCCGGTGACCGTGGCCGCCGGTGACGACCGGCAGGCCGGCGCCGGCCTCACGCCGCGGCCCACGACCCCGGCGAGCACCGCAATCCAGGGGACGCTGTCCGAAACGGGCGGGAGGGCGTTGCCGGGGATGATGGTCGTTGCTCTCCGATCCGGCGACTTGTCGCTGGTTGCGGGGGCGTTGAGCGATGCGGACGGTCGCTATCAGGTGGATCTCCCGCCCGGCGACTACAAGCTCGGCATGATCGATCCCACGGGTGCCCATCCGATGATCTGGCACGACGGGCGCCGCCACGACGCGCTCGCGACGGCATCGACGATCTCGACACCGGCCGCGATCGACCCCGTCCTGCCCTTGGCGAGCGGTGCGGTGACGGGGTCCATCGTCGACGATCCCACGGGGGCGCCGCTGGCGTGCATCTGGGTCGTGGCCATCGCCCCGGACGGCGCGATCGCGGGCGTGGCGGCGACCGGCGCGGACGGTCGCTACCGGATCGAGGGACTGGCTCCCGGTACCCACCGGCTGACGCTGGTCGATCCCAGCGGCAGCCGGCCCCAGGAGTACTGGGAGAACAGCGTCGCCTACGCCGGCGCCACCCCCGTGACGGTGCGCGCCGGCGAGGTCGCGGTGGCGGATGGCGATCTCGCGGCCGCGACCCCGTTCGGGGCGCCGAACCAGTGGGTGGCCCGGCAGTACACCGAACTGCTCGGACGACCGCCCTCGCCCGCCGAGTGGAGGATCTGGACCGATTACTACGGCGCCCAGACGGCCTGCACGGCCGCCGCGCTCAACGTGTTGCCCATGTACCTCACCGGTCTGACCACCCCGCCGGTGCCCGGCCTTCCCGCCGGGACGGCCACCGAGTTCACCTCCCGGTATCCCGACACGAGCCAACTCGACCGGGCGCTCCGGGCCGCGGCCGTGATCCGGGCGGCGTACGGCCACGACGCGAACGACAACGACTGGAACAGCCGCATCAAGCCGTACGTGCTGGGAACGAGCACCTGGTCGGCCACCGTCAACGGGTTGTACGGCTTCATCATGGCGTTCGTGGGCCCGGGCACGTTCTGCCGCCTTGACTCGGCCGCCTACCCCTTCAGCTTCAGCCGAGCCCTCGATCTCCGTGCCAACGTGACCGCGCTCATGCCCAGCCAGCCGTTGCCCGCCTCCCGTACCCAGGCGGCACTCGAGGCCGACCTCGCCGCCGCGTCGCTGGGCAGCACCGTCGCCCAGCGCACGGTCACGCTCCGCGAGGGCGAGGTCGTGCGAGTGGGCGGCTCCGCCAACGGCAATCGACCGCTCGTGGTGCCCGCCGGGGTGACGCTCACCTCGGCCGGCCTGCCGACCTACACCGAGGACCCGAACGGCACACCCTCGAGCCTGGCCTACGGGCGCATGGGTCGCATCGTGCCGGCGACCACGGCGGGATCTCCCGGGTTCAGTCCCGTGGACGGCTTGGTGTGCGAGGCGTCGAGGTGCAACAACATCGGCCTCGTGACCCTGGCGCCGGGGGCGGACCTGGTCGGTGTGTGGGTCGACGGGATGGGACTGTCGGACGCCAACTACAAGGTGGCGCTCGTGCGCACGACCGGGAGCGCCGCAGACACGTCGTCGACCCCCTACGACGACCGCACCTCGGTGTTGGCCAACCGCCTGTCCGAACCCACCCGCGATGGTGTCGGGCTGCGCCTCGAGGGTGCCTCCACCGGCGCGGCCTGCATCGGTCAACAGGCGCTCGGCAACCTCGTGACCGGCTATTCGTCGCGCCACCAGTTCGATCAACGGGGCCAAGCGCAGTGGGTGGACGGCATCACCGTGGCCTGCGAGGACGCCACGGTGGTCGGCAACGGCGTCGTGGACGTCACCGACGTCGGCATCCTGGTTCAAGGATCGGTCGACCGGGCGGCGTTGGTGACGCGACAGCGCTCGGACGTTCGGGCCAACACCGTGCTCAGCGCCGGCCTCGACGCGCACGTCGCGCTGGGGGCGGACGCGATCGGCACCTGCCAGCCGATCGGTGTGAACGATGCCGCGGGTGCGGCCAAGCCGGCTGGTCCCGTCCCGTGCCTGGACCTGGACGCACCGCGCGACTTCACCGGCGCTCGAATGCGCGACAACCGCTTCCTCACGGGATCGCGCACGAGCTTCGACGTCGGTCTCATGGTGGGCGGTGGCGCGATGTGGGGCGATCACCGGGTCACGAACCAAGGGCCAGATGCTGAGCATCCCGACGCCGAGGGCATCGAGGTCACGGGGAACTCGACCGGCGGGATGGCGGCCCGGGTCAACATCGGCATCGACGTGCACGACATGACCGACGCCACCGTGACCGGCAACACCACGGCGTTCCGTCTCGTCGACGGCAACCCCCGCGTCACCTGGTCCACCTGCCCCGAGTCCGCCTTGATCGGTGGTGGGGAGGAGGTGGCATCCCTGACCACCGACGCCGCTTTCACCGTCGACGACCGCTCGCGAGGCTGCGTGGTCGGTGCACCGCCGGCCGCCGGTCTGGAGCTGTTGGAGCTCAGTCCCGACGGCTCGGCCTTCGTCGGCTCCGAGACCGGCTCCACGCTCCGGGTCTGGGGTGGCGACCTGGACGTCGACCATGAACCCGACCAGGACATCGTGACCTGGGTCGACGACTTCCGCGACGTCCGACGCATGGGCGTGAACGTGATCCGGCTGCTCCTCGACACCGAGGACTACGTCGATGAACCGGCGTGCCCGACCTGTGAGCCCACGGCGGACGCGGCGGCGGTCGCGCATCTTGGCGACATCGCGCTCGCCGCCGAGGAGGTGGGCCTCTACCTCGACATCACGGGCAACGGCATCTCCTACTACCACCACCGCGGGACCTGGTTCGACGAGCTCGATGCTTCACCGGGTGCCGAGCTCGTCCGGTGGCGGGCCCAAGAGGTCTTCTGGGAGGCGGTCGCCGCCGAGCTCCGTCCACGTACCTCGGTCGCCTGGTACGACCTGATCAACGAGCCGACCATGGGAGCACCCGCCTCGACCTGGTGCTTCACGGCCGACATGGCGCCGGAGGAGCCGTGCTGGAACCCCAACATCGTGAAGTCGCTCACCGACCCGGCCGATCCGAGCCGCCAGCGCACTCGCCTCGAGGTCGCTCGGGCCTGGACCGAGCGGATGCGCGACGCGATCAAGGTGGGGGCCGGCGACACCGTCCACCCCGTCTCGGTGGGGCAGCTCTCGTTCTGCGGTGGCCCCCTGAACCAGGCCAGCAGAGAGCTCGCCGACTTCGACATGGTGCACATGTACCCCGAGGACGCGACGCTCACCGCCGACGTCAACACCGTGAACAACTGCAAGCAGCCGGGTCGCACCCTGCTGGTGGAGGAGACCTACCTCACCGCGTCCCTCGAGAACCTGGAGCTGTTCTTCGAACGCACCGAGGCCCGCACCGCCGGCTACGTGGGCCACGTCCTCGGGGGCACGCCGGTCCAGGTGCTCGACTGGATCCAGACCCACAGCGCCGAGGAGGAACCGGGTCCGTTCTGGGCGCATGTCTTCTGGTACGTCTGGGATCAGTTCGCGTTGCGCCAGGTCGCACTGCGCAACCCCACCGGTCCCGGCATCATGCCTTCCTAGGGGAGGTGATCGTCCCTCGCCGTTGACGGATCGCGCGCCGCGTCCTACTCTCCGTGTCACACCAACGTAATTCCGTAGGTGTGGTTCAGGGGTGAGGGCCCCTCGGCCGCACCGGGAAAGGCACCCGTGACACCCACCACCACTGGGTCCGTTGCCGAAGGCTTCAGCGGCAAGCGCACCGCAGAGATCGTCGGCATCACCTACCGTCAGCTCGACTACTGGGCCCGCACCGACCTGGTGCGACCGTCCCTCGTCGATGCCGCGGGCAGCGGCAGCCGCCGCCGGTACTCGTACCGCGACCTGCTCGAGCTGAAGATCATCAAGAAGCTGCTCGACGCGGGCATCCGCCTCGAGACCGTGCGCGACGTGTTCACCTACCTGCGCGACAACCTGGGCGAGGACGTGGTCAGCGCCAACCTCGTGATCAGCGACCACACCGTGGTGCTGGCCCGCAGCGACCAGGAGATGATCGACCTGATCCGCAAGGGGCAGGGGGTGCTCAACCTGCTCCCGCTCCAGGGTGTGAAGGACGAGATCGACGCCGTGGTGGCCCTGCCCGTGCTGGACGGTGCGGCGCCGGATGCCGGGGATGTCGACGGTCCCACGGCGACGGCAGTGGGGACCCGCTAGGGATCTGCGCCGCCGCGGCGCCGCGGTGGGGGTCGCCCCGGTCCGCCGCGCGATCCGTGCCTCACCCCTGATCCGGCCTCACCCCCGGGACGCCGAGCTCAAGCCGTTCGGATCGTGATCCGATACGTTCTCGACGACCGGTCACGGACCGGTGAGGCGGTCGGCGGGGGGCTCGGACATTGTGGGGTCATCGGGCAGTGCACTGGGTGCGTCGTCGGACGACTCGGGGGCGCCGTCGCGGGATCGCCCTCACGCTCGTGGTCGCGGTGGTGGTCGGCTTCGTCGTCCCTGGCGCCCCGGTTCCCTCGGTCGCGGCGCAGTCGGGGTGCGGTCCGGCATCGGTCGCGACCGGCGTCACGGGCGTCGTGTCCGCCGTCAACTCCTCGGCGCCGGTTGCCGGGGCGCTCGTCGCGGTGCTGCGCACCGGGGATCAGGCGGTCGTCGCGGGCACCTTCTCGGGCAGCGACGGGCACTTCACGGTCGCGGTCCCGCCGGGGTCGTACCACCTCTACGTCGCCGACCCGACCGCTCGCCACCTGCCGCGACTGCTGCCCGCCACGGTGACCGTCACCGCGGGGTCGTTGACCAGCGTGACCTCGCTTCTGGCGCCGACGCGCGGCGCGATCGTCGGGTCGATCACCGACGCGGACACCAGCGATCCGGTCGATGGGAGCTGGGCGCTCGCGATCGACCTGACCACCGGAGCGCCGGAGCGTGGCGTGGTGGCCGACGAGTCCGGCGGGTTCCGGATCGACGACCTACGGAGCGGACCGCACCTCGTGGTCTACGTCGATCCCGCGGGACGCCACGGACCCGAGTACTCCGGGAACGTGCCCACCCCGACGGGTGCCACCGCAGTCGAGGTCGTCGCCGGCGAGGAGCGGCGTGCATCGGCCGCCCTGGCGGCGAGGGGCACGACGGCACCGAGCACCTTCCTCCAGGGGACGGTGACCGAACCCGGTGGCCAGGCGCTCTCCGGGATGATGGTGGTCGCCCTCCGAGCCGGCGACCTCGTGTTCGGTGCGGGAACCTCGAGCGGTCCTGACGGGCACTACCGGCTCGATCTGCCACCGGGGGACTACGTCCTCGGCATCATCGATCCCACGGGTGCCCATCCGATGGTCTGGCACGACGGGCAGAGCCACCAGGGCCTCGCTGCTGCGTCCATCATCACCGCGCCGGCGACGATCGATCCGGTCGTTCCGTCGGCCATCGGGTCGGTCGCGGGATCGATCGTCGATGATCCGACGGCGGCGCCGCTGGCCTGTGTGTGGGCGGTCGCGATCGGGCCGGACGGCGTCATCGCCGGCGCCGCGGCGACCGGCGGGGACGGCCGCTACCGCATCGACGGGCTGAGGTCCGGCACGTACCGGCTGACGATGGTCGATCCCAGCGGTGGCCGACCCCAGGAATACTGGGCGGACAGCGCCTCCTACGCCGGGGCTACGCCCCTCACCGTGGTGGCCGGCCAAGCGGCCGCCGCCGACGGTGACCTCACGTCGCGTACGCCCTTCGGTGCTCCGACCCAGTGGGTGGCTCGGCAGTTCACCGAATTGCTGGGCCGTCCGCCGTCGCCCACCGAGTGGAGGGTCTGGACCGACTACTACGGTGCCCAGACCGCCTGTACCGCCGCGGCGCTCACCGTGTTGCCGATGTACCTCACGGGGCTGACGACCCCGCCCGTCCCGGGCCTGCCGCCCGGGCTCGCCACCGAGTTCACATCGCTGTATCCGGACACGAGCCAGCTCGACCGGGCCCTCCGGGCCGCCGCGGTCGTCCGAGCCGCCTACGGCCACGACCCGAACGACAACGACTGGAACGGCATCAAGCCGTACGCGCTGGGGACCAGCACCTGGTCGGCCACGGTCAACGGCTTGTACGGCTTCATCATGGCCTTTGCCGGCGCAGGCTCGTTCTGCAGGCTCGACAGTCCGGGGCTCGGGTTCGGCTTCACACGGGCAATCGACATCCGCGCCAACCTGACCACCCTCAACCCGAGCCAGCCCCTCACCCCCTCGCGGACCCAGACCCAGCTCGAGGCCGCACTGGACACCGCGTCGCGCGGTACCACGGTGGCCGAGCGCACCGTCACCCTGCGCCAAGGCGAGGTGGTGCGCGTCGGCGGTGCGGCCGACGCCAACCGACCGCTGGTCGTGCCGCCGGGGGTCACCCTCACCTCGGACGGCGTACCGGCGTACACCGAGCCGCCGGATGGTGCCCCCCGCGGCCTGGCCTACGCCCGCATGGGTCGCATCGTGCCGGCCACCACGGCGGGCACGCCCGGGTTCAACCCGGCTGACGGCCTGGTGTGCGAGGGCACGAGGTGCAACAACCTCGGTCTCGTGTCGCTGGCTGCCGGCGCGCACCTCGCCGGCGTGTGGGTCGACGGGATGGGCCTCTCCGACACCGCCTACAAGGTCGCGCTCGTCCGCACCGCGGGCAGTGCCGCCGACTCGCCGTCCACTCCCTTCGACGACCGCACCTCGGTGGTGGCCAGCCGTTTGTCCGAGCCTGCGCGTGACGGCGCCGGGTTGCGCCTCGAGGGCGCCTCCACGGGCACCCCGTGTGTCGGCGAGCAGGTGCTGGGGAACCTGGTCACCGGGTACTCGTCGCGGCACCAGTTCGACCAGCGCGGCCAGGCGCAGTGGGTGGACGGCATCGTGGTGTCGTGCGAGGACGCCACCGTCGCCGGGAACGGGATCGTGGACGTGACCGACCTCGGCATCGTGGTGAACGGCTCGATGGACCGCCAGGAGGTGATGACCCGCCAGCGCTCGGACGTCCGGGCCAACACCGTGCTCAGCGCCGGTCTCGACGCCCACGTCGCCCTCGGAGCCGACGCGATGGGCCCCTGCTTGCCCCTGCCGGTCACTGGCGCGACCACGTCGCAGCCGCCGGTGCCGTGCCTCGACCTGGCGAAGCCGCGCGACTTCACCGGCGCCCGCATCCGCGACAACCGCTTCTTCACGGGGTCGAGGACCAGCTTCGACGTGGGCCTCATGGTGGGCGGGGGAGCGATGTGGGGGGACCACCGGATCACCAACCAGGCGCCCGACGCCACGAACCCGGGCGCCCGGGGTGTGGAGGTGACCGGCAACAGCACCGCCGGGATCACGGCGGGCGTGAACATCGGGATCGACGTCCATGACATGTCCCACGCCACGGTCAGCGCCAACCCGGTGTCGTTCCGCCTCGTCGACGGCAACCCCCGGATCACCTGGGGTCGGTGCCCGCAGGCGCCGCTGCTCGTCGGGACGGACGACGCCGCCTCGTTGACCTCGGACGCGGCCTTCGCCACCGACGACCGCCCCCGGGGTTGCGTCATCGGTGAGCCCCCGCCGGCTGGGCTCGAGGGCCTGCGCCTCAGCCCTGATGGCTCCGCGTTCGTCGGGGCCGTCACCGGGTCCACACTGCGGGTGTGGGGCGGCGACCTCCCCCTGGAGGCCGACATCGAGGCGATGGTGGCGGACTTCCGCGACGTGCGCCGGATGGGCCTCAACGTGATCCGACTGGGGCTCGAGACCGAGGACTACCTCGACGCGCCCGCGTGCGAGACCTGTGACCCGACGGTCGACACCGCGGCAATCGACTACCTGGGCGACCTGGCCCTCGCCGCCGAGCAGACGGGCCTGTACCTCGACATCACGGGCCTCGGGATCGCCTACCACCACCACAACGGAAGTTGGTTCGACAGCCTGGACGCCTCGCCCGAGGCGGAGGTGCGGCGCTGGGCGGCCCAGGAGTTGTTCTGGCGGGCCGTGGCCACCGAGCTGCGAACCCGCACCTCGGTGGCGTGGTACGACCTGATCAACGAGCCCACGATGGGTGTGCCCGCGACGACGTGGTGCTTCCAGGCGGACCTTGCCGCCGACGAGCTCTGCTGGAACCCCAACCTGGTCAAGTCACTCACCGATCCCGCCAACCCGAGCCGTCAGCGAACCATGATCGAGGTGGCCCGGGCCTGGACCACACGGATGCGTGACGCCATCAAGGTCGGTGCCGGGGACACGGTCCACCCGGTGGCCGTGGGCCAGTTGCCGTTCTGCGGGGCGGCGCCCTACCAGGCGAGCAGCGAGATCGCTGACTTCGACCTGGTCCACGTGTACCCGAGCGACGCGACCCTCGCGGCCGACATCAACACGGTCAACAACTGCAAGCGCACCGGTCGCACGCTGGTCGTCGAGGAGACCTACCTCTCGGCGTGGTACGACAACCTCGAGCGGTTCTTCGACAGCACGCAGGGGAGGTCGGCGGGCTACCTCGGCCACATCATCGGCGGGACGCCGGTGCAGCTCCTCGACTGGCTCAACTCCCACGATCAGGCCACCGAGCCTGGATGGTGGGCCCGGGTGATCTGGTACGCGTGGGACCAGTTCAGCCTCCGCCAGGTCGCACTGCGCAACCCCACCGGTCCGGGCATCATGCCCTCGTAATTGCGATCGTCGCGGTGGTCTCCCTGCCGGTCTTCGAGGACGCGGGCCAGGATGCCGGGGTCGGCGACGGTTCCCGGGCGACGGCGGTGGGGACCCGCTGGGCAGCTGCGCCGGCGCGGCGCCGGGTGCGGTGTCGCGCCCGGGTCGCACAGTACGATCCGCCGGGTGACCCGCACCTCCCCCCTGGACGCCGAGCACCGGGCCCTGGGCGCCAAGATGGTGCCGTTCGGGGGTTGGGACATGCCCCTCAACTACCCCGAAGGCACGCTGGCCGAGCACCGGGCCTGTCGCACGGGGGCGGTCGCCTTCGACGTCAGCCACCTCGGCACCGTCCGGGTGCAGGGCGAGGGCTCGCTTGAGATGCTCCAGCGGGCCCTCACCAACGACCTCACCAAGGTGGGACCCGGGCGGGCGCAGTACACGCACCTGCTCGACGCCGACGACGCGTCCGTGCTCGACGACATCATCGTCTGGTGGGTCGACGAGGATCGCTTCGACGTCATGCCGAACGCCTCCAACACCGACCGCGTCGTGGCCGCGCTCACCGACGGTGCCCCTTCCACCGTCGTGGCGGGCGACGTGACGGCGGAGCGGGCCATCATCGCCGTGCAGGGCCCGGCCGCCCGTGAGCGCCTGGCTGCGGTGTCGCCTGAAGCCGCCGCCGTCGGCCGCTTCCACGTCGCCCCCTTCACCTGGCAGGGCATCGAGTGCCTGGTGGCGGGCACGGGCTACACCGGCGAGGACGGGGTCGAATGCGCCGTCCCCGCCGAGCACGCCGGCGCCTTCTGGGACGCCGTGCTCGCGGCCGGCGTTCGGCCCGCCGGTCTCGGTGCCCGCGACACGCTGCGCCTCGAGGCGGGCCTGCCCCTCCACGGCCACGAGCTCGGCCCCGGCATCACGACGCTCCAAGCCGGCCTCGGCTGGGTGGTCAGCTGGGACAAGGGCGACTTCCGCGGCCGGGCTGCGCTCGCCGCGGAGAAGGAACGAGGCGTCGGCCGCCGCCTGCGCGGCCTCGAGGTGGAGGGTCGCCGTCCGCCGCGGGCCGAGCAGGTCGTCCTCGTCGACGGCGAGCCCGCCGGCATCGTGACCAGCGGCAACTTCTCACCCATGCTCGAGCGGGGCATCGCCCTCGCCTTCGTCCCGCCGTCGGTCGAGGTCGGCGACGAGGTGGCCATCGACGTGCGCGGCACCGCCCTTCCGGCGCAGGTCGTGACGACGCCCTTCGTCCGTCCCGCCTGACCGCCGATCGCACCAGCAGCAGGCACCACCCCGTCCGACCCACCACCCAGAGACAGGAATGCCCGTGGGCCACTACGTCCCCCACACCGACGACGAGATCGAGCAGATGCTGGCTTTCATGGGCCTCGACTCGCTCGAAGCACTCTTCGAGACCATCCCCGCCGCCCTGCGCCTCGTGGCCGGCGAGGACGGCCGCTACCTCGACCTGCCCGACGGCCTCGCCGAGGCCGACGTGCTGTCCGAGATGGGCCGCCTGGCCGCGGCCAACTCGGGCTCGAACACCGACCTCGTGTGCTTCGCCGGCGCCGGCGCCTACGACCACCAGGTGCCGTCCGCGGTCCGCTCGCTCATGTTCCGCAGCGAGTTCGTCACGGCCTACACGCCGTACCAGCCTGAGGTGGCCCAGGGCGTGCTGCAGATGCTCTTCGAGTACCAGACGCTCATCAGCCGCCTCACCGGCGTCGGCATCGCCAACGCCTCGCTCTACGACGGCGCCACGGCGTGCGTCGAGGCCGTGAACCTGGCCGTGGCCGCCAGCCGCAAGCAGGGCGTGCTCGTGAGTCGGGGGGTGCACCCGAACTGGCGCGACACCATGACCACCTTCGCCAAGGGCACGGGCCACGACCTCATCGACGTGCCCCTCGCCGACGACGGCACCACGGCCTGGCCTGGGGCCGGCGACGCCGAGGTCGGCGCGGTGCTCGTCCAGTACCCGAACTACCTCGGCTGCATCGAGGACCTCGCCGCCGCCCGCGCCTGTGCCGACGCGCACGGGGCGCTGCTGCTCGTGGCCGGCGACCCGGTCTCGGCCGGCCTGCTCAAGACCCCCGGTTCCTTCGGCGCCGACGTCGTGGTGGGGGCGGCACAGCCCTTTGGCACGCCGCTCAGCTTCGTCAGCCCGTACCTGGGCTACTTCGCCTGCCGGGATGAGCACGTGCGGCGCCTGCCTGGCCGCTTGGTCGGCGAT
>RRZT010488860.1_pt1 | contig 13782 bp, 12 predicted proteins | sample 2165551 | NCBI WGS metagenome assembly RRZT01 (sample SAMN10456910, study PRJNA506462) | wastewater metagenome | biome: wastewater; feature: sludge; material: wastewater sludge; isolation source: wastewater sludge with Escherichia coli K12::gfp cells carrying plasmid... | place: USA: Moscow, Idaho... | reverse complement strand
GTGTTTAAATTATTATTTTTTAGCTTCTTCGATGTAAGAAATAGCTTGGCCAACAGTAGCAATGTTTTCTGCTTGGTCGTCTGGAATTTGAATGTCAAATTCTTTTTCGAATTCCATAATAAGCTCTACAGTGTCTAATGAGTCAGCTCCTAAATCATTAGTGAAGCTTGCTTCTGTTACAACTTCGTTTTCGTCAACACCTAATTTGTCTACGATAATCGCTTTTACTCTTGATGCAATGTCTGACATAATCTTTAATTTTAGAATTTAATTTGTTGGCAAAAATAAAAAACTTTATTTTAAAACAACTATTTAGTTAATAAATGTGAGGACGAATTTATAAAAAATATTTGACAAAGACTTCTGAATGTTATTTAATTTCGTTTTTTATTCCTTTTTTTGTGCAATTAAAATTTGTTTGAGTTATGAAAAAAATAGTAATTTTTGCTTCTGGATCGGGTACTAATGCTGAAAACATTATGAAATATTTTGTAAAAACAAAAATAGGAACTGTTGCAGCGGTGTTTACAAACAACCCAAATGCCCAAGTGATTGATAGAGCAAAAAATTATGGTGTAACAATTGAAGTTTTTTCAAAGGACCAATTGATTGAAGGCGAAGTGCTACAAAAAATAGACGCAATTCAACCAGATTGGATTATTTTAGCTGGTTTTTTATTGAAATTTCCGCAAAAAATTACTGCTGCTTATCCCAAAAAGATCATAAATATTCATCCTGCATTGTTGCCTAAATATGGTGGAAAAGGAATGTATGGGATGCACATTCATAGGGCAATTGTAGAAAATAAAGAAAAGGAAACCGGAATTACCATTCATTTTGTAAACGAAAATTATGATGAAGGGGCTATTATTTTTCAACAAAGTATTATTCTAACTGGTGAGGAAACTCCAGAAGTTGTGGCTACAAAAATTCATGAATTGGAGTATAAATATTTTCCGGAAGTGATTGAGAAATTAATGAAAGAATAGATTAGTTAGATTTTTGTAGTGATTCATGAAATAGATATTCAGCTCTTAACTTTAGTATTTAAGATAGACAAAAGTTAGCTTGAAAAGATTTTTGCACTACACCATTTTTTCTAAAAATTTAATGGTCTAAGAAGTCTGAAAATTGTAATAATGTAAAATGGAACACGACGTACATATATATACTGATGGTGCTGCCAAAGGAAACCCCGGAAACGGCGGTTATGGAGTAGTCATGGAATGGGTAGGAAAACCGTATAAAAAGGAATTTTACGAAGGTTTTCGTCGCACTACCAATAATAGAATGGAATTATTGGCTGTAATTGTAGGTCTGGAAAAATTAAAAAACCCTAATACTAGAGTCTTAGTAATTTCGGATTCTAAATATGTAGTGGATTCAGTAGAGAAAAAATGGGTTTTAAGTTGGGAAAAAAAGGGATTTGTGAACAGGAAGAATGCGGACTTGTGGAAACGTTTCTTAGTGGTTTACAGGAAACATAAAGTGGATTTCAAATGGATAAAAGGGCATAACAACCACGTTCAAAACGAAAGATGCGACGAGTTGGCTGTTATGGCTTCGATGCAAAAGCAACTTTCTGTAGATTCTTTTTATGAAAAAGAGGAAGCTAAGTTATTGTGAGAACAGTTTTGGTTGTATTCGAAATTTAGCAAAATTTAACGCTTTAAATGCGTTGTAGTTTTATTAGTTATAAACTATCTTTGCAACTTAATTCGAAACGTATATATGAATAAACTATTGATTGTTGGAACAGTAGCTTTCGACGCAATTGAAACTCCATTTGGAAAAACAGATAAAATTTTAGGTGGTGCAGCAACTTACATCGGTCTATCAGCTTCTTTTTTTAATGTACAATCAGCTATCGTTTCTGTAGTTGGTGATGATTTTCCACAAGAATATTTAGATTTATTAACATCAAGAAATATTGACATTTCTGGTCTTGAAGTTATAAAGGGTGGGAAAACTTTCTTTTGGAGTGGTCTTTACCATAACGATTTGAATTCAAGAGATACATTGGCTACGGAACTTAATGTTTTGGCTGATTTTCAACCAAGAGTACCTCAGGAGTATGCAAATGCTGATATAGTGATGTTAGGGAACTTACATCCTTTGGTACAAAGCAGCGTTTTAGACCAAATAGCCGTGCAGCCTAAATTAGTAGTATTGGATACTATGAACTTTTGGATGGATTGTGCCTTACCCGAATTATTGGATGTAATAAAGCGTGTAGATGTAATCACCATCAATGATGAGGAAGCAAGACAACTTTCAGGCGAATATTCATTAGTGAAAGCAGCTGCAAAAATCCAAATGATGGGGCCTAAATATGTTGTTATAAAAAAGGGGGAACACGGAGCGCTTCTTTTTCATAAGAAAGATGTTTTCTTCGCACCAGCGTTGCCACTAGAAGAAGTTTTTGATCCAACAGGAGCAGGAGATACTTTTGCAGGAGGATTTGCTGGATTTTTGACGCAGAGTGAAAATATTTCATTCGAAAACATGAAAAATGCAATTATCCAAGGCTCTAATTTAGCTTCCTTTTGTGTGGAGAAATTTGGAACCGAAAGAATGGTTGATTTAGATAAAAAAGAAGTAGTGTTCAGATTGCAACAATTCAAATCACTAACACAATTTGACATAGAATTATAATGCACTAAAACCTCGGAAACGAGGTTTTTTTTGTAAAAAAAATACGAGTAATAGCCTCTTGGTTTAATTCTTGTAAACAATTTAAATAAGTTAAATTCATTTTTAGAATAACACAACAACACAAACAACCTTACAATGAGCGATGCTTTAAAACATGAGTGTGGTATAGCCTTAATTAGACTACTCAAACCGCTTGAATTTTATAAAGAAAAATATGGAACCGCTTTTTACGGCATCCAAAAAATGTATCTTTTGATGGAAAAGCAGCACAATCGTGGACAAGATGGTGCTGGTTTTGCAAGCATAAAACTTGATGTGGAACCAGGAGAGCGTTACATCAGTCGTGTTCGTTCCAATCATTCGCAACCAATTCAAGATGTTTTTACACAAATAAACGACCGAATAAATGAAGAGATGGCTTCTCATCCGGAATATGCAGATGATGTGGCTTTACAAAAACAAAAAATCCCTTATTTAGGAGAATTGTTTTTGGGACACGTTCGGTACGGAACTTTTGGGAAAAACAGCATTGAGAATGTTCATCCTTTTTTACGTCAGAATAACTGGATGCACAGAAACTTGATTTTGGCTGGAAATTTCAACATGACAAATGTCAAAGAGCTTTTTCAAAGTTTAATTGAACTAGGACAGCACCCAAAAGAAATGGCTGATACAGTTACTGTAATGGAAAAGATAGGCCATTTTCTAGATGATGAAGTGACTGATTTGTACCAAGAATGTAAAAATAATGGGTTAACAAAAAGGGAAGCTTCGCCAATTATTGCTGAAAAACTGGATGTTGCCAAGATTTTAGCCCGAGCTTCTAAAAACTTAGATGGCGGTTATGCGATGGCTGGACTTTTAGGTCATGGCGATGCATTCGTATTTAGAGACCCAGCTGGAATTCGTCCTGCTTATTTTTATCAAGATGATGAAATAGTAGTAGTAGCTTCGGAAAGACCCGTAATTCAAACAGCTTTCAATGTTCCTTTCGAAAAAGTTCAGGAAATTGAACCTGGAAAGGCATTGATTATCAAGAAAAACGGAACCGTTTCTATGCAAGAAATTCTGGCACCAACGGTGAAAAAAGCATGTTCTTTTGAACGAATTTATTTTTCCAGAGGTAGTGATGCCGAAATTTATCAAGAAAGGAAAATTTTGGGAAGGCTTATTCTTCCGGCTGTTTTAAAATCAATTGATCAAGATACGGATAACACAGTTTTTTCTTATATTCCAAATACGGCAGAAACCTCATTTTACGGATTAGTAGAAGCAGCGCAAGATTTCTTGAACCGAAGAAAGAACAATTACATTCTGAAAAACAGAAATTCGTTAACGAAAGAATCGTTACAAGAATTACTTTCGGTAAAAATACGCACTGAAAAAGTAGCCATTAAAGATGCGAAATTAAGAACCTTTATTACTGAGGATAGTAGCCGTGATGACTTAGTAGCCCACGTATATGATGTTACTTATGGCGTTATAAAACCAACAGACAATTTAGTTATAATCGATGACAGTATTGTTCGAGGTACTACTTTGAAAATGAGTATTATAAAAATGATGGATCGTTTGAATCCAAAACGAATTGTTGTAGTGTCATCTGCACCACAAATACGCTATCCCGATTGTTACGGAATTGATATGGCTAAACTAGAAGGTTTAGTGGCTTTCAAAGCAGCTTTAGAATTGCTTAAAGAACGAAACTTGTATCATATTGTTGATGAAGTGTATGCCAAATGTAAAACACAGGAAAACTTCAAGGATAGTGAGGTTGTAAACTATGTAACAGCGATTTATGAACCTTTTCAACCACAAGAAATTTCAGATAAAATTGCTGAAATGTTGAGTTCTCCTGAAATCAAAGCCGAAGTGAAAATTATTTTCCAAACCGTAGAAGATTTGCATATTGCCTGTCCTAAGAATTTAGGAGATTGGTATTTTACCGGAGACTATCCAACACCAGGCGGTAATAGAGTGGTAAATAGGGCGTTTATGAATTTTTATGAAGGAAAAGACGCTAGAGCGTACTAATAATAGAGGAAGAACAGTTTTTAATCGGTTTTCTAAGTTGTTCGTCTAATTTATTTGGTTGCAACTAATAACTACTATAAATTTGGATCACCATAAAATTAGTAGGTTAAGTTTATGGTAGATTTGGGGCAAAAAAGGCGGAAGAAATTTCGCCTTTTTTATTGGAATAAAATCAAGAAAAAAGAGAGATTAGAAGAGAGAGAATAGCAAAAAGAAATCGCAAAAAAAATAGCCGAACAAACTCAAAGTTCGTCCGGCTATTCTCTATGTTCTTAACTCTATTTTTCTTCTAACTATTTTTCTAAAGCAAATCTTCTAGCTACTTCCGTCCAGTTAATTACATTGAAAAAAGCTTCGATATAATCCGGTCTTCGGTTTTGATAATGCAAATAGTAAGCATGCTCCCAAACATCCATTCCTAAAATTGGAGTTCCGCCACAACCTACACCTGGCATTAATGGATTGTCTTGATTTGGAGTACCGCAAACGGTTACTTTTCCGCCTTTATGAACACAAAGCCAAGCCCATCCAGAACCAAATTGAGTTGCTCCCGCTTTGCTAAAACTTGCTTTAAATTCTTCAAAAGTACCAAAAGCAGCTTCAATTGCAGCCAATAAATCTCCAGTTGGTAGTCCGCCACCATTAGGAGTCATAACTGTCCAGAACAAGTTGTGATTATAAAAACCACCACCATTGTTACGAACGGCCATGTTTTTCATATCAAGATTGATCAAGATGTTCTCAATAGTCTTGCCTTCCATATCTGTTCCTGCAACTGCAGCATTCAGGTTAGTAGTATAGGCATTATGATGTTTTGTATGATGGATTTCCATTGTACGAGCATCAATGTTAGGTTCTAATGCGTCATACGCATAGGGTAATTGTGGTAATTCAAAAGCCATAATATGATTGTTTAAATTAATTTATACTAAATATTTATTCAAATTTATACATTTAAGTTTGAATCGAAAATTCTATTGCGTTATAATTTCATTAAATTATCGATTCTGTAATTTTTTTAACTTTGAATTCAATTAATACATGCAACTATTGAGGATGAAGTTGCAGGTACGTCTTTTTGAGTCGCAATGCGGTCTAAAGAATTTAAAAACACTATTTTTGGAGTTACAATAACCCTTCTTATTTTTGAAAAAGTATTTTATTTTATCGATCGCACTAGTTGTTATATTCTCTTGTTCCCAAAGAGAAAGACCTACTATTGCTTTTTATTATTGGAAAACAATTTTCAAATTATCTGAATCTGAGAAAAATACGTTGACGGAAAATGAAGTAAAAAAAATATACATTCGTTATTTTGATATCGATTTAGATTCAAAAAACGAACCTTTTCCTATTTCACCTATTGGTTTTGACACTAAAGCCCTAAATTACACAGTTGTTCCGGTGGTGTACATCAAAAATAAAGTCATGTTGCAAAAAAATATTGATGTTGAGACTTTAGCCCAAAAAACATTCGACTTTATTCAAGAAATAAACACTAAAAATAAATTACAGGTAGAAGAGATCCAAATCGATTGTGATTGGACACTGGCAAGCCGAGATAATTACCTAAGATTCATAGAGAATTTCAAAAAAATATCTGGTAAAACGCTTTCTGCAACAATACGTTTGCATCAGATAAAATATTTTGCAAAAACTAAAATCCCTAATGTAAGCAAAGGGGTATTGATGTATTACAATATGGGGACTATCGCTACAGATACCTTAAACTCGATTTACGATAAGAATGTCGCTAATCGTTATTTAGAAAGTCTAAAAAACTATCCGATAGAAATTGATATTGCTTTGCCTATTTATTCGTGGGCAGTTCATATTAGCGAAGATCGAGTTATAGGTTTACGAAATAAAATTGATGTTTTAGAATTTAAAAAAGACACTAATTTTGTATTTGAGAACGAGTTCTATTTTAAAGTAAAACATGCTAACTATAAAAAAGGGAGGTTTTATAGCGCCAATGATATTTTAAAATTAGAATCAATATCCCAAAAAGATTTATTAGAAATGGCCAAAGATTTAGATGACAATCTAAAAGAAACGCCTAAAGAAATTATATTTTACGATTTAGACGAACTCAATATGAAAAATTATGAAAAAAATATCTTCAAGCAAGTTATTGCTCGCTTTTAGCTCCATTGGTTTACTTATTTATTCTGTGATTTATGCTTGTAGCGATAATGGGGATTGGGGCTGGACATTTGACTCTAATTTTACTCCTGAAACATTTGTAGACAAATCCTATTTGCCTCTTTTTTTATCATCGGATTTTTTTTACGGGATAGGTTATGACCGTGAACACAATATGAGGTTCAACGACGAAATAGTTGCTGATTGGAGTGCATACCTCAAAGGCAGTATTAGTGATAAAGAGGTTAAATTCTTTTTAATTGATTCCAGCGCTACTGACGTTATCAATCTTTACAGTTATTTGAACACTAAAAAATCAAATGCGACTGTAGATAGATGGTCTAAAATAATAAAGCTTAAGGATAAAAAGACGCGTGATTTTATAACATTTCTCTATCATGCTCAAGCTTTGGAAACGGTATCGATAAATACTGATTATTGGAGTTATGAACCTCAAAATACAGTTGTTTATAAGGATGTGAAAAGAGTGCAAAACATTGAAAAAAAGTATTATGAAGTAACTGATTCATTCCTGAAAAACAGATATTGGTTGTTAACAATCAAGGCTTATTTTTACAGTAATAACAAAACAAATGCCGATTCTTTTTTTCAAAAAACAGAAGATTTGGTTCCTAAAAACACCTTGTATTACAGGGGACTTTCTTATATGGCGGGCTTAGAGCACAAAAATAAAAATTATGCAAAATCGAATTATCTATTTGCGCAAGTTTTTGACCAATGCCCACAATTGCGAATTGTTGCCACTTATAGTTTTCACCCGCAGGAGCAAGCTGATTGGAATGCCTCATTAGCAATGACTAAAAATAATGATGAAAAAGCCGCGCTTTGGGCAATTCGAGGCTATTATGCAGATGAAGAAAGAGCCATTCAAGAGATCTATAAATTAAATCCGAAAAACCAGCATCTCGATTATTTGCTTTCACGATTAATCAATAAACAGGAAAATATACTTGATAGATCGTTTAAAGACCAGACGGTTATTCAAAATAAATTGGGAATTAAAAACCGCTTGAATAAAAATCAAATCAAATTAGTTTTTGATATTGCCAATTCCAATACCACGGCACAGCCCTATTTATGGAATATTGCAGCAGGATATTTAGAAACTTTAAATGGAAATTTTGCGCAAGCAGATAAAAATTTTGCACAAGCGGAAGATAAAATGCCAAAAACTTCGTTAGCAATCAACCAACTTCGACTACTGCGTTTTGTAAATAATTTGAGTAAAATAGACAAGATTAATGTAGCTAATGAAAAAACAATTGTATCTGATTTGAATTGGTTGTATTTTGAATTACCAAAAGAAGACATAGAGAATTTTAGGTGCCAAAAAGCTGCTTCTTGGAGTAAAAGTTATTTATCAGCTTTGTATAAAACAGACAATAACAAGGTAATGTCTGAACTGTTTTCTAGAGATAATAATTTTTATAACAATCAAGCAAATTTACTAGCAATGAAAGCTTTTTTAACGAAAAGTAATAATTCAGTAATTGAAAATATAGCATCAAAAAACTATGATTTAAATTTAAATGACATAAATAACTACCAAGCGGTCAAAGCAACTTTTGATAATAAAATTACTGAGGCTATAGTCTTTATGAAACAAACGGACAGTTTGCAGTACGTTGTTTTTTACGGAAATCCTTTTAATGGAAGGATCAAGGATTGTCATGATTGCGAGCACTTAGAACCTCAGAAAAAGAAATACACACAAATAGAGTTTCTTACCACTATAAAGCTAATGCAAGATAAAATCGAAAAACAAGAGGATATTTATGAAAATGCTTTATTGGTAGGAAATGCCTTTTATAACATTACTCATTTTGGAAATGCGCGTCTGTTTTATGAAGGGAATATTATAGGTTACGGATCAAGCCCTTTTGATTATAACGGGAAAACCAAAACAATGATTACTAATTGTTCTTGGGCAAAAATATATTATCAGAAAGCCTTTGAGGCGGCTAAAAATGACGAGCAAAAAGCAAAATGTCAATACTTATTGGCAAAATGTGAGCGCAATGATTATTATAATAAAAAGTATTATACAGTAGCAAATTGGTGGGAAATTGAAAACGATAAAATCAATTTTATAGCTTGGAATGGATTTAAACATTTGAAAAGTAACTATTCAAATACCAAATACTACCGCGACGTTATTGCTGAATGTGGTTATTTTGACACCTATGTAAAGCAATAATTTTTATGCCTTATGATTGTGCCATCGCCATACAAACAATACTGATTTTTGCACCGGGGATTTTCAACATAACTTTGGAACAAGCCTCTAGTGTTGATCCAGTTGTGATAACATCATCGATTATGAGGAAATGTTTGTTGTGATCTTTTTCAGTAAAGGAAACATCAAATACGGTTTCAATTCCCTCCGTTCTTCCCAATAAATTTTTCTTGGATTGCGTTTTCGAGTACACATTCCTAATCAAAAGGGAATCATTATAATGGATGTCTAATCTGGAAGAAAGTGCTTTCCCGAAAGCAGTCACTTGATTGTATCCTCTTTCTTTTAGTTTTCTTCGGTGCAACGGAACCGGAATAATTTCATCGATAGAGACCAATGATTCAATGTTTTTTAAATCCTCGGCATACCATTGCCCTATGGTCGTCCCTATTTCTTCTTGTCCTTTGTATTTTAAATTATGAATAAGCTGTTGAACAATGCCTTTTTTATGAAAATAAAACAAGGCCGAAGCATGAAGTACAGGAATTCGTCCGTAAAACTTTTTGAAAGCATCATTCTCTGGATTCAAATGATGATTGGTCAACGGAATATCGTGTCTGCAAACCGTGCAAATCACCTTTTCATTAACTAACAAAAAGGAATTACATCCAGCACATACGGGCGGAAAAAATAGATTTATAATGCTTTTGAACATAAATAAAATGATTTGTTTATAAAAATAAGGAAATCAGCGCTTCAACCGATAATTATTTCTTTTTTAAGTTCATTTTTTATATTTTTGCCGTATTATGGCAAAACAAGAAGATTTATTTAAGAATGTAGTTTCGCACGCAAAAGAGTACGGATTTATTTTTCCGTCAAGCGAAATTTACGATGGTTTGAGTGCGGTCTATGATTATGCACAAAACGGAGTAGAATTAAAAAAGAACATACGCGAATATTGGTGGAAATCAATGGTTCAAATGAACGACAACATTGTAGGTCTTGATGCGGCAATCTTGATGCATCCGACGACTTGGAAAGCGTCAGGTCACGTAGATGCTTTTAATGACCCATTAATAGATAACAAAGATTCGAAACGAAGATATAGAGCCGATGTTTTGATTGAGGATTATGCCGAAAAGCTAAATCTAAAAGCAATCAAAGAAATTGAAAAAGCACGTGCTCGTTTTGGAGACGCTTTCAACGAACAGGAATTTGTAACTACAAATGCCCGTGTGATGGAGTACAAAGCCAAAGAAAGAGAAATTCTGGAAAGAATGGCGCGTTCTTTAGGCAACGAAGATTTGGAAGATGTAAAAGCATTAATCGAAGAGTTAGAAATTGCTTGTCCAGAATCAGGTTCTAGAAATTGGACGGAAGTACGTCAATTCAACTTGATGTTTGGTACAAAATTAGGAGCTTCTTCTGATACGGCAATGGATTTATATTTGCGTCCAGAAACGGCACAAGGTATTTTTGTGAATTTCTTGAACGTTCAAAAATCAGGGCGAATGAAAGTTCCTTTTGGAATTGCACAAACTGGAAAAGCATTCAGAAATGAAATCGTTGCCAGACAATTTATTTTCCGTATGCGCGAATTCGAACAAATGGAAATGCAATTTTTTGTACGCCCAGGAGAAGAAATGCAATGGTACGAACATTGGAAAACAACTAGACTAAACTGGCATTTGTCTCTTGGTTTAGGAAAAGAAAATTATCGTTTTCACGATCATGAAAAATTAGCACATTATGCGAATGCAGCGGCTGATATTGAGTTTAATTTTCCTTTTGGATTCAAAGAATTAGAAGGAATTCACTCTCGTACTGATTTTGATTTGAAAGCACACGAACAGTTCTCTGGTAGGAAATTACAGTATTTTGATGCTGAATTGAACAAAAATTACGTTCCCTATGTGGTAGAAACATCTGTAGGATTAGACAGAATGTTCTTGGCAGTTTTTGCAACTTCATTAAAAGAGGAAGCGTTAGAGGATGGTTCTACAAGAACAGTTCTGAAATTACCAGCCGTTTTGGCTCCAACTAAAGCAGCAATTTTACCATTAGTTAAAAAAGACGGTTTGCCAGAAATAGCACATAAAATTATTGACGATTTGCGTTGGGATTTCAATGTGGCGTATGATGAAAAAGATGCGGTGGGACGACGATATAGAAGACAAGATGCGTTAGGTACGCCGTTTTGTATTACGGTTGACCATCAAACGATCGAAGATCAAACAGTGACAATTCGCCATAGAGACACGATGAAACAAGATCGTGTTGCAATTGCAGACTTGAAATCAATTATCGAAAATGAGGTTTCAATGAAAAACTGGTTGATGAAAATGTAATTGGTTTTGGACTATATTCAACAAAAAAGCTTCTCAATTGAGAAGCTTTTTTGTTTGTGTTCACAATAGTTAATAGCTTCTAAAACGCGTAATTGAATGGGTAACAGGCGTATTATCTGAATTATTATTTAACTAATTGTAGTACATTTGTGTTAACTAATGAGTAAAGTTACTTCTTAAATAGTTGCTTATTACTTGAATAAGTGATTTAAACATACAAGTGATCGATGAATTATTCGTACGTTATTATAGACGATGATCAAGAAAGTGTTTTGAAAACCAAAGCTATTGCAGATGGTTTTTCAGAGCTTTGCTTCATTGGCTCTGCCCAAAACGCTTCGGATGGTTTAAGTCTTGTTTTAGAAAAAAAACCAGAAATAATTTTTCTTGAAATTGATCCAGTAAATCTAAGTTCTAATTTATCACTCGGATTTATTGATGCTTTACACAAATATTTAACGATTCTCCCTAAGATTATTGTGACTACGCAAGAAAAAAAATTAGCTTTTGACTCTTTTCAATATGAAGTAAAAGAATACTTATTGAAGCCAGTAACCCAAACAGATATTGTAAAAATGATGTTGAGGTTAAATAAATTAAAAAGGGAAGAAGAAATAGGAAGTGTCGAAAACGCCTATCAGACGAACAATTCTCCGTTTTCGTTGGGACAAAAAACACCAAATGAAGTGCATCCTTTACGACTGTGTATAAAATCCTATGGTGACCATAGGTACATTGATGCCGAAGATATTTGTTTCTTTCAAGCAGATAATAATTCTACAGATATTCATTTGAACAGCGGCGAAATGATAACGGCTTTCAAAACGCTCAAATATTTCGAGGCTGTTTTGTCATATCCTTTTATCAGGATTCATAAAAGTTATATTGTAAATCGCAATTATATTTCTCGAATCCATAATGGAAATTCGGTTTGCTACATAAAAAACACCAATACAAGATTGCCTTTTTCTAAATTATACAAAGGGAATGTTGAGCTCGTTATTTCTGATTTTGCCAATGGAAATTATCTGGAAATTTAAAAAAATTGCGTTCACCCTAATTTGATAGTCGTACACTATCAATTGGATATGTTCTACCATTAACCCTTTTTTGGGCATTGTTTTTTGGGATATGCGAAGTAGTTTTACATCATGATACAGTGATAATCACCATCATAACAAACGTAAAAACAACAAAAACATAAAAACCCCAAATTATGAAAAACGCAATTACAACAATCGGATTATTTTCTTTAGTGATGGTATTAACTTCTTTTTCTTCAAATGAAGAAATCACTACAACTACAAAAAACGACAATAAAGCACAGCTTTTTAAAATCGAAAATGCAAAATTAGAGATTAGTGGATCAGGAGCTACAGGCGGAAATAAGAAAGTAGATTAATCATATTCTCATAAAAATTTAAAAGGCTATCAATAACATTTGATAGCCTTTTTTTATGGAACCAATTTTATTTTGTTATTTTTGATGAAATAAGAACCTTCTATTGAAATTAAGCTCCTGCATACTAATTGTTGTAACATTCTTTTTTTTGGGTTGTAACCAAAACAAAAGAGTGTCTGTTGTAAATGATCGCTCTCAAGACAGCCTTCCTTCTTATCTTACTTTGGCTAATGATTTTGATTTGTCTCCTCAGTTGCGAGAGCAATACATACAAAAAGCATCAAAAATTGTTGCTGACCAACAAAATGACTCAATACACCGGGTAAACCTATTCAAAATTGCTAATCGGTATTACAACTTAGATAAATTTGAAGAATATAAAAAAGCAGTGTTTGTGGCACTCAAAAAATCGGAAGAAAAAAAGGATTTGTTTAGTCTTGCTAAGGGCTATACGTATTTAGGTGATTACTATGATTCTCAAGCGGCATCAGACAGTTCTTTTTTATATTATGACAAAGCCGAGAAAATATATCTAGAATTAGAAGACAACACTAATCAAGCAAAAGCAATTCTAAACAAAGCCACTCTACAGTATAAAGAAAGTGATTTTTTGGGGTCTGAAAAAGCGGCTTCTAAAGCTTTAAAAATTATAAAGAATACTGATCAAAGCGAAGTGCTGTATGATGCTTACAACCTGTTGGGATTGATTTATAACGAATTAGATGATTTTGATAAGGCAATGGCATACCACAACAAAGCCTTGGCAAGTATTGATGAAAAGATTCCATCAGTTTTTCAGCCAGAAGCCACTTCTTATAATAATATTGGTTATGTGTATCTCAAAAATCATCAATACAAGGAGGCAAAAAAATATTTTCAAAAAGGACTGGAACAAAAAAATATTTCCAGAGACAAACCATTTGTATATGCGATGTTGTTAGCTAATTTAGCGCTTTCTAAATTGAAGCTGAATGAAAAGGAAGGGTTGGCAAGTTTAT
>RRZT010303000.1_pt1 | contig 13782 bp, 15 predicted proteins | sample 2165551 | NCBI WGS metagenome assembly RRZT01 (sample SAMN10456910, study PRJNA506462) | wastewater metagenome | biome: wastewater; feature: sludge; material: wastewater sludge; isolation source: wastewater sludge with Escherichia coli K12::gfp cells carrying plasmid... | place: USA: Moscow, Idaho... | reverse complement strand
TTGGGCGAAGGTCAGCTTTATGCCGATCGCGACCTGATGCCCACGCGCGACATCCGCGCCTATGCGGCATGGGCGATGCGGGGGATGTTCGGCATCGAAGGCGATGCGCTGGAACAGGCGATTTTTCCGGGTCTTGACCTTGGCGGCGATCCGGGGATGCTCGCCTGATCCAGACAGGGATCATCGCCATGACCGAACGCCCCATCGGCCCCGTCGTGACCGGGTTTACCTCGCCCCCGCGCCCCGGACCCGATCAGATCGCGGGGCGCCATGTCGTGTTGGAGCGGCTGGACCCCGACCGGCATGCCGAGGATCTGTTTGCCGCCAATCGGGGACAGGACTGGCTTTGGGATTACATGCCCTATGGTCCCGTCCCGGATCTGCAAACCTATCGCGACTGGCAGGTGGCCATGGCTGCCGGGGCCGATCCGTTCTTTTACGCCATGCGCGATGGGCGCACGGGGCGGATCGGGGGGCTTGCCTCATTCCTGCGCATCGATCCGGCCAATGGCGTGATCGAGATCGGCCATATCGAGATCGCGCCGACCCTGCAACGCAGCCCGGCCGCGACCGAGGCGATATCGCTGATGATCGGTTGGGCCTTTGACGCCGGCTATCGCCGGGTCGAATGGAAATGCAACGCACTGAACGAACCCTCGCGCAGTGCGGCGCGGCGCTATGGCTTTACCTTTGAAGGCGTCTTTCGCCAGCACATGATCACCAAGGGCCGCAATCGCGATTCCGCCTGGTTCGCGATCATCGACAGCGAATGGCCCGCGCTTGCCCGTGCCCATGACGCATGGCTTGCCCCCGGGAATTTCGATGCCGAGGGGCGCCAGAGGCAAAGCCTGTCGGCGTTGACCGCCGCCGCCATGACGCAGGGCACCGGGCCGGGCGCCCCGGATCAGGACGCCTGAACCGAGGCCAGCCGGTCCTGTACCAGCCCGCTGATCCGCGCCAGATCGGTCGCGAGCGCCTTGCCTTCGGAATGGTCACGGGCCAGCGTGGTCGCCGCATCCTCAAGCATGCGGTCATGGGCCGAACGCGCCACCCCGGCCAGAAAGCGGACGATATAGTCGATGGCGGCGGTATCGTCGGCTAGCGACAGCACCTCGGCCACATGGGCCAGATCGTCGCGCAATGCGCCGGGATCGGCCGCGATCATGTCATCGGGCAGCACCCGCAGCCCCTTGGGGCGGGCATCGGGGGGCAGGGCGGAAAGGATCGCCTCCTGGAACACGGCAAGGCTTTCGATGGGCTTGTCCAGAAAGCCGTCCGCCCCCGCGGCCATGGCGGCGGCGCGGTTGTTGGGGTCGCCCGAAATGCCCAGCACGACCGGCACCCGCGGATTGGCCTTGGCGATGGTCGAGATCATGTCGGCGCCGTTGCCATCGGGCAGCCCCATATCCACGATCACCGCGCCGGGGCGATAGGTCTGCAAATGCCGCAGGGCGGTGCGAATGCTGTCGGCCCGGCGGATGCGTGCGCCCGAGCGCAGGCAGAGCAGGCGCACCGCCTCGGAGGCGACGCGCGAATCTTCGATCACCAGTACAGTCAGTCCGGCCAGCGGTCGGTCCGGCAGGTTCGCCCGCCAGGTGGGAAGTGTATCCGTTCCGATCCTATCCTGTTCCATCATCGTAAAATCCTAACCTGGGAATCACCGTCTGCCCCCAGATTCGCGCCATATGCCTAATAAGCCGTTAACGCAGTTTTCTTTTCCTTTCCCCTGTCGCCCCGAGGTCTTAGAAGAGCCCAAACGACGGAGGGAAATATGATCGGACGTCTGAACCATGTGGCCATCGCCGTGCCCGACCTGAAAGCGGCATCCGCCCAATATGCCGATGTTCTGGGCGCCCATGTCGGCCCGCCGCAGGATGAGCCGGACCATGGCGTGACGGTCGTCTTTATCGAATTGCCCAACACCAAGATCGAGCTGCTTTACCCGCTGGGCGAGGAAAGCCCGATCCGTGGTTTTCTGGACAAGAACCCGTCGGGTGGCATCCATCATATCTGTTACGAGGTCGACGATATTCTGGCCGCTCGCGACCGTTTGCAGGCCCAGGGCGCCCGCATTCTTGGCACCGGCGAGCCGAAGATCGGCGCCCATGGCAAGCCGGTGCTGTTCCTGCATCCCAAGGATTTCAACGGCACCCTTATCGAGCTGGAGCAGGTCTGATGAATCTGACCGGGGGAATCGTCCTTTATGCGGTGCTGTGGTTTCTGGTTCTGTTCGTGCTGTTGCCGATCGGCCAGAAAAGTCAGGCCGAGATGGGCGAGGTCACGCCCGGCACCCCGGCCGGCGCGCCCCATGAACCCAAGCTCAAGAAAAAGATGCTTTGGGCCACGGTGATCGCCGGCCTGATCTGGGGCGTGATCGCCTATATCATCCTGGGCGGGGTCATCACCCGCGCCGATATCGAGGGTTGGTCCCAGAACCTTGGCCGGAACTGAGATGGAACAGATGGGTGAAGGCCGCAGCCGCCATCACCGGTCCCAGCAGGTTCAAAAGCGGCACCGTCAGCATCACCGCGATCAGCACACCCAGGAGCGTGGTCTGGGTGGTGAGGCCGCGGCGCAGCGCGCTGGCCTGTGGCTCGTGCAGGTGGCGCCGCGCCGCCATCTGAAAGAACTCGCGCCCCAGCAACCAGCCGTTGCCGGCGAAATACAGCAGTGACGCCAGCGGCCCCAGAAACGGGGTCAGGATCAGCGTGATCAGCGTCACCGCGATCACCGCCCCCATCACCGCCAGCGATTCCCACAGCCCGTCCCAGAACGCCACCGGCAGGCCCCGGGCCTGGGGATAGTGGATTTCCTCGACCACTTCGCTGACCCGTTCGGCGAAAAGTCCCGAAAAGCCCGCCGCGACCGGAACCATAAGAAATATGCTCATCAGCGGCAGCAGGATCAGCGAGCTCCAGGACAGCGCCGGGGCCAGCGGAACCGCGCCGATCCAGGGCAGGGTCAGGGTTTCGGGCGCGAAAAGGCGGATCGCCCAGAACGCCCCGGCCTGCAACAGCACGAACATCACCAGCGTCAGCCCGATGCCAAGCGCGACCACGCCAAAGATGCGCGGTCGCGTCAGATCGCACCAGGCCAGAAACAGAGCACGCAGGATCATGCCAGAAACACCGTCTTGGCCGCGATATCGGGGCGCGGGCGTTCGGGCGGGGCGGCGCCGCGCTGGCCGATATGGATCAACCCGACCACGCGTTCATCCCCGGTCACGCCCAGATGCGCGCGCGCGAATTCGGGCTGCGCGGCGGGGCCGGTCAGCCATGCGGCGCCATAGCCGGCCGCCAGCGCCGCGTTGACCAGCTCAAGACAGACCGCGCCCGAGGACAGGAACTGTTCCCATTCCGGCACCTTGGGGCTGTCCACCGGGCTGAAGATCACGGCCACGATCAGGGGCGAGGCAAAGGCCGAGCGGGCCTTTTCCACCGCCGCCTCGTCGCCGCCCTGCGCCGCGACATCGGCGGCCAGCAGCGGCGCCAGCCGGTCCAGCGTGGCGCGTTCCAGCACCGCAAAGCGCCATGGTTCCAGCTTGCCGTGATCGGGCACGCGCGCGGCCAGCTCCAGCAGCTTCATCAACTCGGTCCGCGCGGGCGGCGGGTTGCTCAGCAGCTTGGGCGGGTGCGAGCGGCGATGGCGCAGGAAATGCAGCGTGGCGGGATCGATATGTTGCATTCAGACCTCGAAATAGGCGGCCAGATCACGCAGATGGGCCGAAACATGACCGACCCAACGCGCATCGGGCTGGCGGGTTGCAAGGGTATCGGCGACCGGATCGACCGCCTCGATGGACGAGCCGGCCAGCGCGGCGATGGCGGCGTGGCCGCAAAAGGGCACATAGGCCTCGGAATAGCCGCCCTCATGGACCAGCACCAGCCGGCCCTTGCACAGATCGGCCGCCGCCTGTCGCAGGGCGCGGGTCATGGCGCCAAAGCTTTCGGCCGAAAGCAGCATCCGCCCCAGCGGATCCAGCGCCGAGGCATCGTAACCACAGGCGACGATAATGATTTCGGGCCGGTGACGCGCCAGCACCGGCAGGACGATGCGCTCGAACGCCTCAAGATACGAGGCATGGCCGCAACCCGGCGGCAGGGGGATATTGATATTGCTGGCGCGCGCGCCCCGGATATCCGCGCCGCCGGTATCCAGCGGATAATTCCGGTCCTGATGCAGGGACAGGGTCAGCACATCGGGATCGTCCAGAAAGATCGCCTCGGTGCCGTTGCCGTGATGGACATCCCAGTCCACGACCGCGAAACGGTGCGCCAGCCCCCGTGCCTTTGCCGCGCGGATGGCAATGGCGATATTGGCCAGCAGGCAAAAGCCATTGGGCGTCTCGGGCAGGCAATGATGCCCCGGCGGGCGCGACAGGGCATAGGCATTTTCCAGATCGCCGCAAAGCACCTGCGTGACCGCCGCCGTGGCAAGGCCCGCCGACAGCGCCGCGATCTCATAGCCGCCCTTCAGAAAGGGGGCATGATGGCCGAATTCACCGCCGGTCGCGTCCGACAGCGCCTTGAACCGGTCCAGATAGCCGGCGGGATGAACCCGCAACAGATCCTCGCGCGGGGCAGGGGGCGCCGATTGCAACGCCAGCTCGCGCATGAGCCCGGTCACATGCAAAAGATTTACCAGCCGGCGCTTGCTTTCCGGGCTTTCGGCCAGACCGCCGCCGGGCTGAACGTGATGGCCCACAGGCAGGGTCAGCGCGTAATCCCCACCCCCATGCCACAGCGTCAGCTCATCATGGAAAAAACCGGTCGCCATTGATTTTTCGCCCCGTCAAAGGTTCAAGGGACCATGACCGAACTGAGCCACCTTGCGCAACCCGGGGCTGTGATCGCGGTGCGCGTGACCCCACGCGCCTCGCGCAATGCCGTCACGCTTGAGGGCGAGGCGATTCGCGTCATGGTCACCACCGTCCCCGAAAGCGGCAAGGCCAATGCCGCCGTCATCAAGTTGCTGGCCAAGGCGCTGGGGATCGCGAAAACGCGGCTGGTCCTGTTGCGCGGGGCCAGCGGGCGCGACAAGCTGTTCCGGATCGACTAGCGGCGTTTAGCGGCGTTCCAGCCGGTAATTCCCCTCGGGAAGGTTCAGCGCGGCGCGCAATTCCTCAAGCTGTTCGATGGTCAGCAGGATCTGCGACAGCTCGCCGGTATCGGGGTCGTATTGTTCGATAACGATGCGGTCGTCAAAGCTTTGGATCACGACATCCTCGTTCAGGGGGCGGCTGCCCACCGCATCCTCGGGCAATTCGTCGATCAGGGTGATGACGGTGGCATCGAAGTCGTGCTCGATGGTGAACATGGCGATCCTTCCGGTTCAGTATTCCTCAACAATCGCGTGATATGCGGGGGGCAGCAAGACAGGGGTTTGCGATGGGCCGGGGCCACGGCTAGAGTGATGCGAAAGCGGGCGGGAAACCGCAGGATCGGCAGGTACGGACGGGGCGCGGGCACATGATCAAGGGATGGCAGACAGCGGTATTGATGCTGGCGCTGGCGGGGTGCGTGGCCGTGCCGGATGCGCAGCAACCGCAGGGCGGGCCGGTGCCCTTGCCCGGGACGGGCGTCACGTCCTCGCCCGATCTGCCGCGCGATGCGCGCAGTTCGGCGCGCTCGTTCGTGGCGGTGATCCGGCGGATGGAGCCGGCGGTGGAACAGGAATGCCGCCAGCGTCGCACCCAGCCGATCAATTGCGATTTCCAGTTCGTCGTCGACGATCGCCCGGGTCTGGAACCCAACGCCTTTCAGACGGTCGATTCCACCGGCCGGCCGATCATCGGCTTTACCCTGTCGCTGATCGGCGAGGCGCGCAACGCCGATGAGCTGGGCTTTGTCGTCGGACACGAGGCCAGCCATCACATTCTGGGCCATATCAACCGCAAATCCAGCGCGGCGGCGATGGGGGCGGTGATTCTGGGCGGGCTGGCCAGCGCTTATGGCGGCAGCTCGGACACGATCCAGACGGCACAGGATTTCGGCGCCCAGTTCGGTTCGCGCTTCTATTCCAAGGATTGGGAGCTTGAGGCAGACTATCTGGGCGCGATCATCGCGCTGAATGCGGGCTATGATCCCGAACATGGTGCGCAGTTCTTTGCCAGAATCCCCGATCCGGGTGATAAAATTTTGGGCACTCACCCATCCAATGCCGCGCGCATGGCGCAAGTCGCGCGGGCGATGGCGGATTATCGGGCAGGGCGTGTGCAATAATCCTCGTGGACTGTTGCTTTGCTGCACCTATCAGGCCGAGCTGCGGCACGCATTGATATTAAATACAAAATTTACCGATCTTCGCGGATCTTCTGTTTAGTTTATCGTTTCCAAATTTTTTCTGCCGGGTTAACCTAACGTAACTCAAGGGTTGTTGGTTAAAAATTGCTTTCATGGGCGGGACTCTGCCGATAGTTTCCTGCTTATGTATTAATTGGGGCGGCTTTTGCCCGAAAAATTGGTTAAGGAGCATCTATGATCGGGGTCATTCTGTGGAGCAGTCCGGCAAAGGAAAAGGCCGTGATCTGGTGCGAAGATCACGGTTCCCTGGCCTATCTGCAAGGTCGCGACAATCTGGCATTCGCCTGTGATTGGCCCGATGCGGGCGATCTGGTCGAATTGGAATATGAGACCGTCAACGATCTGCGCCATGCCCGCGCCGTCGCCCCGGTTTCCGGAAACAAACGTTCTGATCTGCCGGATCTGTTGCGCGGTATGGGCGAGCCTGCGGCCGCGAATCAGCCCGCCTTGCGCGTCGTGTCGAATATCGATGTCGCACAATCCGGGCAGCCGCTGAGGCTTGCGGCCACCCGCTGATATCGCTCAGGCGCCGCGCGCGAGTGCGGCCACCCCGGTCCGGGCCTGGTCCGACAGGCCCAGAGGCCGCATCAGATCCGCGAACGCATCCAGTTTTTCAGGCGTTCCGGTAATTTCAAAGACAAAGCTTTCCAGCGTCGAATCGACGACGCTCGCGCGGAAGATTTCTGCGATCCGCAAGGCCTCGACCCGCTTTTCGCCCTTGCCCGCGACCTTGAACAGGCCCAGCTCGCGTTCGACGCTGTTGCCTTCCACGGTCAGGTCATGGACCTCGTGGACGGGGACGATGCGGCCAAGCTGGGCCTTGATCTGTTCGATCACCGAAGGTGTGCCGCGCGTCACGATGGTGATGCGCGAGCGGTGTCCAAGATGGTCGACCTCGGCCACGGTCAGGCTGTCGATATTGTAGCCGCGCCCGGAAAACAGGCCGATCACGCGCGCCAGCACGCCGGCCTCGTTATCGACCAGAACCGCCAGGGTGTGGCTTTCGATGCTCTGGGAATTGGGGTCGCGCAGATCATAGGCCGAATGGCTGGTCGCGCCCTTCTGGATGTTCAATGCTGCCATGTTCGTCTCGCTTATCTCAAATCAAACCAGGGCGCCGCCGGCGCCGGTGATGGCGCCATCGGTCGAAGCCTCGCCCAGCAGCATTTCGTTATGCGGCTTGCCCGAGGGGATCATCGGGAAACAGTTTTCATGTTTCTCGACCAGTACATCCAGGATGAAGGGGCCGTCATAGTCGATCATTTCCTGAATGGCCGCGTCCAGTTCGGCCGGATCCGAAACGGTGCGCCCCGCACAGCCGAATGCCTCGGCCAGCTTGACGAAATCGGGCAGGCTTTCCGACCAGCTTTGGCTATAGCGTTCGCCATGCAGCAATTGCTGCCATTGCCGGACCATGCCCAGGCGTTCGTTGTTCAGGATGAATTGCTTGACCGGCGCGCGGAACTGCACCGCGGTGCCCATTTCCTGCATGTTCATCAACCAGCTGGCTTCGCCCGCGACATTGATGACCAGCGCGTCGGGATGGGCGACCTGCACCCCGATCGAGGCCGGCAAACCATACCCCATCGTCCCCAGCCCGCCCGAGGTCATCCAGTGATTCGGATCCTCGAAATGCAGGAACTGCGCCGCCCACATCTGATGCTGGCCGACCTCGGTGGTGAAATAGGGCCGCTTTGCCGCCGTCAGCGCCTGAAGCCGCTCAAGCGCGTATTGCGGTTTGATGACCTTGTCCGAGTTGCGATAGGAAAGGCATTTCACGGCCTTCCACTGTTCGATCTGCGCCCACCATGTCCGCAGCCCTTCGGCATTGGTCTTGCGTCCGCGCGATTTCCAGATTTTCAGCATGTCTTCAAGCACATGGCCGACATCGCCGACAATCGGCAGGTCGACATGAATGATCTTGTTGATCGAGCTGGGGTCGATGTCGATCTGGGCCTTGACCGAGCCGGGGCTGAAATCCGCGACGCGCCCGGTGATCCGGTCGTCAAAGCGCGCGCCGACCGCGATCATCAGGTCGCAATCATGCATGGCCATGTTCGCCTCATAGAGGCCGTGCATGCCCAGCATGCCGATCCAGCCCTTGCCCGATGCCGGATATGCGCCCAGCCCCATCAGGGTCGAGGTCACCGGAAACCCCGTCGCATCGGCCAGTTCGCGCAAAAGCTGGCTGGCGGCCGTGCCGGAATTGATGACGCCGCCGCCGGTGTAAAAGATCGGCCGCTCGGCCTTTTCCATCAGCTCGACCAGACGGGTGATCGCGCTCATGTCGCCCTTTTTCGCGGGCTGATAGCTGGGCGTTTCGATCTGTTTGGGGCCGACATAGCCGCCGGTGGCGAATTGCACATCCTTGGGGATGTCGATCAGCACCGGTCCCGGGCGCCCGGAGGTCGCGATATGGAACGCCTTGTGGATGGTGGCCGCCAGCTCGTCGGTTTCCTTGACCAGCCAGTTATGCTTGGTACAGGGCCGGGTGATGCCGATGGTATCGGCCTCTTGAAAGCCGTCGGTGCCGATCAGAAAGGTCGGAACCTGCCCGGTCAACACGACGATCGGGATCGAATCCAGCAACGCATCGGTCAGGCCGGTGACCGCATTGGTCGCCCCCGGCCCCGACGTGACCAGCACGACCCCCGGCTTGCCGGTCGACCGGGCATAGCCTTCGGCCATATGGACGGCGCCCTGTTCGTGGCGGACCAGAATATGCTTGATGTCGTTTTGCTGGAAAATCTCGTCATAGATGGGTAGTACCGCCCCGCCCGGATAGCCGAATACGGTGTCGACGCCCTGATCGCGCAGAGCTTCGATAACCATCCTTGCACCGGTCATTTCTCGGGACATGCCCATTCTCCATCTGTAAGTGACACGCGGCTGGCCGGGGCCATGCTGCGCCGCAGGAAACTATGGGCAGCGCGGGCAGCGGTCAATGCCGATTATCCAATAAAATGACCCCGCAGGGGCGTTTTTGGAAACATTGTTTCCTGTTCGCGCGATTTTCGGTAATTATCTGCGGTTCTGCGGCAGCGTAATCCGCGCGACCTGTTCGACGATGGGATCGATGGACAGCGGATGAATGTCGGAACTGTGCTGTTCCGGGTCGCCGATCGGCTGCCAGACGCCGCCCTTATAGATTTCCAGCGCCGAGAAACGCGCCTTGTAATCCATCTTGCGGCTGCCCGGCACCCAATAGCCCAGATAGATAAAGGGCAGGCCGGCGCTGCGCGCCAGCTCGATATGGTCGAGGATGATATAGGTCCCCAGGCTCGCGCTTTCCAAGGCGGGGTCGTAAAAGCTGTAGACCAGGCTCAGCCCGTCATCGAGCACATCGGTCAGACAGACGGCGGCCAGCTGGTCCTGATCGGGCGCCGAGCCATCGCCCGAACCGGTGCGGTATTCGATCACACGGGTGCGAACGGGCGTTTCCTCGATCATGGCGGCGAATTCGAAGATATCCATATCGGCCATGCCGCCATCGGCGTGACGTTCATCCAGATAGGACCGGAAGAGGTCGTATTGTTCCTCGGTCGCCCAGGCGCTGGTCGCCAGCCGCCGAAGATGGCCATTCTTGCGCAGCGCGCGGCGTTGCGTGCGCGACGGCGAAAAGCCCGAAACACGGATACGCGCCGACATGCAGGCCACACAGCTTTCGCAACTGGGCCGGTAAAGCACGTTCTGGGATCTGCGAAAGCCCTGGCGGGACAGGGTGTTGTTCAGCTCATTGGCCGAATCACCGGCCAGCGCCGTGAACAGTTTCCGTTCGGCGCGGCCATGCAGATAGGGACAGGGCTGAGGCGCCGTCACATAGAATTGCGGTGCATGCGGCAGGCTATGTCGCATCGGCAGCCCCCTGGAAAGCCGGGTGCAGCATGCGCGCGTCACGCAGGGGGCGATATATGTCGGTCGGTGCGCGCATGTGGTGCGGGTGAAAACTACTGGATCGTGGCAATATTCCGGCAAAGCCTAACAACAGAATTTCCACTCGCCAAGCTTGGAAACCGCAAGAAGTTCCCGGAAATTTTCGTCATGGGGGTTCGCGTCGTCCCGGCGCGCGGCGAATTTGTCCGGATTGACCTTGCCGGCGCCGCGATTAGGCTGCGCGCATGGATTTCGCCGACCGCATCACCCGCCTTCCCATTCCCGCAGACCGCGACCGCGGACAGTCCGCGCTTGAGGCGACGGGGATCGCCGATCCGCGTCTGGGCGACCTGATCCGGGGGGCGGCGGGATGCAGCCCCTATCTGGCCGGTCTGATCCAGCGCGAGGCCGACTGGCTCGGCGATGCCTTGCTGCATGACGATGTCGTGGATCGCGAAACCGCCGGTTTCGAGACGCTTTCCGCCGATGAACTGGGCCCAGCCTTGCGCCGGGCCAAGCGCCGCGTGGCGCTTTGGGCGGCGCTGGCCGATCTGGGCGGGGTCTGGCAATTGGAACAGGTCACCGGCGCGTTGACGGGTCTGGCCGACCGTGCCACCGATCTTGCCCTGCGCGTTCATGTCGCGGCCGAGCAGGCGCGCCGCAAACTGCCCGAAACCTCGGCGGATGCGGGGGGGATCGTCGCGCTTGCCATGGGCAAGATGGGCGCGGGTGAGCTGAACTATTCCTCGGATATCGACCTGATCGTGCTTTATGACGACAGCGCCTATGCCCCCGACGATCTGCATGAGGCGCGTGCCAGTCTGATCCGGGCGACGCGCAAGGCGGCGGCGATCCTGTCGGACAACACTGATCAGGGATATGTTTTCCGCACCGATCTGCGGCTGCGCCCGGATGCGGCGGTGACGCCTGTCTGCATCTCGATCTCGGCCGCGCTGGCCTATTATGAGGCCGAGGGCCGGACCTGGGAACGCAGCGCCTATATCAAGGCGCGTGCCTGTGCCGGCGATCTTGCGGCGGGCGAGCGGTTCCTGCGCGAATTGCGCCCCTTTGTCTGGCGCAGGCATCTGGATTTCGCCACCATCCAGGATGCGCATGACATGCGCCTGCGCATTCGCGAACATAAGGGGCTGCATGGCCGCATCGCGGTGCCCGGCCACAATATGAAGCTGGGACAGGGGGGGATTCGCGAGATCGAGTTTTTCACCCAGACCCGGCAGCTGATCGCCGGCGGCCGCGACCCCGATCTGCGGGTGCGCGGCACCGTCGAGGGCCTGGCCCGGCTGGCCGAAAAGGGGTGGGTCCCCGAGGCGGTGGCGCGGGAACTGACCGATCATTACCGCGAACATCGCGAGATCGAGCATCGCATCCAGATGGTCAACGATGCCCAGACCCATTCCGTGCCGGTCGCGTCCGAGGGGATCGACATCGTCGCCCGCATGATGGGTGAGGCCGATACCGGCGCCTGGTCGGCCCGCCTTGCCACGCGGCTTGAGCGGGTCGAGGCGCTGACCGGCGATTTCTTCGCGCCCTCGGATCGCGGCAGCCGGCCCCCGCTTTCCGCCGAGGCCGAGGCCATGGTGGAACGCTGGCGCGGTTACCCGGCGCTACGGACGCAACGCGCCCGGGCCGTTTTCGCCCGGATCGAACCAGAGCTTTTGACCCGGTTGACGGGTGCCGATCATGCGGACGAGACGCTGGCCCGTTTCGACAGCTTTCTGGCCGGATTGCCGGCCGGGGTGCAGCTTTTCTCGCTCTTCGAGGCCAATCCGCAGCTGATCGAGCTGATCGCCGATATCTGTGGCACGGCGCCGGGGCTGGCGAATTATCTGGCCCAGCAACCCGAGGTTCTGGACGCTGTTCTCGGCGGCAGTTTCTTTTCCGAATGGCCCGGCGCGGCGGGGCTGCGCGGCCAGCTTGAGGATAACCTTGCCACCGTTCTGGCCGCGCCCGATGGCGGCTATGAACGTGCGCTGGATGCGGCCCGGCGCTGGGCGCATGAATGGCAGTTCCGCACCGGGGTGCATCACCTGCGCGGTCTGATCGGCGCCGAAGAGGCGGGCGGCCAATATGCCGATATCGCCGATGCCGCCGTGGCGGCGCTGTTTCCGGTCGTGGCTGATGAATTTGCACGGCGCCATGGACCCGCGCCCGGGCGCGGGGCCGTCGCGCTTGGGATGGGATCGCTTGGCGCGCGGCAGTTGAATGCGGCCTCGGATCTGGATCTGATCGTGATCTATGACGCGGCGGGTCAGGACGGATCGGATGGGCCAAAGCCCCTGGCGACGCGGCCCTATTATGCGCGGCTGACGCAGGCGATGATCACCGCGCTTTCGGCGCCGACCTCGGCCGGGCGTCTCTATGAGGTCGATATGCGGCTGCGCCCCTCGGGTCGGCAGGGGCCGGTCGCGACCTCTGTCCAGTCGTTTCGCGACTATCAGATGACCGAGGCCTGGACATGGGAACATCTTGCGCTGACCCGGGCGCGGGTCGTGGGCACATGTGGGGCCGATGCGCATGCGCTTGGCAATGAGGTCGAGGCGTTGCGCGTCGAGGTTCTGGAACGCCGGGGCCGGGCGCCGGCCGTGCTTTCGGATCTGGCCGACATGCGTGCCCGGATCTTTGCCGCCAAAGCGCCGGATGGCGCATGGGAGGCCAAGATCGGGCGCGGGCGCTTGCAGGATATCGAGCTTTTGGCCCAATCGCTTGCGCTGCGTACCGCCGCACCGGCGCGGGCCGCGCCGGCGCAGCTGCGCGCGGGGGTGCGTGGCGGGCTGATCGGGGACGAGCCGGCGCGTGTTCTGGCCTCGGTGCGCAGATTTCTCTGGAATCTGCAATGCTCCGGCCGCCTGTTGACCGAAAAGCCGCTGGATATGGACAGTCTGGGCAAGGGCGGGCAGGCATTTTTGCTGCGCGAGGTGGGCGTGGAAAGCCTTGAACGGCTGGCGGCCATGCTGAGCGAGACGGTCGAGGCGGCCGGCGCGATCATCGATGCGGCCATGCAGGCGGAAGTCAGCGACCAGAAAGACGGCGACCAGAAAAACAGGTGAAGCGCAACTAATTGTGCCGCAATGAGGTCCGCAGATTGCGAAACCACAGGATCGCCGTTTTTCCATTTAGGAACAGCACGATAGCTTAGAACCATTGCGGCACAATTGGTAAAATTGCGCAACAGTGTAAGCCATTGATTTTATTGACGACGAGTCGGATTGGGAAACCGGTTAATCTTCCTCACCTGCAAGGAAGCGCGCGACTTTTCTGACAGAGTAGGCGGTCATGCCATGCTGGAACTGTTTTCTTTTGCGGGCCTTGTAGAGACGCGCTAGGTCCCTCGCGGCCTGCTCAGAGTCGACGAACTGAAAGGCATCGTCTGCGGCTTCAAAATAGTCGATTAGCTGCTGAACAAAGGTAATTGCGTCATCAGGCGGAGCGCAGCGCAGTAGCCGAATGAGGGCCATCTCGTCGTCTGAAACGCTATCAGGCGGCCCCAGTGCTCTGAACTGTTCTTCCCAGTCCTCGACCGTCGGCTCCGCCTTCAGTGCTTCACGCTCAACGCCGAGTGCGTCAGCAAGCTTCGTGATAACACTCT
>RRZT010378702.1_pt1 | contig 13785 bp, 22 predicted proteins | sample 2165551 | NCBI WGS metagenome assembly RRZT01 (sample SAMN10456910, study PRJNA506462) | wastewater metagenome | biome: wastewater; feature: sludge; material: wastewater sludge; isolation source: wastewater sludge with Escherichia coli K12::gfp cells carrying plasmid... | place: USA: Moscow, Idaho... | reverse complement strand
TTTTGATAAAGAATTTAATAAACATAATGGAAAATTAGGAACAAAAGAAGATTTAAGAAAAAATTTATTTGAAATTAAAAATTCTATTTATGATGATAATATTGTAAAAATTAGAAAAGATGAAAAAATATTTAAAAAAATCTTAGAAGAAATTAGTTTTGAATTTCACTTACACAAAGAAAAATTTTTAGTAAAAGGTTTAAAAGATTATGAAAAATTATTTATGAAAAATATGTTTATGTCAGCATTAATAAATAATGACAGTAATAATATAAATAATGAAAATATAACTAAAATAGATGATTTATATGAATTTATGAATAAAGTAAATAAATCATTTTTAAATATACCTTTTGATATTGAAAAAAAATATGAAACTTTAAATGTTACTAAAACAAATAAAGATTTGAGTGAATTAATGATATATTCTTTATTAAATAAAAATTTTGAAGATTTAAAAGATAATGAAGTTTTAAAAATATATAAAAATGATGGAATGAATGATGAAAAAATAAAAAAAAGATTATTTAATACATTTTTATTTAAAAATAAAAATTACTTAAATATAACAACTAGGAATTTAACTCAATATATTTCATTAGGAAATAATAAAGAAGATTTAGGGTTAATATCAACAAATATAGAAAAAATATATAAAGAAATATATAAAGATAGACAATTATCAAGTTCTGGATTTAATTCTTTAAAAGAAAGAGAAGAAAAAATAAAAGAAAGAGAAGAAAAAATAAAAGAAAGAGAAGAAAAAATAAAATCAAGAAAAGAAAATTTAAAACATCAACTTGATAAATTAAATTATAATAATTTATTAAGTGATAACCAAAGATTAAATCTTTTTAATGAATTGAAATTTTTAAATGATAATATTGAAATAGATAATTATGAAGAAAAATACAAAAAAATAGATAAAGAAATAGATAGATTAATTAAAAACTTAAATATTTCACAAAATGTTTTAAGTTTTTAATAAATTTTTACATTCATTAAATTTTTAATCTTCTGATAAAATATCAAAAATTTTATTATTCATTTTTATAGCTTTAAATCCGTCTTTTTCATAATCATCTTTTTTTAAAGAAGGATATAAAAAATTATTCCAGGCTTCCTCTTGTGTTTCTCCTTGATTTTTTAAATCAATTAAATATAAATCTAAACTCTCTTTTGTAATTTTTGGTGGAACTACTATATAAGTACAAAAACCTTCTGGTAATTCGTTGTATTTTAAACAATTATCACAAGCCCAATTAAAACCATAAATTTCAAATTCTTCTTGTTCATTATTACAATATTCACATATAGCCATTTTAAACCCTTTTATATTTTATAATAACAAAATTATATTATTTTTTGTATTAAAAATAACTTATATCAATAATTAAATTTTTAGTATCCTTATATGAAATATTAAGTTTTTTATATAATATTAAAAATATTTTAAATAAGGTAATATAATGATAAATAAAATAAATAAAGAAAAAACTAACAAATTAGATTTATATTTTTTAATAGATAAAGATAATGAAGAAAAACCACCTTATTTATTAAATGATTTTGAATTTAAAAACTTTAAAAAATTTGAAAATATGGAAATTATAAAAATAAATAATGAAAAAAGTTTAATTGAGTGCGTTAAAGAACACGATTTCAAAGTAACTTTATTTGACAATTATGAATATGATATTTGCCTGGACAAAAATACTATAATAAGTTTATTATCAGATTTTTCGTTTGATTATTACACTTATAAAATAAATCAAGATATAAAAAATAATAATTATAATAAAGAAAAAAAATATAAATTAAATTTTGACAATTATAAAACTGTATTTACAAAAATAAACGGTACTGATTTATTTATACACGCTAACGATAACGGACATATGAATGTTGAAAAAAATTGTATTTTTCATTATATGAATGAAAAAGAATATAAAGATATTAAATTAAAATCTATAAAATATATTTACAATAAATTACAAACAGATAACCAAAAATATTCTTTATATAATATTAATAAATCTCATATAGATAAAATAAAACAAATATATTTAGAAATGAGTTCTGAATTTTTAAAACAACAAATTAAAAATGTAGACTATGGTTTTTCTTTATAATTAATAAAAAATATTAATTTTTTAGTATTTATTTATATAATTTAATAATATTAAATAAATAGGAGTTTAAATATGGCTAAAATAATAGGCATTTTATTGGTTGGTGCTGTTATAGGTTTGTTTATTTATTTCACTTTTACTGGTGATACAAAAAATGTTGTAATTAATCAAGAAAAATTAAATAAAATTTTTAAAGATATTGCAGAATTTGAACCTATAAATCAAATAGGAAAAGTAAAATTAAAAGAAGATATTCAATTTAATATAATCAAAACTGATATTAAAATTGATAACAAAGAAATTACAAGTATTATGACTGGAGACGTTATTTTAGGTGATAATAAAATAACAGGTTTTGAAACTGTACTTACTCACGAATTAAAAGAAAAGGAAGGAAAAGTTTTTTTAAAAACTCGTTATGTTAATAAAGTTCAAGTTAAAGATAATACTACTTTATTAGAAAATTACAAAAAAGCAATTAATGATAGTGTTAGCAAAATAATAAACGAAAAAGTTAAAAAATATGCTGTAAATAAAAGTGAACAAAGAAATGAAAGAAAAAAAGAACGTATAGGTGATAGCTATAATAATTATAAAAAAGATTTAAGTAGTTTAAACTCTCAACAATTATTAAAAGTTTTATCTGATAAATTAGATAAAGAAGTTTACAGATTATTTAACGACAGTCCTATACACGATTTAAAAGAAAAAAAAAGTTACTTTTCTGGTATAGAAATAAATAATGATAAAGAAATAATAATAGAATTATCTACTTTTAAACGAATTTATGTTATTATAATTAGTTTTGTGTTTTCTGTATTTGCTTATACTGGTATAATGTATTTAATTAGAATATTTACTACCCCTAAACAAGAAGAATATTTAATAATTAAAAAATAAAATAAAAAATTATAGATTATAAAAATAAAGAAATTTCAGAAGAATATATCTCTTCTTTTTTTTCTAACATTTTTAATAAAAAAACAAAACAAACTTCAAGTAAAATATTATCAGGTTTAAAATCATTTAAATGGATTAACTTATTTTCTTTATCTTCTAAATAAATAAACTCTCCAATATTGTAATCATCTAAATTAAAATTTCCTTGTTCTTTCATTTCTTCATAAGTTGGTTTTCTATAATTAACATAAGTTAAAACGTCTTCATAATTAAAAATATTATCATCATCAATATAATAAATAAAATCATCTTCTTCAATATTATTTATTAGTTTATTTAAATGATTAATCAATTCATTATCGTTTAAATTAGAAAAATCCAAATCTAAATTTATTTTATTTAATATCAAGTCTGTGTTAACATTTTTTTCATAAAAAATAGAGACTTTCCATTCATTATAATCATTATAATTTGGTGTTATATATTCTAAAGTTAAGAGATTATTTTCACCTAATTTAAAATAAAATTTTCCATTAAAAGAACCTAATATATAACTCAATAATTTCATAACATTTCCTTTATATTAAATATCTTTATCTTGAATTAATTTTAAAGCTAAATCTGCCCCTTCAATTTGTCCACATAAAATAATTATATAAATAAAAATATAAATTAAAAATAAATATCCTAAAGAATATTTTATAATTTCAGTTTTATTCATTTTTTCAAATACGTCGTTTTTAATGTTTTTGAAATCTAAAATTATTTCAATAAGACCTATAATCATTACAATGAATAATAAATAAAGTTCTTGTGTAAAAACTAAAAACATACCTATTAAGAAACCTATAATAATGATTAAATAACCTAATTTAGAGTTTAAAGAAAAAGCTAATGATTTAACTACCCTACCACCGTCCAAAGGATTTATAGGTAATAAATTAAATAAATTTACCATAGCTATAAAAGAAACTAAACCTATCCATAAAGGTCTTTCATCAATTAAATATAAAACATAAAACGGTATAATAGAAAGTATACCGTATATTGGGCCGTACAATGATATATATGACTCTTTTTTATATGACTGATAAACTTCAGAGGCAACCGCAGCTCCACCAACAAAAGGTATTAAATACATTCCTTTAATAGGTATTCCACATTTTTTCATAGCTGTTAAATGTCCATACTCGTGAATGATAATAGCAAATAATAAAACTATAGCAAACTCCCAAGTAAATAAATAACTATAAGCCGCCATTGAACCTAAAGCCAAACCAGCTTTAGTAAATTTAGCTGTTTTTATAACTTTTAAAAAAAATGGTAGTAATTTTCCTCCAAACTTAATTATCAATAAAATGAAGCCTAAATTTTTCATAACAGTCCTTTTTTTTGCAATTATCATAAATTTTAAATCTTAATATTTTTATATTATAGCATATTTAAATAGTTAAATCAAAGTTTGATTTTATGTATTTTTATGTATTTTTAAATTAAAATATTGTATTTTTTTTTACAGCTTTTTAGGTAATATAAATAGATTTTAAATATTAAATTATTCCTATTTTTATAATATTTTTATTTAATTTTAATTATTGTTTTAAAAATAAAAATTTTTAATTTATTTTAAAAAAAATTTAAAATTTTATAAAATTTATTTTAGGTAAAATAAAAATAAAATTATAAAATTAAAAATTAAATCTTCAGTATGAAAATTTTTTAATAAAAATAAAATCAAAAAAATAAAATACAAAAAATTAACAAAATTTTTAATTATTGTTGCTAAAATATGCGTAAAAAAATTATTATTTTTTTTTATAAATTAATTATTTTAAAAAATTTACTAATTTATTTATTTTGGTAATATAAAAATAAAATTATAAAGATTTTTTTTGTTAAACTTTATAATTTTTAAAAATAATAAAATTTTTTCTTAATTTTTTTTAATTAAAAAATTTGTAAAAATTTTAGTTTCATTTTAATAAACAAAAAATATTTTTATCTGCCAAAATTAAAAATAAAAAATTTTTTTTGTGTAATATAAAAATAAATCTCAAAATATAATTAGTGTTTTATTTGGGTTTGGGTTTATTTAAATAAAATTAAAATAAAGAATAATTACACTATTTTAATTGTTATTTAAATATATAATTACCATTTATTTACTAAGTGTATTTGAAAATAAGAATAAATAAATTACTTTTTATAATTGATTAAACTAACTCTAAATATTTAAGAAGTTTTAAATTGATAAAATCATTTAATATATTTAAAAAGGGTATAAAAATAAATTACAAAGTTTGAGATATTCAAAATTGGGAGTTGCTGTATCTTTGGATATTAATATAAATTTATTTATTTTAAAAAAATATGTTTAAACTTAATACTCTCTACATATATTATAGAATTAAAATATATTATATTATTTAAAAAAATAGTTTTAATAATGTTTGATAAACTTTTACATCATAAATTGCATAAAAATGATTAAAAAGAGATTAAAGTGTTTTTTTTGGTCAAAAAAATATAATTTAATTTGTAAGTCAATTAAGAAAAATATAAAAAAATAATAATAACAGAAATAAAATAATAATATATTTTTTAAATAAAAATATTATGATTAATTAATAAGAAATAATAACATAAAATATATTAAACTATACTTAAAAATAATAGTATATTATTTAAAATTTAATATTTAAATAATTATATAAATAATATTTTAATTTAATAAAAAAAATATAAAAATAAATACTTATTAGTTGTAAGAAAATTGAATATATAAAATCAGTACAATAAATAATTAATAATAAATATAGAAATATATAATAAAATTAAAAAAATAATAAAATTATAATATTCTTATATTAATATAAAAATACAATATAAAATATAAATAAATATTTTTATTGTCGTACAAAAATTCGATTTAAATAATATTTAAATATTCTATATTTTATTTAAAAAAATTATTTTTTTTTTAAAATAAAAATTTAAATTGCTATTAATGATAAAAAATAAATAATTGAAATTTTAAAAATAATCTTTTTAAATACTAAAGATAAAAAATTTTAAAAATATAATTGTAAAATAATTGTTTTATATAAATGGCTAAATAAATAAATAAGAATAATATATTAAAAAATTTTTAATCATATTTTTATTCTATTTCTATTCGATTTTTATTCGATATAAATAGTAATTTTCTATTCGATTTTTATTCGATATAAATAGTAAAAATATAAACATATATCCTAAAAAAGTTAAAATATATAATGTAAATAAAATATAAACACATATACTAAATTTAAAATGTTTACACTCTTTTTAAGTGTTTGGAGAAATATATTACTACTATTTTTTAATTATTAGAAGAAATACATTTCAACTATTTTGTGAGTATTAGAAGAATATTAATCTTCTATTTCTACTCCCATAATATCATTAATAGTAGCTTCTCTTTTTTTATTAATAAAATTAATAAATTCTTGTAATTTATTTTCATTGTTTTTAAAATGATATGGTCTCATTACAGGAATTCTATCAATCATTTTATCAAAGAATTTATTGTAATGTTCTTTCATAAGTTGTTCAGTTTCTTCTTTTAAATCTTTATTAATAAAATTATTTATATTAACTTTAGAACAGAAAACTCTATTTTTATCTTTTCTTCTATCATTTAATAAACTTAAAATAGTATTTATTTTTTCTTTAAAATCTTTAATAATAAAATCTTCTTTAACGTGATGGTTAAATATAGGTTCAGCTATTTTATATTCAGAAGAGTCTATCACCTCGTAATAACCTAAATAAACTTCACCAAAAATCTCAGTCATTAATTTATTAGATAAAGCTCTAAAATTCCAGTTTCTAGTTTTTGGACAACTAAAAGTTAAATTATTAAATTTATAAATTAAATAGAAGCTAATAGCTTCATTTTGTTCATCATTAAGTTCTATTTTTTCCACAAGTTTAATATCATAGAAAAAGTGGTTTTTATCTACTTCTTCAAAAGGATAACTTCTACTAACTAAAACTTTATTATTTTTACTGTCACTACCGTAATTATTAAATACAGCAGATTTAGGTAAACCATTATTACATTTTCCAAATCTACTATCTATATCATTAACTAATTTGATAATTTTTCCAACCCAGTCAAATTGAGCTACAATTAAATATTCTAAATGTATAGCACAATAAGTTTTTGAAATATCATCAACTTCAACAATCATCCAGAAATTATTATCTAGTCCTAAGTGATTGTCTTTATCAAAAAATTTAGTATTTAAAAGATTGTCTCTAAAAATATCACCTACTTTGCAATTCTCAATAGGTATATTTTTATAATCATAATATTTATCAAAACTTTTAGAAATTTGGTTAAGGTTTTTTAAATAAAAATAATTATTCTCAATTTTGTTTTTATTAAATCTTCTTAAATTATCAAAAAAGTTTTGTCTATCTTCTTCTGTAAAATCTTTAACTTCAATATTTTCTAAATCAACAAAAGAGTTGTGTTGTTTTTTTTGGTATCCTAAATTAAAACCATTAAGAGAATAGTTACTTTTAATAATTTCTTCATCTTCTCTATCATAATAGATATAATTTTTATTTTGTATTTTATCTTTTTCCATAATATAAAGTCCATTTAAAATAAGTATTTTTAAAACCTTATCATTATTTTCAACAACAATACCATTAATTTTTTCAGAGTTAATAACTTTACTTTTAGATAATTGATTTTCCATTGTTTGCCTTTTTTATTTATATTTTTTATTGTTAATTATATCATTTGAAATATTAAAAGTAGATTAAATATTAAAAGTAGAATAAATAAAAATCCTTGTTAAAAAAGTTTGCTATTAATAGTGAACTTATTTAGTGAAATATTTTTGTAAACTTCTTAAATTTTAATTATTAATATATATAAATTAATATAAGTATATTATTATATGTATATCAATATAAGTATATACTTATAATAATATGCTTATATTGATTAAGTTTAAATAATTTAGTTTATCTTTTGATTAAATGTTTAGAAATATTTTCTAAATGATTATCAAAACCGTCTACTCCAGCACTTTTATAAAATTCTAATAATTTTAAAGCTTTTTCAATAGTTTCATAATCACTATTAACTTTTTCTTCAATTAAATTTTTAATAGTAGTAGGAATATATTGTTTTTCTTCAAACTCTTTTAATAGAGTTTTTTCTCCGACAAATATATTTGTATTTATGTTATCTTTATTAATAATAACATTAAACATATCGTTAATAATATCTTTTCTATTTTTCATTTTTTTTCCATTTTTAATATAAAGAATTATATCACTTGTAATATTAAAAATTGATTAAATTGTTAATGTTGTTTGTTAAATATGATATTTTTTTATATATAAAAAATGATTTTAGTGGATTATCTAATAAGAATAATGTATAAAATATTTGTATATAATTTCTATTGTTGTAAATAGTTTACTAGGTTAAAAATTATAAAAAACACTAAAATACTAGCTGATATATATGGAACAGAAGCCATACTATCTTTACTATCTTTTTCTTTTATTTCCAAATCACACTTTCTTAATATAAATCCAACAACTAAGGATATAATAGTTGCTATTATTAAGGCAATCCAGTTGAAGTTTTCTTCTTGCATTTTTATTTCCTCTCTTTATTGTACTTTTTGTTTTAATTTTTCAATAGTTTTTTCAGCCCAAAAATAAGCATTTTGTAATTGTATTTGATTTATATAATCTTTAGCAAAAATTAATCTACCTAAAAATGTAACAGTATTACTTTTGGTAAAAATATTTTCAGAAACAACACGATTTGAATTATCTAATATTTTGGCTACAACATATTCTTCTTTACTATCTTTTGAAGTAAAATAAATTTCTTTTGAATAATCCACAATCTTTTCCTTTATTGCGCTATTTTTGATTGATTATTTCATTAAAATAAATACAAGCTTCTTCAAGCTCAATAAATTCTTTTGTTTTTTCTTGACCTACATAAACAAGGAATGTTACTTCCTTATTTTTGATGTTTGTTTTAACCACTAAAGCAACCCTTGTAAAATTAAAATTTATTACTACACTACCAACATATATAATTGCTTCTAAAAATTCTAAATTTTGTATTTTTTCTTGAATGTTACTCTTTTTTGCCATTTTGTCCTCTCTCACTTTATAGCATATTTTGTTTAATATCATAATCAATCATTTTTTTAGCAACTAATGAAATAGTTACCGAAAAAATCAAACACCCAAAGATTATTAAGTTTTCTTCCATTGACTCAACCTTTATTGCACTTTATTTTAGATTCTTAATGATATTTTCAGTTGTTTTTTCAGATAACTCTTTTCCACTTGTGGAAAAGTTTAAATATCCGTAACCAATAAATAAAGCTCCTAATAATATAATAGCAATCATATTTAAGAACTTCCCTTTCCCCTCATATTTTAAACATTCTTCTTTTGTAGTGAAAACTTTACCATCATTTGAAATGAACATATTATCTTCTCTTTTAATTTCTATCATTTTTACTTCCTCTAATTAATGTTTCTTTATTTCACTATTTTCTTTTAGATTTAAACTCTAATTCCTACTTTAATTTGTTTGGTTTCTAAAACATAACTTTTATCTATAGTTACACCATCATTACTAATATTCCCAACTTTAACATCAAATCCACTTTTCATTTTAAACTCCCTCTTTACTGTATGTATTTTTGTATATTATCAACATAAAATTCTGAATTAAAAAATTCATCATTTTTGTGTTCTACAAATAGTTCTTTATTTTGTACCACATAATAATACTTACTATAATCACTATTGGGATTATTAATTTTTTCAAGTGCTTTTATAACAATGTTTTCAATGTTGATATTGTTATAATCAGATAATTTTCCATAAAAATAAATCTTATCAACTTTCTTAGATAAAGGGCAAGTCTGAGTGAATTCAAATCCAATCTTTTTCCAATAACCATCACTTGAAGATTTATTAGATGTTCTTGTTTTCCAAGTTTTAATATCTTTAAGAGAAAGATTAAATTTTCCTGCTATTTCGATTAATTCTGAATTTAATAACCTCGTCACTTTAAAATCCTTTATTGCACTAAATTTTTATTAAAACAAGAACATAAAAGTTCTTTTGAATTTTCTTTAAAAATGAAATGAAAATCATAATGTTCAGATTCTTTATTAGAGCAAGTTGCTCCACCTGAATCATCTACATCTTCTCCAATAATTTTATTCTCATTCCAAATAGGAAGTTTGTCGGGAGCTAATGATTGACAAAGAAAACAATTTTCTGAAACCGTTGGATTAAGTGATTTGCTCATACTAAACCTTTATTGCACTATTTTTGGTTTCATTTTAAGTAATGATAATGATTCCTTACTATATATTTTATGGGAAGTTTTTGACATAGGTTTTATACTTTTATAGATGTACACTTTATTTGCTTGTGAATCGTATTTATTTTTGAATCTTTTTTTAGCTCTAAAAACTTTATTAATTAGTTCTTGATTTATAATACATTTAATTCCTACATTATCAACTACTTCATCGCAATCGGTTAAATCAACTATTTTGCTAATAATCATCTTTTTAGTTGAATATTTTTTCAATTTTTTTCCTTTATAATTTCTATTGTTGTAAATGTTTTACTAATAAAAAGGTTTGAATTGGATTTTCAAAATGTGTTTCAATAAAACCACTTACAGCTTCAGATTCTATATCCTTTGATAAATCAATCCAGAAGGTACCATCTTTCCTAATACCTATTGTTGCACCATAATTTAAATTTTCAATCACTTGTTTATTTAAACTAAAAGTTGCTATTCTTGAAGAATTAATATTTTTTATGTCAATTAAATTAACTAATTTAAATTTTGTTTGCATAATCTTATCTCACTTTTTCTTTTTTTATAAAATAATTATATCATATAATAGTTTAAATTTTCTTTAATTTTAACATAAAAATTTAAATATAGAAATAATATTAATTATAATTTAAATATTTAAAAATATTAATTTTATTTTCAGTATTTTTGTTATCTAAATAAATTTTTTCAAAAGAAATTTGTTTGTTAATAAATTTACTTTGAATGAAAGTTCTTTGATTTTCTTCAATAATTTCGCTATTTTTGTTACTTAAAATATTAATAATGTCATCATAAATATAAGATAAAGTGTATAAAGAATTATTAAAATTTTTATTGATAACAATATCAAATTTTTCTTTAAATAATTTTTTTTCATCATCTATTTGATTATCATAAGTTTTATCTTTATTGTCTTTTATAATATATTTATTGTTATTTTTATCTTTAAATAAAACTATACTACCATTATTAAAATCATTTTTAAAATAAATTGAGAATTCTTGAAAATTTTTATTTAATTCTCTGTTAAAATTAAAAAGCATAGTTGCAGATAACACTAATAAAGTTAAAGTTAATAAAATGACTAAAATTTCAAAAAAGTTATATTTTCCCAAATTCATTTTGTCAAACCAAATAAATTTAATGAGATTAAAAAAAATCAAACTAATTTGAATGGATATAAAGATTGTTAAAATGTAAAGAAAAAATATGCTTTCTTTATCTAAATTAAAATTTTCTATAAGCCCAAAAATAACAGAATATAGAATAACAGATATAACAACTAATACAAAAGAATAAGAGATATTTAAAACAGAGAAAATGTTCATATCTTGAGTTATATTTTTTTGTTGTTCTTTTAATTTCATTAATTTTCCTTTTTGTTGTTATAATTGTTCTATAAAAGATTTAAAAGATGGTAATTCTTTTAAAAAATATTGTTTCAATCTTTCGCTTTCCTTATGTTGTTGAATTGTAAAATTTGGCATATTTTTATAAGTGATGTAATTATCAACAACTTTAAAAGTGTTTTGCATACTCAAAATATCAGAGTAAGTAACATTTTCTTTTTTAATAAGAATTTCTCCATAAGAAGTTTCCATAAAATTGATAAATCTACTAAAAGCAAAATCTTCAGGTTTAATAAAACTAAATTCTTCTAAATATGTAGGAAATTCAATATCTTTTAAAAGAATATTTTTTAAATCAGAATATTTTTTATTTTTTTTAACTTTTTTAATAGTGTTAATCATAATTTCTTTAAATAAATCAGATTCTTTTAAAAATGTTAAAAGTGTTTCTAAATTTTCACATTGAATAATTTCATTTTTATAAGAAATATAATTTCTGAATTCTTCTATTCTCATTAATCAATCTTTTTTTCGATAATTTCATATTCATTGTTAAAATTTTTTATAAAAGTTTCTTCCATTTTTTTAGCTTCTTCTTCAGAGTAAGATAATCTTTTAAAATCTTTAACTAATTCTATAATTTCTTCTATTGACATATTAAATCCTTTTCTTTTTGTTTTTTTATTTTGATACAATAACCTTTATTCTTTTTTTTCATATTGTTTTTCCAAATTTGAATAAGTATTGTAAATAATACTAATAGTCAATCAAGAAAACAAAATTTAAAAATTCAACATAAAAAAAAGTTTTAACAGGTGATAGATAATATCTATATTTTATTTTTAAAAAAATTTAACGTGTATTAAAAAATACACGTTTTAAATATTACCCTCTTCTTTCTTCGTCATCAATCATATCAAAAAGTCTATCAATAGCTTCTTGAATATCTGTTTCATTTCCGCTATCTCTAATGAAATTTTCATCAAATTCAGCTAAATCTTCGTCCCAGTTAGCTTCAAAATCATAAACAGCGTAAACAAATTCGTTATCATTAAATCTTTTAATTAAAGAAACAGTAACAAATCCTCTTATAATTGCAATATCGTTGTTATCAACAACATCAAACACTCTATTTTTATTTTCAACATTGTTAAAATCTTCTATGTTAAAATTTGTAATGTTTTGCATTTTTTAAGCCTTTTTTGTTTATTTATATGTAGTAATTATAGCTGATTTTGTGGGAGTTGTCAATAGTTTTTTTTTATAAAAAAATAAAAAAAATACTATATTTTTTTAATAAAAAAAGAATAAATACTATATTTGTAGTATTTTATAATTGAATTTTACCAAAGTTAGAATAAATACTACATTTGTAGTATTTTATAATTGAATTTTACCAAAGTTAGAATAAATACTACATTTGTAGTATTTATCATTATTTTAATAAAGAGATTTAAATTCTTGAGTTACACCTTTTTGTTGATTTAAAAAAGGTTCTTTATCTACTCCGATAAGATAAAATTCATTATTATTAAGAGTTATAAAAGCAAAAGAGTCACAATCACTATGAATATCGTCAATATTTTCAAAAGTTATTTCATTTAAATTAGAGATTTCTTTAGCATATTCTTTGTTACAAAAAATGATAATACTAATAAGATTAGGAGCACCTATTTTATTAAATAAATCATTTATATTAAAAGCAACTTCTTCATCAGTCATTTCTTTAGTTAAAATAACAGAGACACCAATAACATTTTGTATAATAATATTTGGTATAGATAGTCCAACGGTAGTCAATTTCATAGTGAGTTCTTTTTTTTTAGAATAATTTATTTTATAAAAAAATTGCTATTAATAATGTTTTCTTGTCTTTTTTTAATTAATCCAGTAACACATAATGAATTTACAATATCTTTTCCAAACTCTTCAATTAAGTCTTCATAAACTCCATATTTTTTTGAATATATGTAAATTATTGCTTCTTCTATAGTTTTTTTAT
>RRZT011904032.1_pt1 | contig 13788 bp, 15 predicted proteins | sample 2165551 | NCBI WGS metagenome assembly RRZT01 (sample SAMN10456910, study PRJNA506462) | wastewater metagenome | biome: wastewater; feature: sludge; material: wastewater sludge; isolation source: wastewater sludge with Escherichia coli K12::gfp cells carrying plasmid... | place: USA: Moscow, Idaho... | reverse complement strand
GCGCAAGATGCTTTTTAGTGTTCTTTTATCCCATGCGCCTAATGGGAGCTGCGATAGTAGTTCTTTGGCGAAAATGCGATCTCGCTTAGATGCTTTGATGAACATTGAATTGATAAAGCGTAATCGGACTTTGTCGTAGTCCGGATGATCCGCATAATCTTGATAGATACGCAGAACTGCTTCAGTCATGAAGCGGAGATTTCGGTAGCTGTTTGAGGAATGTTTCCGATAGCTTGCCATAACGACATTGAGTGCATCGGCGAAGTAACCTGCACGGGTGATTTTCAGTTGGATGTACAAGTCTTCAAGTTTTATTTCCGGATCAAATCCGCCGACATGTTCAAGCGCTTCGCGTCGTATCATCATTGTTGGAGCCGCCAAACACGGTTTTTGTTCTAAGAAGACATCGTCAAAATTCATGCGACGGAATGCAATGTCTCGACGCTGTTCAGATTCGGGAAACAAGCTTCCATCAGCACGGATTAGCTCTATGTTGCCGCCACAAATGCCAACCTCAGGCTTGTCGGAGAGGTAGGATATTTGAGTTGCCAGACGGTCCGGTACCATTATGTCGTCGGAGCCGAACGGGGCAATAAATACCCCTTTAGAACGTGAAATGGCGTCATTTAGCGTTCTCGTTAACCCTTTGTTCGTTTGAACTCGAAAATCAAACCAGCGTTCTTTCTGAAGAGACTCGATGCGTTGGACACTGTCGTCGCTTGAGCCATCGTCGATCACGAGCAGTTCGATATGGGGATAAGTCTGATTAAGGACGCTCCTAATTGACTCTTCTATGTACGAGCCAGGGTTATAGCTGGCAATGATAACTGTCACTAAAGGTGTCGTCGTTTCTCTCATGAGATACACCGATTCAGCCTGCCTTCAACTAGTAGCATGTAGCCCTGTTTATATTTGTCGATGCTAAGGTGTTCTATGAGGTATCGGTAAGCTTCTTCACCTAGAGCTTTGAACTCAGTGCTTGGTAGTGTTAAGACTGAATCGAGAGCTTCCGCCAGGGCGACGGAGTCTTCCGGTGGCACCAGCAAACCTCCAGCCTTGCAAACAATGGGGCGTAACGAGGGGATGTCCGAGGTGATCAGCGGCAGATGGCCGCTCATCCCTTCGAGGAGTGAGCGTGGTAAGCCTTCACTTAAAGAGGGCATTACCCATAGATCGAAAGCTCGGACAAAGCGGCACGCTTGTTTCCGAAATCCGAGCAAACGTACCCGTTCCTTTAGTCCAAGTCGATTTATTTCCTCGAGAAGTTCGGCTTCTTGTTGTCCGTCACCTACGATCGCTAGCAGCGTATCTGGATGTTTTGTAGAAATCTGCGCAAATGCTCGTATCAAGTAGACGTAACCTTTGACAGTAGCTAAGCGACCGATAGAGCCGAACACTCTTGCATGAATTGGTAGCTCAAGTATTCGTCGCGCTTCTTCACGGGAAAAGTGCATTGCCTCTGTCGCTTGTACATCGATTGCATTGTCAATTACCACTGTATTTTGGTCGGTAAAGCCACAACCTAACCCTAAAAGATAATCCTTTACTGCGGCAGAAACGCCGACGAAACGCCATTGAAGGGTGACCAGTCGTTTGGAAAAAACACGCCGCAGACGGGAACGGTAGTCGCCAAGTCCGTGGATGACGCCGATACAAACAGGAATTTTGAGCAAACGGTTAAGCTGCATGATCATGCTAATTAATTTGTAGCGGTTACAAATCACGACATCGAATTTTTCTCGCCGGCAAAATAGGTACAACGACCACCTCAAGCGTAACCGAAGACCGCTCATTGCTCTTTTCGGCATATCAAAATAAACAATCTTGTCGGCACAACTCGCGGGGTGGTCTTTTGTTTTCTTTCCACGAACAAAAGCCGAGGTTAACTCGTACTTTTCTTTTGGAAAGGCAGAGATCATCTGTTCTACCAAATCGTTCGCATCATGCGAGCGATCGTGGCATTCAGGCTGAAGAATTAGGATTTTCTTACGGGAAAGTGTCATTGGAGCAGTTTTTATGTAACGCCTAATTGCGCGATGGTAGTACTCTACCTAGAGGATATTTCCACGAAAGTTTTTTTCGTATGCCTAGGATATGAGCGGCAGTATCTGTCGGGTGATACGGGTATTCCAAGTGTGATTGCCTAGGAACGCTTGGTGACCGTTTCTGGCGATCGTCCTTCGTCTTTCCTCATTAGCTAGATAGTACGCTACCTTGTCTGCGAGTTCTTTAGACGAGCGGAATGTTTCGATTTCCTCGCCAACCTTGAACAGCTCAGCGATTTCCTCACAATGATCTGTGAGGAGAAAGCAGCCTGCGGCAAGTGCTTCGAACACACGAAGGTTGATGCCGGTTTCAGCGCCAAAGAAATCTGTGCGTGTGATATTGAGCACGATCTTTGTTTGGCCTAGCAGCTGATGCAAATCGTTTCCCCAAACCGGTCTGTCGTCGATGCGGGCGCGTAGTGGCGCTGAAATGAGCGGCATGTTCCTCTGCCAGCGGTTTCCTCGTATAGAAACATGATCGTGAATATGCTCGAGTAAGAAGATGCGGCGCAGGTCGCAACTGCCAACGAAAAGAACGTCGATAGGTTGATCCATGGCGTTCGTAATGATTGGCTTTGCGCCAAAGGGAACGAAAACAGTATCGAGTCCGCGCGTATCTTTGAAGAAACGTGTTGTCACCGCCGAGCAGGACAGGATTCGGTCGTAGATCGGCAACTCGTTTTCGATGAAAAAGATGAACTCACGACGACGAGCATACAGGTTGCAGGTGTCAGTATCGTAGAGGAAGAGGCTGGCGCCTGCTTCGTTGGCCAAGCGACGTAGCAGTGCAGGGTCGAAAAACTTGTAAATGAAACCGATAACCAGAATATGGCTCGGTTGTTCGCGCGCGATCAGCTGGTGTAAATCACGCTCAATTAACTTGGGCAGGAGATAGAAACCATCTTTTTCCATTCCCCGATTGCGTAGCTTTGCATAGGTCGAACGGGCGCTGTAGAGCGCTCGGCGAGGTGCTTGCAGGCAATCGAAATGGGTGGCGGAGACGCCTAGTTCAACAAAGGTGTCGCAGACCTCGCGGCCAAGGGGCACGCCTCCGATGCCGTCGAGAACGAGAATTTTGCGTATTTCGTTCATGGCAGCGAGTTCCTTGCGGCGATAACGTCATTGACGCCAACAAAGGGTTTCCAGATGTCGCCACCAAACCCCGGAAGTACGATGTGTGGGCAAACTACCGTGGCAGGTGCCCAATCCGGTCGCCAATGAAATTTCGGATTCTTTTTGCGGTATATGGTAACAACTGGAATGCCAAGAAAGGAGGCTAAGTGCCCGTTGCCGGAATCGTTGGCGATGACCGCGCCGGACTCGTAAATGTAGGCCGCGAGTTCTCCGATGTCGTGGAATATAGGTGTCTCGAAGGAATTTCCCGGTAGTTTGCGCCAACGTTCGTGGTTGCGGGGAGCGACGACAATTTTCGGCTCGTCGCCTTGCTCGTGTAGTGTTCGGCATAACTTGAGGAAAGCGCGCGCCGGCCAGTCCTTCTTTTTAGGCCTGGCGGAATCAGGGCTGACGACGATGCGTCTGCGATGGCGGTGAAGTTCCAGTCCTGCGGGGGGGGTAAGCGTCACGGTGCGCGTGAGTTGGGATAAGCCCATTCGCTTGCCCAAGTATTCGAGCGTGATGTCAACGACGCTTTCGGTAGTGTACTCGCGGTCGCGTATCGACCCGCCACAATTGAGCAAGCCTTGCAGCGCAGAGAAGGTCTCGGGTGGGAGTTTTGAGCGCTTTGCTTCAGTTAGGTCGAAGTGCCAATCGTCGGGCGATTTCTGGCAGATCAGTAGCCATTTGCGTCGCATCGTGTCGGTCGTTTCCGAATCCATTTGGTCGCGCAAGAACTGCGGGGGACTCATGATCACGAGGTCGAAGTCGGCGAGATCTCGATCCATATTATCTGGCGTTGGGTACGGGCGAATCTCGAATTGTGGTAGCCAGGCACGCAGTTGATAGCCAATGTTGCCAAAGTAGGTGACCGCAAATCCGTTCAGCCGGAGATTTTCGGCCATCATCAGGTAAATCAGTCCATCGCCGAGTGAACTGAAGGAAACCAGCGCAATACGTGCCTTTGCGTTGCAGGGGAGTGGCTCGCTCATTTTGTAAGAATTGCTTGCACCATCGAAAGTGCAAAGAAACGGTGGCGGGCGGAGGCGTCGGAGAAATGATGTTTTACGCGCGTCAAATCTTCACCTGCGGTGCGTGTTATAGAAAAAAAGGCGGTAAGTTTGCCGGCAAGTGCAGAAGCATCTCGCAATGGAAAGAGCTTTTCAGCATCGGCCACTACCTCCGGTGCGCCACCGCAATCGGTTGCCAGTACGGGAGCGCCTGCTGCCATGGCTTCAAGCAATACCATGCCGAAGGGTTCATGATCGGAACTGAGGACGAAAAGGTCGAAGGCGGAGAACAGCCGGCGGATATTGGGTACTTGACCCAAAAAACGAACGTGGTCGGCGATGCCGAGGTTTGTGGCTTGTGTTTTCAGCGAGTTTTCCAGCGGGCCGCTACCGGCAATTGCCAGCAGCACGCCTTCCGGAAGATTCGGTAGCGCCTTGGCAAAACCAGCGAGCAGTGTGGCCTGATCCTTGTCCGGATGCAGGCGGCCGACGTTGCCGATGACGAGTGAATCATGCGGTAGTCCGAGTGTTTCGCGTGCTGCGTCACGAGGGATGATTTCGGCCTCTACGGCGGAGACGTCGAGTCTGTTGTGCAGGGTCTCGATTTTGTCGGCCGACCAGCCTGGCAGGCAGCGCCGGATGTCATCGCGCACCGCGTTCGATACGGCAAGCAGCGAAAGCCGGTTACGGAATGCGTTGGCGAACCAGCGGCGGGAAGCGCGTCGGTAGTCGCCGAAAGCATGATGTACGCTGATGACGGGTAGTTTGGTTGCCAGGCAGGCGATGTAGGTGGGCTTGGCGCGATGGGCGATGACGAAGGCGAAGTCGCGGCTTGCGGCAATCGTTTTCAAGGCGCCGATGGCGGCCAGCTTGAGACCGCCCACTTGCTTGCTGCTGAAATTCAGAAAGATGACTTCGTCGGAGGCCGAGCCTGTTATTGCTTCATCAGTCGGCTCGCCGGTCAGATAGACGGTCAAAACTTTGTACGGCGTTTCTTTGAATAGCGCCGCATATTGGCGTGCTACGTCAAGGAAGGGCCCGTAGTGACAATGACAGAATTGCAGGATCCAGCGCCCGGACATGAGTTTATTTTGCCGCCTGAGTATTTTTGACCACCAGCACATCCTCCATCACCAGATACTCCAGATCCGACCCAAAGAACATGTTCAGGGCGTCCGTCGGCGAGCAGATCATTGCTTCGCCGCGACGGTTGAGCGAGGTGTTGAGGACAACGCCGTTGCCGGTCAGTTTTTCCAGCTCGACCATCAGATCGTAGTAGCGAGGATTGTGTCGGCGTTCGAGAACCTGTGCGCGCGAGGTGCCGTCTTCGTGGACGACTTCGGGGACGCGGCTCTTCCACTCTTCAGAGACCTTGAAGGTGAAGGTCATGTAGGGCGCGGGATGGTCGCTACCGAGCATTTTGGGGCCGACTGTGTCGATCATGCTTGGGCAGAAGGGGCGCCAGCGTTCGCGGAACTTGATTTGTTCGTTAATGCGGTCAGCGACACCTGAACTGCTTGGGCAGCCGAGAATGGAACGTCCACCGAGCGCGCGTGGGCCAAATTCCATGCGGCCCTGGAACCAGGCGACCGGGTTGCCTTCGTTGAGAATGTTGGCGATGCGTTGCGGCACTTCGTCGATAACTTGCCACTCGGGCTTGGCCGGGTGTCTGGCGCAGGCGGCGATGACCTCTTCGTTGCTGAAAGACGGGCCGAGGTAAACGTGCTCCATTTTTTCCACCGGCACGCCTCGCTCAACCGAAACATAAGCGGCGGCGCCAACGGCGGTTCCGGCGTCGCTGGACGCCGGTTGAACGAACAATTCCTTGAGTTCAGGGAGCGCGACAATTTTCTGGTTGAGCTTGACGTTAAGCGCACTGCCGCCGGCAAAAGCCAGCTTGCCGGTTTCGCGCAGGATATCCCCGAGATAGTAGTCGATCATCTGTAGCGACAGATTCTCAAACAAATTTTGAATGCTTGCGGCGTAGTGAATATAGGGGTCATCAGCAATGTCACCGACTCGCTTTGGCCCTAGCCATTCGATCAGTTTTGGTGAAAAGTAGAATCCCTTGCCGTTTTCTTTGTAACGCTTAAAACCGATTACGTTGGCGTATTCGGTGTTGATCGTCAGTTCGCCATTCTCGAACTTGGCCAAGCGCGAGAAGTCGTACTTGCTGGGGTCGCCATAGGGCGCCATGCCCATGACTTTGTATTCGCCGTCGAGCATTTCGAAACCGAGGTACTCGGTGATCGCACCGTACAGGCCGCCGAGAGAATCCGGATCGTAGAATTCCTTGATCTTGTGGATCTTGCCGTTTTCGCCGTAGCCGAAAAAGGTCGTGGCGTATTCGCCCTTGCCGTCGATGCCAAGGATCGCCGTTTTTTCTTTGAAGCCCGAGCAATGATAGGCGCTGGCAGCATGTGCCAGATGGTGCTCAACTGGAACGATCTCGATTTTCTTGAGATCGAAACCGAGTTGGATAAGGCACCATTCGATACGCTTTTTGTAACGATAGTAGCGGCGGTTGCCGGCGAAAATGGCGTCCAGTGCGCGATCCGGGGCGTACAGGTAGCGCTTGGCGTAGTGCCAGCGCGCCTTTTCGAAAAGGCTGATTGGCGCGAAGGGGATGGCGACTGCGTCAACGTCCGAGGGTTTGATTCCGGCGAACTGCAGGCAGAACTTTGCCGCTTCGTACGGCATACGGTTCTTGGCGTGTTTGTCGCGGACAAAGCGTTCTTCTTCAGCGGCGGCCACCAGCTTGCCATCAATGTAAAGCGCGGCCGACGGGTCGTGCGTCAGCGCGCCGGATAGTCCGAGAATGGTTAGGGCCAAGTCGATGTCTCTCTGATTCGTAGGATGTTGATTTGCCGGGAAGAAGCGCTTGCCCGACGCGGAATTGCCCAAGTATACCTGCCTATGCCGGGCTCGTGTGTTGTGTCGGCGCGTTTATCGATTGCTCGTAGGACCGCATGAGGAGACGCCATTCTTCCCCGTTCCAGATCGTCTGGTGCCGTTTGAGTTGATCCAGGTCGTGCGGGCCAGCGCGCCAGAAGAGCAAGGGTTTGCGTAGCTTTTCCAGATCGATCAGAGCGACTTCCGGGGTGTCAGCCTGCCAGCGAACCATGATGTGCTTGTCGTAAAGGCAGCTGTGCTGCAGGTGGGCGCGGTGCATGATGCCGAGGATGCCGCCGACTTCGCGGGCCAGCGTCGCTTTCTGCGCCGGGGTGAGTTCGTGTTGATGATCCAGCGAGCGAAATCCGACGAGTTCCTCGGTTACCAGAATCGCCTCAAAGCCATCGCTGCTCTGGCGAACCCCGTGAAAAACCGGATTCGGCGTTTTGATGCCCAGCTTGTTGAGGCGGACAATGTTCTGGTGCTCTCTGGAAACCGTTGGCCAGCCGGCGGGATGCTGCAGGGAGCGGTTGAGATGATTGCACTGCTTTTTGACGTAGTAGGTCTTTTCGCCAAGCGTCAACCGGATCATCCCGCTCCAGCCATTGCGGCGGCGGTTAGGCTCTTCGACCCATTGCTCGGGGATACTCCACCATCCAGCGAAATCGAAGGGGAGCGGTGGCGTCGGGGGGCTATCGTTACTATTCATGGGTTAAATTTTCGAAGCAATGTATGTTTCAGTAGGGCTTTGGCTCGCCGATCGGGCGGGTCTTGAAGCGTCGATGCACCCAGTAGTATTGCTCGGGCATGGTGCGGATTTTTGCTTCGATCCAGGCATTCATGCGGGCGGTATCCGCTTCGATGTCTTCGCTCGGGAAATCGGCCCACGCGTCGCCGATTTCCACCTGGTAGCCCTGGCCGCCGGGCAGCATGCGCGTTACGCAGGGAACTACGGCGGCTCCCGCCGCTTTGGCAAGGCGGGAGAGTCCGGTAATCGTCGCCGTTTGGATACCAAAAAAAGGAACAAAAATCGAATCGCGGCGGCGGAGGTTGAGGTCGGGCAGGTAGTAGAAAACGCGGCCGGAGCGCATGGCCTTGATCGAAGCGCGGACGCTATCCTGGCGCGAGAGCATGATCGAGTCGCCAAAGCGAATTCGGCCTTTCCTGACGATGTTGTCGAACACCGGGTTGCTTTGCGCGGCATAAATGGTAACTGCCTTAAAGCGCATGGCGATGGCGACGCCGCCGACGTCAAGCCCGAGAAAGTGCGGAGCAAGCAGGATGATCGGCCGCCCGGCGGCTTGCAGTGCATGGATCTTTTCGACGCCATCGATCTGGATCAGGCGCGAAATGTACTCCGGGCTGGCCCACCAGAGAATGCCGCGTTCAATGATGCTGCGCCCTAGCGTCTCGAAGTTGGAGCGGGTTAGCTGCGTGCGTTGGGATTCGTTCAGTTCAGGGAAACACCAGGCGAGGTTGATTCGCGCAATTTTTCTTCGCCGTACTGCAATGTAATAGAGTACTCGCCCGAATCCACGGCCCAGAGCGGCCAATAGGGGAAAGGGCAAGAAATGCAGGAGCCACAAAAGGGCTAATGCGAGGTGGCTCAGAATGCGGCTTAGCATGGTCGTTGCGAATCTGTTTCGGTTAGGCTATTTGGTCAGAACCGGCACGTGGGAAAATTTGAAAGAAAATGATCATCGGGGCGTGTTGGCTGGCAACATACGGGCTTTTCGAGGCGTCGTGCCGATTTGTGTTGCGGCATTGTATTGCCTTCGTGCCCGCTTACCAACCCTGATCTTTTAAGAGTGCGTATGTCCGTTCAGTTATTACCGGTTGCTGCAACCGACCTTGAGAAAATTGCAGCGCTTGCTCGGATCGTTTGGCAGAGTACCTATCCGGGGATTATCACGCAGGCACAGATCGATTACATGCTCGAGCAACGCTACAACGCGCCGCTTTTGCTTGAGGAACTGAATTCGCCAACGATATGGTGGGACAAAGCAATGGTGGATGGTGAAATCGCGGCCTTTTCCTCCTCCCTGCTAAGCGCAACGCCGGAGGAAATGAAACTCGACAAGATTTACGTTGATCCGGCCAGGCAACGTCTAGGTCTTGGCGGTCGGTTGTTGGCGCGGGTTTCGCAACGGGCGCTGGCGCAGGGCTGCAATACGCTGATTCTGGCGGTCAACAAGCGCAACGAACGTGCCATCGCCGCGTATCGGAAATATGGATTCGTAGTGCGTGACGCTGTGCGTGTCGATATCGGCAAGGATTTCGTCATGGACGACTTTATAATGGCTTTGTCTTTGCGTTGAGGCGAAGCCGTTAAACGGAAAACCATGAAACTGAAATTCTCGAAAATGCACGGTTTGGGCAACGATTTTGTTGTGTTCGACGGCGTTCGTCAGCAGATCGACTTGTCGCCGGAGCAGTTGCGCTATTTGGGCGATCGGCACTTCGGCGTGGGCTGCGACCAGATCTTGCTGGTTGAAAAAGCCAGCCGCCCGGGCGTCGATTTTCGCTACCGCATCTTTAATTCCGATGGTGGCGAGGTTGAGCAGTGCGGCAATGGGGCGCGCTGCTTTGTACGTTTCGTGCACGATCAGGGCTTGACCGACAAGCGCGACATTCGCGTTGAGACCATGTCTGGAGAAATATCTCCCTGTCTTGAAGCGGATGGGACGGTTACGGTAGATATGGGCGTCCCCGTCTTTGCTCCGGAGCGAATTCCATTTGTCAGTACGAATGACGATTTGGTGCAGTCCTTGGCTGTCGGCAGCGAGGAGTGCTTGATTACGGCTGTCTCGATGGGGAACCCGCACGCGGTTCAGATTGTTGCCGACATTGATACCGCACCTGTTGCTGCGCAAGGGCCTTTGATTGAAGCGCACCCGCGTTTTCCGCAACGTGTTAATGCGGGCTTTATGCAGATTGTCGGGCGGCAAGCCATACGTCTGCGCGTTTTCGAACGCGGCGCTGGCGAAACGCTAGCCTGTGGGACGGGTGCCTGTGCTGCGGTTGCTGCAGGGATTGCTCGCGGATTGCTTGATTCGCCGGTGCGTGTGGCAACGCGCGGTGGCGAATTGACGATTGCCTGGCGAGGGAAAGGGGAGTCTGTATTGATGACGGGTCCTGCTATTACCGTGTTTACTGGAGAAATTGAGCTATGAAGTCTGAAGAAGTCGCCAAATATTTGCAGGATAACCCGCAGTTTTTCGAGGAACATGCCGAATTGGTATCGCACATGGTGATTCCGCATCCGCATGGCGGCCGGACGATCTCGATTACCGAACGCCAGATGTTGAGTCTGCGTGACAAGAACAAGCAACTCGAAGGCAAGATGGGCGAGTTGCTTCAGTTTGGCGAAGAAAACGATGTCATCAGCGAAAAAATGCACCGCTTGGGTGTGGCGATGATTGCTGCCGGGAGCTTTCAGGCCGTTTTGCATACGCTGAATTTTCATTTGCGCGACGACTTTTCCATTCCGCATGTGGCCTTGCGGCTGTGGCATCGCCCGGAAGGCTTGGATGAATTGCCCGAGTTCGCCGACGTTAGCGAGGAGCTGCAGGTTTTTGCCGAAACGCTGGGCCAGCCATTTTGTGGTTCGACATCGGGATTTGAGACGTCAACGTGGTTTGGTGAAGCGTCCAAGCATCTTCGTTCGCAGGCCCTGATCGCCATGCGCAATGGCGGCGGAACGATCGGCATGATCGCCTTAGGCAGTGAAGAGTCGCAACGCTTCTATTCCGGCATGGGAACCTTGTATCTTGAGCGCCTCGGTGAGATGGCTTCGGCGGCGCTGGCGCGTGTATTGCGCTGATCGTAGGCATGGGTTTGAGCGAGTCCATCAGCGCTTATCTTGATGAGCTCGCTCAGGTGCGGCGGCAATCGCCGCACACCGTAAGCAACTATCGGCGCGACCTGAAAGTTTTGAGCGATCTCATGGCCGGTTTGCCCGGACAGAGCTCGGTCGCGCAGCTCGAAACACTACAGATACGCCGTTTTATCGCGCAATTGCATGGCCGTGGGCTGGGCGGGCGAAGTCTGGCGCGCATGCTCTCTGCCTGGCGTGGCTATTTCCGCTGGCTTGTATTGCGTGGCGAGGCAAGGAGTAATCCGGTCGATGGGGTGCGTGCGCCGAAAAGTCCCAAGGCTCTACCAAAGGTATTGTCGCCGGATGAAGCGAATCGTCTCCTTGACTGTTCCGGTGACGAAGCCGTCCAGTTGCGAGATCAGGCGATGTTCGAGCTTTTCTATTCGTCCGGCCTGCGCCTGGCCGAACTTGCTTCGCTTGATGTTTCCAGTCTTGAAGACATCGCCGCGGGCGAGGTGCGCGTTCTCGGTAAGCGCAACAAGCTACGTTTGGTTCCGGTGGGCAGCAAGGCGCGCCAAGCGGTGCTCGCTTGGGCGCTGCGCCGTGTCGAGATGGCACCGGTCGAACAGCAGGCTTTATTTGTTGGGCAGCGGGGTGGCCGGATACATCCACGGGTTATCGAACAGTGCCTTTCGCAGCGTGCGCTGGCGCAAGGTTTGCCGACCCACGTCCATCCGCATATGCTGCGCCACTCTTTCGCCTCGCATGTGTTGCAGTCCTCTGGCGACTTACGCGCGGTGCAGGAAATGCTCGGCCACGCCAGCATTGCCTCGACCCAGGTTTACACTCATCTCGATTTTCAGCATCTGGCGAAGGTCTATGACTCAGCCCATCCACGTGCCAAGCGGAAGAGCTAACAAGCCAGCGCGAGTATCGGCCCCTGAGCGGACTATTTGCTGCCCCACACCTCTATAATCCGTGCGTCTCGGCCACAGCCTTTGCGGTAGTAGGCGTAACGAATCGGATTCTTCTTGTAGTAGTCCTGATGGTATTCCTCAGCGGGGTAGAAGGCGGTTGCCGCAATGACCTCGGTGTGGATTTCCTTGAATTTCCCGCTGGCCAGCAAGGCTTCGCGACTGGCTTCGGCGATCTTGCGTTCTTCAGCGTTCTGCCAGTAAATACCGCTGCGGTACTGGCTGCCGCTATCGCAGAACTGTTTGTCCTTCACAGTCGGGTCGATGTGTTTCCAGAAATAGTCGACCAGTTGGGCATAGCTCAGCTTGCTGGGGTCGTAGCTGACGCGCACTGACTCGGTATGGCCGGTGCCGCCGGCACTGACTTGCTCGTAGGTCGGGTTGCTTTTGCTGCCGGCGGTGTAGCCCGATTCGGCACCGATGACGCCGGGCAGCTTTTCAAAATCGGCTTCGCTGCACCAGAAACAGCCGCCGGCAAAAATCGCGGTCGCGGCTTTCCCCTGATTGGCCGTCGTCGCATCGGCCGCCAGAGCGTTGCTGCTGATAGCTGCCATGCTCAATGAAAAGAGAACTGAAGCGAGTGGTCGGCGGATCATGAGCGCAGTTCCGGTAATTTGTCAGCGCGCGGTACGAATTGCAGCGCCACGCCGTTATTGCAGTAGCGCTTGCCGGTTGGCTTCGGGCCATCGTTGAAGACATGCCCTTGATGGCCGCCGCAGCGTGAGCAATGGTATTCGGAGCGCGGGAGGATCAGCTTGAAATCGGTCTTGGTGGATACAGCTTCTGGCAGTGCCTGCCAGAAGCTGGGCCAGCCGGTGCCACTGTCGTATTTCATCTTGCTGTCGAACAGGGGCTGCGCGCAGGCGGCGCAGATGAACGTTCCGTCGCGCTTTTCGCTGTTGAGCGGGCTAGTCCCGGCAGGCTCGGTGTCTTCTTCGAACATGACGCGATAGGTGGCCGGTGGCAGCAGGGCAGACCATTCAGATTTCGATTTGACGAGTTTCATACGGCCGCCCTCCTTGGCGGTCGCCATTTGCATGGCGGGAGTGGGTAAAAAAAAGGTGGACAAACCGCCAAGCAGCTTGAGGTAGTGACGACGATTCACGGTGTTCTCCTAAGGCAAAAACTCGGAATTTGGCTTGGGCCTACTACACCTGCTCATGGCGACTACTTGCAGCACCTCGCAGCCCTGTGGCGCCCGCTTCGTTCCGCCAGGTTCGGTAACGACAAAGCGAAGTTCAACCTTGGTGGTGAAGACCCCCGCTGTGCTCATTGATACGTTGATTTGCGTCCGCGCCGGTTGCTGGTTGGCGGCCTGCGCCCGATTTTTGACGGCGCTCTGGGAGTTCCATTCACGAGTCTCCTTCATGTTGGAAAAGAGCTGTGGCGTGTAGTCGATCCCGCCTGCTGACGGCTGACAGAGCCAGCGCTGGCGCTCGGAAAACCGGGTTTTTGCGAACGGGGATTTCCATCCGACGTAATCCCCGTAATCCACGTGAAATGACAGTGCTACGAGTTATTTGGCAGTGAATCGACGCCACAGTTCCCCGAGCCAGCGGTCTGCCGGCGGGTAAAGCAGCGGAAGAAAACGTAAGGAAGTGTGTCACTGCAGCGTGAGAAAGGCGCGCGGAAGTCGGCTTTTGGTTTTCCTGCGGAGGCGGTAGAGCGTTGTCGTGCGACGGACGGAAATGCTTACAACGATTTTTGTTGCGCTCGGCGGGTGGTTTGTGGCTTTGGCGGGAGCTGCTACGAGGCCCTTAGAATGGTGCTCTTGGCTTGGTCTTGCGCAAGGTCCGCATAAACATTGGCTTGCAGGGCAGGGGTGCGACGCCATCAGGATTGAGCGCTCGGCGATGATGTTGCAACAGCGTGGCATCTGAGGCGTGGCTATGGTTTAATCCTTAGACACAAATTTCTCGCTGGATAGTTACTCTTGT
>RRZT010849612.1_pt1 | contig 13789 bp, 6 predicted proteins | sample 2165551 | NCBI WGS metagenome assembly RRZT01 (sample SAMN10456910, study PRJNA506462) | wastewater metagenome | biome: wastewater; feature: sludge; material: wastewater sludge; isolation source: wastewater sludge with Escherichia coli K12::gfp cells carrying plasmid... | place: USA: Moscow, Idaho ... | reverse complement strand
TTACCTTCAATTATTTCCCATGCCGTCCCTTTCGGAACCTTAACCTCAGAAATTACCGGTCCTTCGGGACTATCCAATCTGATTTGTACTGTCCCGCCTTCGGGTGACAAGGCACAAATGTCGACTCTGTTGACTATTTTCTTTTCGAATCCGACAGCATTATATTTAATCCACGAGCCACTTTTCTCCAATACGGTTTTCCATCCTTTAAAATGATCGGTCGAATCGAGGAAGGTAATCGAAACAGAGTCATCGCTTTTCTGACTGAACCGGTCGATTTGAATTTGCGCTGTTGCCGGCGTTATCCCTACACCACGCGAAGTAGGCAGAACTTTCTGAATGGTTCCGTCCGCATTAAAAAACAGGCTGTCAATGCAAATCGACCGGTTTTTATCGAATTGGGGAGAATATTCGTTCTGGTGGTAAAACAGGTACCACTGATTTTTAAACTCGATAAGAGAATGATGGTTGGTCCAACAGTTCAGAGGCGATTCGTCCATGATAACCCCTGCCATTTTAAAAGGGCCCATCGGGTTATCGCTGATCGCATATTCAAGCCGTTCAATCTTATGCTCGACATGCGGAAAAGTCAGATAGTAAATGCCGTTTCTTTCGAATACAAAAGCCCCTTCCTTCAGCCCTTTTTCGGGTAAATGGGCAATAACCAGCGGTTCTGTCTCCAGTTCAACCATATTTTCTTTCAGTTTTGCCACATAGATTTCCTGTTGAGACCAGTACAAATAGGCCTGTCCGTCTTTATCGATAAACAGATTGGGATCGATACCCTGAACCTTCTCTATTGGCTCCTTTTGCGGAATATAAGGGCCCTCGGGCTTATCGGCAACCGCCACTCCAATTGAAAAGAGCTTATGCCCATTTGCATCAGGAAGCTTGTTGTTGGCCGGAAAATAGAAATAGTATTTGCCATTACGCTCAACACAATCGGGGGCCCACATGCTGTACGAAGTCGAATCGACCCAATTCACCTTACTTTGCGTGACAATAACTCCGTGATCGGTCCAGTTTACCAGATCATCGGATGAAAAGAGATGGTAATCTTCCATACAAAACCAATCTTTTCTAAGGTTTTTTCCCTCTGGTGCCGGAATATCATGCGAAGGAAAAACATATACCCTGCCGTTAAAAATACGGGCTGTAGGGTCGGCACTAAACTGGTTTCGAATAATTGGGTTTTGCCCCGAAAGGGACCCTGAAACCAGAACCAGCAATAACACAATCAAAAAAAGAGATCTTCTCATTGGATTAAACTATTTTTTATCAACTAAAATCGAAGCTTACCAACCACTGTCATCTTTTTTGCCCCTTCAGGTGAGACTGAATCAACTCATCGAGATGATTTACCGGGCGCTCAATCTCGTCAGGAATTGGCCTCCGGCTGTACTGTTGAAAATAGAGCAGACAGGCATCTTTCCACTCCTGGGCATTGCGGCTTTGCAGCCGAAGTTTCTGCTGAACTTCACCAAACCGCTGCTGGTCGACATAGGGTTCGCACTGGTCCCACACGGTTTGAAACTGCCTGACTTGCTGCAAACCTGCATCGTAACGGAAGCAAAGCTCATTCCACAATGTCTTGCCACTTTTCATTTGATAGTCCCAGGGAAGATGATGGAACCAAAGTAAATAAATCTCCGGACAATTCTTCACATCGCTAAATTGCGATTGCAATGGTTCGTGATACTGGCTCACGGCATTGCTCCCGCTTTTTGTGCGGTCGAAGCCAATGCCCAACGTATCGGCCCGATGATAATAGGGTGGTGTCCAGTCTTTTCTCCAATTTATTGGTTCCCACCATGGTGCAGGGCCGTAATGGTGTTCGGCAGCAAAAAGATGGTGTAATCCCAACGGCATCATATAGTTTACAATAGCCTCGCGGCTTTCGAGCATCATTTGCTTTACCGGTTTCAGAAAATGGGCATTCCACTCGTCGGAAAAATCAGCCGGTGTTGCAAACGTTAGTTTAACCCACTCATCAGCAATCTGCTCGCTGGTCAGACTATGATTCCAGGCCTGCCGCCCAAAAGCATACCAGTTGGATTGTGCAAAATGGTGGCCGCACCAGTTGGTATCGAGCCCGATGTTGGCCACTCCGGCAATTGCAGTATTTTTCTGAGGGAACAATGATCCGTCGGTACAGCGGGCTACTGTACTTCCGGCACCTTCCTGATAGGTATCGCTGTGAAGAAACTCTTCCCACATCGGCGAAAGAAAGGCCAGATGGATGGAGTGGCCCAAATATTCCTGTGTAATTTGTAATTCAGCCATGACAGGTGTTTTTTTCATCGCGCCAAACAGCGGACTAAATGGCTCACGTGGCTGAAAATCGATAGGCCCATTCTTAACCTGAATCATGACATTGTCGCGAAACTGCCCGTCGAGCGGCATAAATTCGTTGTAGGCCTGCTTGGCCCTGTCGTGCTCGGTTGGTTCGTAAACAAATGCCCGCCACATCACAATCCCGCCAAAAGGTTTCAGTGCATCAGCCAACATATTGGCCCCGTCGGCATGGTTTCGACCAAAGTCCTGAGGTCCGGGCTGTCCTTCGCTATTGGCTTTAACCAGAAAGCCTCCAAAATCCGGAATCAGTTGATATATCTCCTCTACCTTGGTTCTCCACCATTTTATCACGTCAGGGTTTAGCGGGTCGGAAGTCGTTAAGCCGCCAATCAAAGCCGGGGAAGAGAACTTTACTGAAAGATAGGTTCTAATCCCGTAAGGACGAAGTCGGTCGGCAATCACTTTTACCCTTTTGAGGTACTCTGGTGTCAGCATCAGCGGCGATGCGTTTACATTGTTCAATACCGAACCGTTGATGCCGACAGAGGCATTGGCCCGGGCATAGGCTTTCCAAAGCTGAAGGTCGGCTTCGGTGACATCGAATGAGTTTTCTTTCCGCCAGAAGATTGATTTTCCGGCATACCCGCGCTCTATCGTTCCGTCCACGTTGTCCCAGTGATTCAGAATCCTTCTCTCAAATGAAGGATTGCATAGCTCATTCTGCATGGATTGCCCCGTCTGTTGACGGCGCAACATCTCGTACACACCATACAATATGCCCAGATCGGTATTGGCCTGAATGGCATTCACATTCAACTGAAAACCATCGCCTTTGACCGATTTGTCGTTTTTGAGGATAAGTTGCACCGATGCCCCTTCGTTCCCCTGCCAGCCTTGCAACAATTCCTGACGGGCAATGTCGAGCGTTGCCGATTGTCTCTTGCATATCACCTTTACCCCCGATGTGGAATGCCCTTTCAGCCAAAGACGATGACCATCGTCGGCACGAGTAAAACCCGAAATAACAATCAGAATACAACTTAGAATTAAGCCTCTCATATCTTCAGTATTATACCATTCAACAAATGTCGTTTTTAGTGGCCAAATCCGAACTCTCTTTTGGCGACAATTTCAACCTGAATATCCTTCAGTCCATCCGATTCAGCCTTCAGTTTAATCACTCCCGTTACACCAGCTTTTGCCCGGACAATTACCAAGACCAGACCATTAAAAGCACTCCTTGAGTGCGAGGCAAACGATTCCATATTGGTCGCGTCGCCATTATCGGTGGCAACAATCTCGCCAGGTCCTTCTATCGAGAATTTTATCCGATTATTGCTCAATGGAACTGTCAACCCTTCGTTATCCGCAACTGCAACGGTAACGAAAGCCAACTCTTTTCCATCTGCCACCATTTCTGTCCTATCGGAAACCATATTCAGGGCTACTGCACTTCCGGTTGTTTTTACACGCTCTTCAGCCCAAACTTTGCCCTCTTTATAAGCTATGGCCTTTAGTTCTCCCGGCTCATAAATCACATTGTCCCAGCGCAAACGATATTCGTATTCGCCTTTTTTCTTTCGTCCAAGCGATTGTCCATTCAGGAAAAGTTCAGCCTCATCGCCCGAAGTGAAAAGATGTACCGGTGTAATTTCACCAACTCGCCCGGGCCAGTTCCAGTGAGGCAAAATATGAACCATAGGCAAATCGGGCCTCCAGTGGGCCTGATAAAGGTAGTAACGATCTTTTTTAAATCCAGCCAAATCGACAATTCCGGTGTACGAACTTCGGGCTTCGTAATAAGGCGTTGGTTCTCCAATATAATCGAATCCATTCCAGACAAATTCGCCGGCAACAAACGGATGGCGGTCCAATGCTGCAAATACTTTATCGACACTCGAGCCAAAATCGACGGCATAAAGTTCGTATGCACTTATCTGGCAAGATTTTGAATCGCCTCCCATACCATCGCGGGCAGGAGATGAGAGCGAGCTGGTTACCGGAAAGTGATAAATTCCCCGACTGCTTAACGCCGAAGCCGTTTCCAGGCTCAGTATCACCTTATCGGGAAACCGGGTGTGAAAAGCATCGTACTGGGGGGGTGTGCGGATGCGTTCGATCCCATCAAAAATAGGGTCTTGCCGAATGCCTTCGCCCTGATAATTTAAACCAATCATATCAGCCATTTTGGGAAGTTCCATATCGGGCTTGGCATAGTTCATTGCCGTAATGGTTGGGCGTGTCGAATCTTCCTCTTTTACAAAATCATACAAGCGCCGGGCCACTTCAGCTCCTGCCTTGTCCAGATATTGCTCTCCTACCTCGTTCCCAAAACTCCAGATAATAACCGACGGGCAATTCCTGTCGCGACGGATAAACGCACGGGTATCGGCTTCTGACCAATCGGGAAAGATAAGGTGAAAATCGTGAGGGGTCTTTTTTTGTTCCCACGAATCGAAGATTTCATCGACGACCAAAAAACCCATTCTATCAGTCAGTTCCAACAACCCAGGGTCGGGTGGATTATGCGCCATGCGAATAGCATTACAGCCCATTTCTCGTAATATTTCCAACTGTCGTCTGGCGGCGCTCTTGTTGAATGCAGCACCCAATGCGCCAAGATCGTGATGATTATTCACCCCTTTTAACGCAATCTTTTCGCCGTTCACCAGAATACCTTTGTCGGGATTAAATTCAAGCGACCGAATGCCAAAGCGGGTTTCATAACTGTCGATGACCCGCCCATCCATTTCGACAGTGGTAACAGCCATGTAAAGATTGGGATGCTGCGTTGGTGGGGGCCCCCACAATTTCGGATTGGTAATCTTGACCGTGGCTTTCAGCACACTGCGCTCTCCAGCTTTCGCTTTACACTCTTGTTTGGGAAAATCGGCAACCACTTCATTTTGCCTTATCCCATTGTTATCCAATGCAAAAATCCGGGCAACCACATCCACATTCACGCTTTCTGTGAAATGATTATCAACTGTTACTTCCATATCAACATTTGCCGAGTGCGCCGAAACCTCCCTTGTGGTAATGTAAGTTCCATTTTGGGCAATATGTACCGGATGAGTTTTGGTCAGCCACACATGGCGATAGATTCCGCCGCCCGGATACCAGCGAGCCGAATAGTTGGGATTGTCCAGACGAATAGCCAGTTGGTTTACTCCTCCTGGCTGAACATAGGGGGTTAGGTCGAGCCGCCACGAGGCATAACCGTAGGGCCATCCGCCCACAAGTTTTCCATTTAGCCAAACGATGGCATACGACATGGCTCCGTCAATATCGAGAAAGATCGACCTGCCGGCATCTGAAGCCGGAATATCCAGTTTTTTGCGGTACCAGGCAACTCCATTCACAGGAAGCCGCCCCATTCCACCACCCACTTCCGAATCCCAGCCGGTTTGAAATGGCCCGTTGATGGCCCAATCGTGTGGCAACTTTACCTTTTCCCACACACTATCGTCGAAATTGGCCTGCACAAACGGGAAATCGCTGCCCGGATTTCCGTCAGGCCGTTGGTGCTTTTGCATTGGGTCTTTAATAAAATCATTGGCCGTTGGCAAAATCCAGGGCCTTAAAACCGGTTGGCCGGCCTCGGTTACTACAGCTCCGGTTGGCCGCGAATCGGCATCTTTGGCATCATCATGTTCTTTCACTTCAGGCCTGACATCATATATCAGATTATCAGCCAACTGAGCCGAACTATATTTGAATAACCTCCACCCATCGTCGAGCACTATTCTTTCACGGGTTACAACCTGAAAATGGCTGTTGGTTTTGCACGAACCGAACAACAAACAGATTCCCAACCCGATAATCAATGCCTCCGTTCGAAATATTTTTTTTGTTGTCATAGATATGCCGTTTTTTCAATGAAATAAAAGTACCGTTTTGGTTTAGTTGCCTAAAACTACCGTTGTAATGCTATTTGCGTTTAATCCAAGCGTAACTTTATTGTTTGCAGGCGATAACATCGCCTTTTCCCTATTCTTCGAAACAGATGTTGTATAAGCCACTGCCGAAGAGAAGTTTACCTGACTGGTAACTTGAATTTCAGGGATCTCGGCCTGCGTTGGGTTTACGATGACCAACACTGTTTTCCCTTCGCCTGAATAGGCCGTTATCATTAAACCGAGCGGGTCGTCGGTTGGCTGAGCAGCAACGCGGTGATATCCCGGACGGATAAACTTGGCATAGTGCGACATGGCATAGCCCCTTTTCAGGATTTGCCCGCGCACAGTACCTTTCTCCCCATCGCCCAAAAAAGAGTAATATCGGCGGATATACCACCAGATATAGGCGTTCCAGTTGAGCGACATCGCAGAATGAATCTCCTGGACCATCTCCATCGTTTCGGACCAAATCGCTTTTGGATTGGTCGAAGCGGTCCAGTTTTCGGGTTTGTTGCCACTATCGAGGTTGAGCAGGTGTTCGGTCATCCAAAGTTCTTTCCCTTTTTGGAGAGCCAGTGGATAATTGGCCAATCCGGAGCCATAGAGGTGGCCACCGACAATGCTGATATGGTTTGCGGCTACAGCATCGTTCAAAATATCGTTGGTATAGTTTTGGTTGAAGTTAAGCGATTCGGCAGCCAGCACTTTAGCCCCCTTGATGGTGCCGGCATGGTTTTTAACGAAGTTAAATAGCTGTTCAGCAGTATATTCGCATCCTTCGTACGATGCTTTCCAATCAGGTTCGTTTTGAACGGAAACCACATCGACAGTTGCACCCTGGTCTTTCATAAACTGTATAAACTCGTTCATGTAGGCCGCATAATCGGCATAGTGGCTTTCGAGCAGATAGCCCCCACCGTTGACATTATTGTTGCTTTTCCAGGCAGCCGGAGGCGACCATGGCGAAGCCAGAACCTTGACATTAAACGCATTGGCCGCTCGAATAGTAGCCGACAGTGCACTCCATTCGCTCTTTACCGACGACAACCTGACCCTCAAAATCGATAAGCCAAGCCCATCGTCGCCTGTACCAAAAGCCAGGGCCATTTCGCCCGAAGTGAGATTATCGTTTCCCCAGATGGCATTGGCACCTCCAAAGCCTGAAATGGTTTGATAAATCGTACCGGGATCAATTGCAATGCCAATAGGCGGAACCGGTTTCCCGGCCTGGGTAACGACAATGGTATCGCTCAGGTTTTGAGAAAGCGATTTGAGTATGATTTTCTGACGATTAACACCATAACTATTGTTATTGACAAAACGGAACGAAACGGTTGTAGCCGATTTGTCCTGATCGGAATTGCCACCTGCAGCAGGCAATATCTCAGAAATAAATGCCCCTCCGTCAACAACATCCCCCGCTTTAACACTCCAGCGGGTAAAAGCCCATTCTACCTCAACGGAGAAAGTGCCACCATTAGATGCAACTTTATCGGCAGGAATGGAGTTGTCAGAGAAAGTGAGAAACGACTGATGTACAATATCTTCGTCAGTTGATTTACTGCATGAGAGAGAGATGGCAAAAAGCACACCATACAACCACATTGCAGATGGCTGATTCAATTTCATCGAAAGTAATAATTAGGATATCAGAAAAAGAGAAATACTAACTCCTCAGCAAAATTTACTGATGCCGCGAAGTTAGTATTTCGAAGAGCGTTAATCAGTTACCGGCTGACAATCAATAACCCGGATTCTGATAAGCAGCTTTTTCTTCTGCAGTCATTTCCATTCCGTCGAGCTGACTTTGTGGAATAGGCCGCAGATAATCTTTGGGTTGAATGTTACGGGTTACAGTAACAGGCGTATGGTCGCCTTTGGCAGTTCCGCAAATGGTATAAGTCGCTGCCCTCGTATGCCATGTTTGGGTGCGTACCAAATCGTACCAACGCATTCCTTCGCCAAACAACTCGCGTGAGCGTTCGTCCAGCACATAATCGAGCGTGATGGTAGCCGGTGTGGCAGCATTCATGGCAGCACTATTATCCTGAGCTTTTGCAGCATTGGCTGCTTTATCCCATCTCCATTTTCCGGCACGTTCTCGAAGAACCAGAAGCAGTTCCCTGGCGCTCTTTCCGGCAGTAGTAGTTGCACCTTTAACCGCAGCTTCGGCTGCAACAAGATATAGTTCTGAGAATTTGGCTACTACAAACGGACGGGTGCTTGAGGTGTTCATTTCGCCTAAACCAGTTCCGTTGTCGGTACGGTAAATACCAATCTTCCACAAGCCCGGGAACATATAACGGCTGATGCCTCTGGGCGTAACCACCCAGTCGGCTCGTCCGGCAATCCAACCTGCACCAACATTGCTTTGGCCCGCTCCCGAAGGATAGGTAACCGTTCCAGGATCACTATCAAGGAAAGTTAATATTGCGCCACCTGTTGGTACTTGCAAACTGTTTGCATTGTAAGCCGATTTGCTGGCATCGTTGGGGTTTTTGGTCCAGTTGCCGCGATACACGGTCGAGAATGTCCCATCATAACGCGAGTCATTGGTCTTATCGGCAAAAACATTGATAATAACCTCGTGTGTCGGAGCAACGGCTGTCCACGGGCGACCGTGAATCTGAACCGCTTCGCGCTGAACAGAACCGAATGCGGTCCATGTAGAAGCTGATGAAGAACTTCTGAGATCGCCATAGTTCCATTGGGTAAACCAAGGGGTTATGTTTCCGCCTACATCACCCGGGCCGAAACCGGTAACCACTGCACCATTGTACAAATCGCTGGTTTGGGTATGGTCGGCATAAAGCATGCACTCCTTGTTGCGGTCGTTAGAACCGACGTTTACATCGTAGAAATAGGACAATAACTGATAATTGGTACCGGCATTGTCAATACCCTCTACAGCATAGTCGTATGCTTTCTGAAAATACCACTGGGCATCGTGTCCGTCAGGATCCGTCCGCTGGGCCTCCGGATAAGTAGGAATACTGGCCGGGTTTTGCAACCACCAGCCGTAGGCAAGATATGCTTTTGCCAAAAACAGGCGGGCAACCGTTTTGGTAACGGCACCTGTTACACGAGGAGCGTCAGGCAAATCGGTAATGGCGGTAAGCAAGTCGGGAAAAATTGCTTTGGTATACACTTCGGGAACGGTATTTCTTACGGAAGTCCTGACAGTCGAAGTGTTGAATTTCATTTCACCGGCACCTAAATCGAGCGGCACGCCGCCAAAAGTTTGGACGAGCAACAGATAATCGAATGCACGAAAAAAGCGGGCTTCGCCCAACAACGCGGGCGCAACACCAACGGCTTCTCCATTTTCGATAATACCACTGGCCGTATTAATATTCGGGAATACTCCCCAAATAGCAGCAGCAGGGTTGGTCGATGCCGAGAATGCCCCGACACCCGAAAAATCGGCAGTCTTGGCATCTGCGTTCACATTTTGGCCCCAAGTCCCTTCGTCAGTACCCGATTGGGTACTGGCATAAAAATAGCCATTCCCATAAATGTTGCGCAAATGTGCATACAGCGAGGTGATTCCCCCTTTGACCCCTTTCTCCGTTTTAAAGTACTCCGGAGTGTATATACTGCGAGGGGCTTCCTCCAAAATATCAGAACATCCTGCCATGAAGAGCGTCAGCAGTGCTATTCCTATATATTTTTTCACATGTAAATGTTTCATGGTTATCGTTTTTAGAATGTTACATTAATACCAAACAAGTAGTTACGGGTAGAAGGGGTGTTCGTACCAATCGTCAGCAAACGTCTCAGGTTATTAGACATCGGTACCGCAGCATTTTCGTTGCCGTATGAGTTGGGTTCCGGATCCATGCCTGACTCTTTTTCGTAAGGAGAGAAGAACACAAACGGGTTTGTAACGGTGCAATACAAACGAAGGTTTGTAATACCCGATCTTTTCAGCCATCCGCTTTTTTCGAAATTATATCCCAGTGAAATGGTACGCACTTTCATGTACGAAGCATCGAAATAAGAGAGTGAATTCAAATACTTTGGCTGGTCGCCACCAAGACCACCCGGTTTCGGGAATTTGGCATCGGTATTGTCCGGGGTCCAGTAATCGGCTTTAATGTTTCCCCGGCGTCCGCTAAGGATATTAAGGTAACCATTGGCACCATAAGGCGTGGCAATCAATATACCGCCGCTTTTGAAAGTACCCACTACATTAAGGTCGAAATTTTTATAGGCTACACGGGTATTGAAACCACCCTGAAAATCAGCTTCCATACTCATAATCTGACGGTCGGGGGCATCAATTTTTCTGACCGGTGAACCATCAGCATTGTAATCGCCGGTATATTTAACCTTGATCATCCCTTCGTTCCCACCTGGTTCGTATTTCTGAAGAAATTGATAATCAGGATCAGTTTGGTTCCAAAGGCCAACTGCTTCATAGTCGTAAATCACATCGATAGGATGGCCGACAAACCACCAGTTATTTTCGTCGCGCAATTGGCCCGAAGCCAGCGAAGTCAGTTCATTATGATTGCTGTAGAGATTGATACCGGCTTCCCATGTCCAACCGTTGTAATTGTCCAGAATCACACCATTGAGCGAAAGTTCGAAACCTTTGTTTTCCGATTCGCCCACATTGGCCATATAGTTGCTCACACCCGAAGTGAGTGGCAAGCCAACCCTAAACAACAAGTCGTTGGTTTTGGTCTGATAATACTCGAAGGTACCGGTTAAACGGTTTTTCAGTAACCCAAAATCGACGGCATAGTTCATGGTCGAAGAGTATTCCCAGCCCAGTTCGGGGTTCGGCAATTCGGTTACATAAAAACCGGTGGTGTTGGTGGAGCCAAAGTTATATGGCCTGGTACCCAAACGTCCAAGTGTAGAATAGGGGTCGATTGACTGGTTCGAAGCAACACCGTAACCAACACGGAGTTTCAACTGATCGATCCAAGTGATACTTTTCATGAAAGCCTCGTTGTGCATATTCCAGCCCGCCGATACTGCAGGGTAGGAAACCCATTTGTGCCCTTTTGCCAATCTTGAAGATCCATCGGCACGGTAACTTGCAGTAAGCATATATTTGTTGTCGTACGAATACATCACACGGCCCATTCCCGACATTAAGCCACTTTTATTGTAATACTGGTTGTCCGGATTGATAATTGGTTGTTCAACGGCACGCCCAAGGTTGTAGAACTGAAAGGCATCGGCAGGAATATCTTTTGCCGAAACGTGAGAGCGGTTGTAAAAACTCTCTTCAGCCGAGTACAAACCCGTGATGTTCAGGGTGTGTTTGCCAAAAGCGCGATCGTAGGTAATCAGGTTTTCGACTGCCCAGTTGGTAGAGAGCGAGTTGCTGATAGATGCAGTCGAAACGGTTGTAGCCACCGAGCTGAATACACCTTCGCCGGTGTAAGCGCCGCTGGTACTTTGACGATAGTTCAAACCAATATTGATGTGATATTTTAACCCCTCAACGCCGGGTATTTTAACATCGCCGTAAATGGTGTTGTATGAACCATACGATTTGGTTTGGTCGATCCATTTGTCACCCAAAGCTTCAACCGATTCCTCTGTGTAAACCCACTGATCTTCCATCGGCATCCGGATCACCCTTTTTAGCGAGCCATCTTCGTTATACGGATTGGCAATGGGCGATGAATTCAACACTCCGTAAACACCCATATTGTTCCCATTGCTGACCGAATAGTTATTGTTGGTGGTAAACCCGACTTTGATATACTTGCCAATTTCCTGGTCGAGCGAACCACGCATCGAGATACGGTTGTAATCCTGTCCGGGAAGAACAGACTGGTCTTCGTAATAGCCCATGCCAAACTTGTAGTTGCTCTTTTCCGTGCCGCCAACAACATTGATATCGTGGCTGGTTACCATTGCTTTTCTGTAGAGCAAATCCTGCCAATCGGTATTTACATCATCGGCCTCATCGAGCGAGTTGGTGTACAAACCTGCTGTTTTACGCAGCTCTACAAACTCAGGACCTTCCATCATCGGATATTCGCCAAAAACACTTTTTACACCATAATAACCATTATAGGTGAATGTAGCTTTCTGTCCTTTTTGTCCTTTGTTGGTGGTAATTAACAATACACCGTTGGCCCCACGCGAACCGTAGATTGCAGTTGCCGAGGCATCCTTTAAAATATCAATGCTCTTGATATCATTGGGATCGAGGTCGCTGATTGAACCCGAAAACGGGATTCCGTCGAGAACGACCAACGGATCGTTGGAGGCATTCAGCGAACGGGTACCACGAACCCTGATTTGCATCGTAGAACCTGGTTTCGATGAAGTTTGTGACATTTCGACACCAGCCACGCGTCCTTGCAACGACTGTGAAATATTGGCCGACGGTACTTCGCGGACGATATCCCCTTTAACCGAAGCAACCGACCCGGTTACAGCCTCTTTTCGCTGGGTACCATAACCCACCACAACAACTTCCTCAACTTCCGACACATCGGCTTCCAACTCTATGTCAATGGTCGTGCGGCCATTCACGGCTATCTCAACCGTTTTCATCCCTACAAAAGAATAGTCGAGCAGGGCATTTGAGTTCACATTATTGAGGGTATAATTTCCATCCTGATCGGTAACGGTACCCTGCGCCGTTCCCTTTACTACCACAGTGGCACCGGGGATCGGATTTCCTGCTTTCTCTTTGACCTTACCCCGAACCGTAATCGGCTGGCCAAAGCTCCAGATAGAGATTAATAAAAGTGGCACGATTAAGCTGACCACCCTTAACAAGCGTCTTTTTTTCATCATAGTTAATTTTAGTTAATAAAAAACAGATTTTCAACGATTTAAAAACTCAACTCTCATCGGTCGTTTGTTCATCGGAAGCATCGTCTCAAACATTCAAGAACCTTCTTCTCTGAACGGACCCTTTAGCTTAAAAAAAATCGGATCACGAATACAGACTTTTAACTTTTCTATCGATTTCAATCCTGTGTTCATTCTATTTTGGTTAATTATTTCAATTGACGGCGCTTGCTTCAAACCCGACAAACAGGGCTGTTGAAGCAATTACGGAGAAGAAAAATGCTGGAAGGAGTATTGACGGAGAGAGCCAACGGCCGCTTATCCGGTGATAAATGTAAACGCTGCACCAAAACTCTCGGTGCTGAGGCGTGCGGAAAAGCATATATGGCAGGTAGAAGCATCGGCACAATGCACCCAACGGAGCGCCCTGCAACAATTTTTCTCATACAAGTTTTGGTTTATCTGAACGTAAAAGTACCGACGACAAACCGGAGTGACTTTCAATTATAGATATTCCTTTTTCGATTTTAGATATTTCAGCCTATTATTCTATTTCACAGATATTTACAAATCATACAAACAAAAATTTCAATTCGTATTGATTTGATAAAAGGTCAAAACATTTTAATGGAAAGTCCCTCTCCCCGAATAACAGCGGGTATCCGGGCCGAGCAGGGAAACAATTCAGCAAATAATTGCAGCGAAAAACTGTGCCGGTTCTCACGTTGGCTGACGGGAACAGAAACTTTACATCCGGGGTAGCCGGAGAATTGGTGAATATTGACGAATGGCGTGTATCAAACGTTAGGATGAAGCTAAAACTC
>RRZT011199721.1_pt1 | contig 13793 bp, 27 predicted proteins | sample 2165551 | NCBI WGS metagenome assembly RRZT01 (sample SAMN10456910, study PRJNA506462) | wastewater metagenome | biome: wastewater; feature: sludge; material: wastewater sludge; isolation source: wastewater sludge with Escherichia coli K12::gfp cells carrying plasmid... | place: USA: Moscow, Idaho... | reverse complement strand
TGGAACTTGTTGAAATGGAAGTTCGTGACCTCCTTTCAAAATATGAATTCCCTGGTGATGACACGCCTATCATTCGCGGTAGCGCAAAACTGGCTGTTGAAGGCGACAAAGGTGAGTTAGGTGAAGGCGCGATTCTCAAGCTTGCAGAAGCGCTTGACAGCTACATTCCTACACCAGAGCGTGCCATTGACCAACCCTTCCTTCTTCCAATCGAAGACGTTTTCTCGATTTCTGGTCGCGGCACCGTTGTAACCGGTCGTGTAGAGCGTGGCATTATCAAAGTCGGTGAAGAGATTGAAATCGTAGGTATTAAACCTACTACCAAAACTACCTGTACCGGTGTTGAAATGTTCCGCAAACTGCTTGACCAAGGTCAAGCAGGTGACAACGTCGGCGTGCTGTTGCGTGGCACCAAACGTGAAGAGGTTGAGCGTGGACAAGTATTGGCTAAACCAGGCTCTATCACACCACATACTCACTTTACGGGCGAAGTTTATGTTCTGTCTAAAGATGAAGGTGGTCGTCACACCCCATTCTTTGCAAACTACCGTCCTCAGTTCTATTTCCGTACAACAGACGTAACCGGCTCTATTGCGTTGCCAGAAGGTACCGAAATGGTCATGCCAGGCGACAATATTGCCATGACAGTCAAGCTGATTGCCCCGATTGCTATGGAAGAAGGCCTGCGCTTCGCAATTCGTGAAGGCGGGCGTACGGTCGGTGCCGGTGTTGTTGCTAAAATTATTGAGTAGTTTTTAAAAATTTGGGCGCTCACATTTTGTGGGCGCCTTTGTTCTTTAAGGATCTTTTATGTCAAAACAGAAAATTCGTATCCGTCTCAAGGCTTTTGATTATCGTTTAATAGATCAGTCTGCGCTAGAGATTGTCGATACAGCCAAGCGCACGGGAGCTGTTGTGCGAGGACCTGTGCCATTACCTACACGCATTGAGCGCTTTGACTTGTTAAGATCTCCGCATGTAAATAAAACATCTCGTGATCAATTTGAGATACGCACACATCAACGGTTGATGGATATCGTTGATCCAACAGAGAAAACTGTGGATGCGCTGATGAAGCTTGATTTGCCTGCAGGCGTTGATGTTGAGATTAAGCTTCAATAAAACCTGCTTGCAAAAAATGGATAGAGCGCCTATAATAGCCTGTTCTATCTTGATGGATAGGTTTCGCATTAAGCGGTATAATTAACGGCCCCGGTCAATCGTAACCGGGATTAGGAGAATAAATATGAGTCTAGGCCTTGTTGGGCGCAAGGTTGGCATGACTCGCATCTTTGCTGAGGATGGGCGATCCATTCCTGTAACGGTGCTTGATGTGTCAAACAATCGCGTGACCCAAGTTAAGACACCTGAGATTGATGGCTATGCTGCGATGCAGATTGCTTTTGGTCAGCGTCGTGCGTCTCGCGTAAATAAATCGGCGGCGGGTCATCTTGCTAAAGCGGGAGTGGAAGCTGGACACGTAATGAAAGAGTTTCGTGTTGGCGCAGATCTGCTTGGGAGTTATAAGGCGGGTGATGTAATCCCCGTTGGTATATTTTCGGTAGGGCAGTCTGTTGATGTGACGGGTGTTTCTATCGGTAAAGGTTATGCGGGAGCTATTAAGCGCCATAACTTTTCTTCTAATCGTGCCTCTCACGGTAACTCTGTGTCTCATAATTCGCCTGGTTCTATCGGCATGGCGCAAGATCCAGGAAGGGTGTTTCCAGGGAAGCGTATGTCTGGTCATATGGGGGATGTGACGGTGACTGTTCAGAACCTAGAGGTTGTGCGGGTGGATGCTGAGCGCAACTTACTTTTGGTGAAGGGGGCTGTCCCGGGTTCTAAAGGTGGTGATGTTTTTGTCTATCCTGCAGTGAAAGCGGGGGCATAATGGAACTGAGACTTTTGGATGATAAAGGGCAAGTTGCTTCTGCTGTTAAGGTTTCAGAAGTTTTATTTGGCCGAGAGTTTAACGAGGCGTTGGTTCATCAGGTAGTTGTTGCGTATATGGCGAATGGTCGAGCAGGAAATCGTGCTCAGAAGGATCGTGCCACTGTTAAGCATACGACAAAGAAGCCCTGGAATCAAAAAGGTACTGGCCGTGCTCGAGCAGGTATGTCTTCAAGCCCTTTATGGCGTGGGGGTGGTCGCGCATTTCCGAGTTCGCCTAGTGAAAATTTCTCTCAGAAAGTCAATCGGAAAATGTACCGCGCAGGCATTTCCGCCATACTTTCTCAGTTGGCCCGAGAAGATCGCTTGTTAGTTGTGGATAGTTTTTCTGTTGAGACTCCTAAAACTAAAGCACTTTGTCAGAAGCTTAAAGGAATGGGGCTGGATTCAGTTCTTGTTATTACAGATGTGATGGATGAGAATCTATACCTGGCGTCCCGAAATTTGCATAAAATGTTGGTTCTAGAGGCGCAGGAAGCTGATCCTGTTTCATTAGTGCACTTTGACAAGGTTTTGTTAACAAAGGCTGCGTTAAGCAAAATTGAGGAGACTTGGCAATGAGTCAATTTACTGAGCATCGTCTCCTGCAGATTTTGTTGGCTCCGCAGGTGTCAGAAAAGGCTACTTTTGTTGCAGAGAAGCATGAGCAAATTATTTTTCGCGTATTGCCAGATGCGACAAAGCCTGAGATTAGAGCTGCGGTTGAGAAACTTTTTAACGTGCAAGTGAAATCAGTTCAAGTCGCTGTTGTAAAAGGTAAAAATAAACGTTTTCGTGGCATGCCTGGACGGCGTAAGGATTGGAAAAAAGCCTTTGTCTGTTTGAAGCCTGGCCAAGAAGTTAACTTCGTATCTGGGGAGTGATGAGTTATGGCACTCGTAAAAGTTAAACCAACCTCCGCAGGTCGTCGTGGGATGGTTAAAGTTGTGACAGAAGGCTTGCACAAGGGAAAGCCTTTTGCTCCGCTTCTTGCTGCAAAGAAAAATCGTGCTGGCCGTAACTCCAAGGGGCATATTACTGTGCGCCATCAAGGTGGTGGGCACAAGCAACATTATCGTATGCTCGATTTTAAGCGTAACAAAGATGGTGTGCAGGCAACGATTGAGCGTATTGAATATGATCCGAATCGTTCTGCACGTATCGCCTTGGTTTGTTATGAGGATGGGGAGCGGCGCTATATTATCGCGCCTAGAGGGCTAGAGGTTGGGCAGAAAATTGTAAGTGGTTCTGAGGCTCCTATTAAAGCAGGTAATACCCTTCCTATTCGAAATATTCCTGTGGGTTCAACTGTTCATTGCATAGAGCTTATGCCTGGTAAAGGGGCTCAGTTGGCTCGTGCTGCAGGCACATCAGCTCAGTTGCTTGCGCGTGAGAGCGAATATGCTCAGTTGCGTTTGCGTTCGGGGGAGATTCGTCGCGTTCACATTGAATGTCGTGCAACGATTGGTGAGGTTGGTAACGAAGAGAATAGCCTCCGTAAGATCGGTAAAGCTGGTGCAAATCGTTGGCGCGGGATTCGTCCTACAGTTCGTGGTGTTGTAATGAATCCGATAGATCATCCGCATGGTGGTGGTGAGGGTCGGACTGGTGAGGGCCGTGTGCCGGTGAATCCATGGGGTAAGCCGACCAAGGGCTATCGTACTCGTAATAGTAAGCGCACTGATACGATGATCGTTCAGCGCCGTCGCAAGCGTTAAGAGGTAAAAAATGGCACGTTCTATTAAGAAAGGCCCGTTTGTAGATGCGCATCTGCTTAAGAAAGTGGATGAAGTGCGCGCATCATCAGATCGTCGGCCAATAAAAACTTGGTCTCGCCGCTCGACTATCCTACCTGATTTCGTCGGCATGACCTTTGCTGTTCATAATGGCCGTCAGCATATTCCTGTTTATGTTTCCGAGAACATGGTTGGGCATAAATTGGGTGAGTTTGCATTGACCCGAACATTTAAAGGTCATGCGGCGACTAAGAAAGCGAAAAAGTAAGGGATGACTATGGAAACCAAAGCTACACTTAGAGGTGTTCGTTTGTCAGCCCAAAAAGGGCGCCTTGTGGCGGATCTTATTCGTGGCAAACGCGTTGATAATGCGCTCAATATATTAGTTTTTAGTCCTAAAAAAGGGGCGCAGATTATCAAAAAAGTGGTTGAGTCTGCTATTGCAAATGCTGAGCATAATGATGGCGCAGACATTGATGCATTAAGGATCAAAACCATTCATGTTGAGGAAGGAACAACCCTTAAGCGCTTTGCTGCGCGCGCAAAAGGCCGTGGTAATCGCATCCTCAAGCCCACCTGTCATATTTATGTTACGGTTGGGGAATAAGGAGTAATTATGGGTCAGAAAATTCATCCTACAGGCTTTCGTTTAGCTGTAACGCGTAACTGGTCATCACGTTGGTATGCGAATAAAACTGATTTTGCACGCATGCTTCATGAAGATCTAAAAGTGCGTGATTTTTTAAAAAAACGTTTAGCGCATGCCTCATTGGGGCGTATCGTTATTGAGCGGCCCTCAAAAAATGCGCGCATTACACTTTTTTCTGCACGCCCCGGTGTGGTTATTGGAAAAAAGGGTGAAGATATTGAAGTGTTGAAAAAGGAACTTCAGAGTATCATGGGGGTTCCAGTCCACGTCAATATTGAAGAAGTTCGTAAGCCCGAGCTTGATGCGAAGCTTATTGCGGACTCCATTGCGCAGCAGCTTGAAAAGCGGATTATGTTCCGTAGGGCGATGAAGCGTGCTATGCAAAATGCAATGCGCCTTGGGGCTCAAGGCATTAAGATTATGAGTGCAGGGCGTCTTAACGGGGCCGAAATTGCGCGTACGGAATGGTATCGTGAAGGTCGTGTTCCTTTGCACACTCTGAGAGCCGATTTGGACTATGGCGTATCAGAGGCTCAAACTACATATGGCATTATTGGTATTAAGGTTTGGGTTTACAAAGGCGAGCTTTTAAATCGAAATGAACAATCTGCCGTTGTTCAAGATGTTGAAAATGAAGGCCGTCGAAGCCGTCGATCTCGTAGTGAAGCCGGTGATGACCGGCCCGCCCGCCGACCTTTGGCAGTTAAACGTGATAAAAACGCAGGAGTAAATGATGCTGCAGCCGTCGAGAAGAAAGTATCGTAAAGAGCAAAAGGGTCGAAATACTGGCCTTGCTACGCGCGGTGCAAAAGTGAGCTTTGGTGAGTATGGTCTCAAAGCTGTTGGTCGTGGTCGCCTGACGGCACGTCAGATAGAGTCTGCACGTCGAGCGATGACTCGCCACATTAAACGTGGCGGTAGAATTTGGATTAGGGTCTTCCCAGACAAGCCTATTTCTCAGAAGCCTGCAGAGGTTCGGATGGGTAATGGTAAGGGTAATCCTGAGTATTGGGTTGCAGAAATTCAGCCGGGTAAAGTGTTGTATGAGATGGACGGTGTTGATGAGGTTTTGGCGCGTGAAGCATTTCGCCTTGCTGCAGCAAAGCTTCCTCTTCAAACTGTGTTTGTTACGCGTCATATAGGGAGTTAATAAGTGAAAGCAAAAGAGCTTCGTGAAAAGTCGCCTAGTGAGCTAAATGCTGAGCTAGCTAGCTTGCTTAAGGCTCACTTCAGCTTGCGTATGCAGCTTGCAACGCAACAGCTAAATAAGACTAGCGAATTGGGAAAGATTCGCCGGAGTATTGCGCGCGTCCGGACATTACTACACGAAAAGGCTGTTTAAGATGAGTGAGCAAAAAGTGAAGACTCCGCGTACAGAAGTTGGTCGTGTTGTGAGCGACAAAATGCAGAAAACCGTTACCGTCTTGGTTGAAAGACGTGTTAAGCATCCGATTTATGGAAAAGTCATTGTAAAATCAGCAAAGTTTCATGCTCATGTAGAAGGGAATTCTGCTGCAGAGGGCGATCTTGTTGAGATAGAAGAGACTCGCCCTATGTCTAAGACCAAAAACTGGAAGGTGACAAAGGTTCTTGAGAAGTTACACTCTATTTAGAGTGAAATTTGGTCTTTTTTTGGTTGACAAGTTTGTTTTTATCTGTAGAATCGCTTGTCTTTACTTTTTAAAGTAAATCTTCGTTCCCGGACGGGTTCCAAAACTGACCGCCTTGCGGATAAAGTTGGAGTTTAAAAATGATTCAAATGCAATCAAGGCTTGATGTGGCTGACAATACTGGTGCGCGTTCTGTAATGTGCATTAAAGTATTGGGTGGATCTAAGCGACGGTATGCCGGTATTGGCGATATTATAAAGGTTTCGATTAAAGAAGCGGCTCCGCGAGGGCGTGTGAAAAAAGGTGATGTTTATAGCGCTGTGGTTGTTAGGACTGCAAAAGGTGTTCGCCGGCCGGATGGTTCTTTAATCAAGTTTGACAGTAATGCTGCTGTTTTGCTTAATGCAAAGCTTGAGCCTATTGGTACGCGTATTTTTGGACCTGTGACCCGCGAGCTTCGTACGGAGCGCTTTATGAAGATTGTTTCACTTGCGCCTGAAGTGCTTTAGGGGGGGGAGATGAATAAGAAGATTCGGAAGGGTGACAGCGTAGTAGTTTCTGCTGGTAAAGATCGCGCCAAACGGGGGGTGGTCGAGAGGGTGTTAGGGGATTATCTCTTTATTGAAGGTGTTAATCTTGCTAAAAAGCATGTTAAGCCAAATCCTGCTCAGAATGAGCTTGGTGGGGTTAGAGAGGTGGTGGTGCCTATTCACGTCTCGAACGTGGCTTTGTTTGACTCTCAGTCTCAGAAGGCTTCGCGGGTTGGGATTAGGTCTTCAGAAGGCGGGCGCCGAGAGCGCTTTTTTAAATCCACTGGTGTTCGGGTTGAGGGTAAGTAGATATGGCTCGCTTGAAAGGTTTTTATAAAGAAAAAGTGGTTCCGGGCTTGATTAAAGAGTTTGGTTACGATACGGTCATGGAGGTACCTCGAATTACCAAAATCACCTTGAATATGGGGGTTGGTGAGGCTGTTGGCGATAAGAAAATTTTAGAAAGTGCCATGGGTGATATGTCCAAAATTTCTGGGCAAAAGCCTGTGAGTACAAAAGCTAAGAAATCTATTGCTGGTTTTAAGATCAGGGAGGGTTACCCGGTTGGTTGTATGGTAACTTTGCGTGGTGAAGCAATGTTTGAGTTTTTGGATCGTTTGGTTTCTGTTGCTTTGCCCCGCGTTCGTGATTTTCGAGGGATAGCATCAAAGGGCTTTGATGGTCGAGGTAATTATAACTTGGGGGTGAAGGAGCAAATTATATTCCCTGAGATTGAATACGATAAAATTGATGCTCTGCGTGGGATGAATATTAGTATTACTACTACTGCAAAAACGGATAAAGAAGCGCGTGCTTTGCTTGCAGCGTTTAAATTTCCGTTTAAGAATTGAGGGTAAGATGGCTAAGTTAGCTTTGATTAATCGTGAGAACAAGCGCGTGAAATTAGCTCAAAAGTTCTCTGTTAAACGTCAGGCACTGCTTGAGCAAATTTCGGATATGAGTCTTACTGAAGAGCAGCGCATGCAGGCACGTTTGAAGCTGCAATCATTTCCACGTAATGCATATCCAAGTCGTCAGCGTAATCGCTGCGAGTTGACTGGGCGACCACGTGGGGTTTTTAGTAAATTTGGATTGTGCCGTAATAAGCTACGTGAGATTGTTTTTCGTGGTGAGGTTCCTGGCGCAACTAAGGCCAGCTGGTAAGGGAGAATTGCATGAGTATGTCTGATCCCATCGCTGATATGCTGACTCGTATTCGTAACGGGCAGCAGGCGGAAAAGATGGCTGTTTCAATGCCTTCTTCAAAACTTAAGGTTTCTATTGCCAAAGTGCTAAGAGATGAAGGATATATTGAAGGTTTTTCTGTTGATCTGAATGGGGGAAAGCCCATTCTGAATATTGACCTTAAGTATTACGCAGGCAGTCCCGTAATTGAGCTTATTGAGCGGGTGAGTCGACCAGGTTTGCGTGTTTATAAAGGCAGTGATGAGCTTCCTAGTGTTATGAATGGTCTAGGGGTTGCTATTGTTTCTACGCCACGCGGCGTAATGACTGACCGTGCGGCACGCACTAGCCATGTAGGCGGTGAAGTGTTGTGCTTCGTTGCATAAGGGGGGGGTAATGTCTCGCGTTGCAAAAAATCCAGTTGCTTTGCTGGGTGGCGTTGAAGTTAAGCTATCGGCTGATGAAATTACTATAAAGGGGCCGCTTGGTGTTCTTAAACAGCGTGTCCCCGCTGCTGTCCGCGTTGTGCAGGAAAATGGGGCTCTGCTATGTCAGGAGGTTGCTGGGGCTGCTGGAGGGAATGCTCTTTCTGGCACGATCCGGGCTCTTCTACAAAACATGGTGTATGGTGTTTCTAAGGGATTTGAGAAAAGGTTGACGCTGGTTGGGGTTGGTTACCGGGCTCAGGCTCAAGGGGATAAACTTAATTTATCTTTAGGGTTTTCTCATCCAGTTGTTCATCAAATGCCTGCAGGTGTGAAAGTTGAAACCCCTTCTCAGACTGAAATTGTGATTCGGGGTATTGATAAGCAGGTTGTTGGGCAAGTTGCAGCAGAAGTGCGTGCTTATCGTGAGCCGGAGCCTTACAAGGGCAAGGGTGTTAGGTATGCAGATGAGGTTGTGATTTTGCGTGAAACTAAGAAGAAATAATTGAGAGGCTCTACGTAATGAATAAGAAAGTAGCGCGCCTGCGTCGAGCTCGTAAAACTCGAGCTAAACTTGCAGAGCTCAAAGCGGTTCGTTTAACCGTTTACCGTTCAAACTGCCATATTTATGCCCAGATTATTTCTGGATGTGGCTCTCGTGTTCTTGCTTCTGCCTCAACTGTAGAAGCAGAGGTTCGCAAGCAGATGCCTAATGGAGGTAATGCAGCAGCAGCAGCAGTGGTAGGCAAGCTTATTGCTGAGCGAGCTAAGGCAGCCGGTATTGAGGCGGTAGCTTTTGATCGCGCTGGTTTTTATTATCATGGCCGCGTTAAGGCGTTGGCCGAGGCTGCTCGTGAAAACGGCCTTAAGATCTGATAGAGGTAGTTATGGCTAAACAGCAAGACAAGCAGTCCAAGCGCTCTCAGGCTGCTGAAGATAAAGATGATTCTTTACGTGAAAAGATGGTTTCTATCAATCGCGTAACAAAGGTTGTAAAAGGTGGGAGAATCTTAGGTTTCGCTGCGCTAACGGTAGTTGGCGATGGTGATGGAAGTATTGGTATGGGCAAAGGGAAATCGCGAGAGGTTCCTGTTGCGGTCCAGAAGGCTATGGATGAGGCTCGCCGTAAAATGAATAAGGTGCCTCTCAAGAATGGAACGCTCCACCATACGGTAGTTGGAAAACATGGAGCCGCTACTGTGCTGATGCAGCCTGCCCCGGTTGGAACAGGGATTATTGCCGGCGGGCCGATGCGTGCAGTGTTTGAGGTAATGGGGGTAACGGACATTATTTGCAAGTGTCTTGGTTCCTCTAATCCTTATAATGTTGTTCGTGCAACTATTCAGGGGCTTTTAAAAGTAAGCACACCTTCAGAAATTGCTGCAAAGCGTGGTAAATCCGTCGAAGAGATTTTGGGGTGATGTTATGAAGAGTAAGTCAATTAGAGTTACTTTGGTTAAGAGTTTGATTGGAACTAAGCAGGATCATCGCCAGACCGTTCGAGGATTGGGGTTGAGAAGGCTTAATCATACTGTTGCGCTGGAAGACACACCTGCTGTTCGGGGAATGATTAATAAAGTGTTTTATTTAGTAAGATGCGAGGAATAAATGCGCTTAAATACAATTAAGCCGGGGGTCGGTGCTCAGCGTCCTTCAAAGCGCTTAGGGCGTGGTATTGGTTCAGGTTTGGGCAAAACCTGTGGGCGTGGTCATAAAGGTCAAAAGTCGCGTGCAGGCGGGTTCCATAAAGTCGGTTTTGAAGGAGGGCAAATGCCTATGGCAAGGCGCCTTCCTAAGCGTGGTTTTGTGTCTCTGACTAGATCGCGTCATGCGGAGATTCGTCTTTCTGAGCTTGAGTCTTTGCCTGTAGATGAAATTGATTTGTTGGTTTTAGTGCAGGCAGGTCTTGTTTCGCCTGATGTATTATCCGCAAAAGTCATTCATTCTGGAGAACTGACCCGTAAGGTTTTGCTCCGGGGTATTGGCGCAACGGCAGGCGCAAAGGCTGTGATAGAGTCTCTTGGTGGTGAATTAGTTGCTTAAAATGGCGGATCTATAGTGGCAGCTCAATTGTCAAAAAACTCGACAGCTAAATATGGTGACCTTTGGAAGCGTCTTCGCTTTCTAATATTGGCTTTGCTTGTTTATAGAATAGGTTCTCATATACCCGTTCCTGGGATTAACCCTGCTCGCTTAGCGGAGCTTTATCAGCAGCAGCAGGGGGGTATTCTAGGTGTTTTGAATTTGTTTTCAGGTGGTGCTTTATCCCGTTTCTCCATTTTTACTCTTGGAGTGATGCCTTATATTACTGCTTCCATTATTTTACAGCTTTTGACGGTGGCGGTCCCTCAGCTTGAGTCTTTGAAAAAGGAGGGGGAGATTGGACGCCGCAAGATAACAAAGTACACCCGGTATTTGACAGTAGCCCTCGCTTTCTTCCAGGCTTTAGGTATTGCTATAGCATTTGAGGCTGACTCTGGCGGAGTTGTTTTAAATCCCGGTTTCCTTTATAGGGTATCAACAGTTTCGACATTGGTTACTGGCACTATGTTTGTTATTTGGATAGGTGAGCAGATAACTGAAAGAGGATTGGGGAATGGTATTTCTCTTATCATTTTTGCAGGTATTGCCTCTGGATTGCCAGGTGCTGTAGCGAATTTATTTGGAATGGTTTCGAATGGTTCGATGAATCCTTTTGCTGCATTGTTCATCTGTGCCTTGGCAATAGGAGTGACAGGATTTGTTGTTTTTGTAGAGCGCGGTCAGAGGAAAGTGCTGGTTAACTACGCAAAGCGGCAAGTTGGCAATAAGGTTTATGGTGGGCAGAGTCAACATTTACCATTTAAGTTGAATATGGCGGGGGTTATTCCACCTATTTTTGCATCAAGTTTGCTTTTATTTCCGGCGACATTAGCTCAGTGGCTTGGAAATGCTGATAGCTGGCGTTGGTTAAGGGATGTTGCAACGGCTCTTACTCCAGGGCAATCCCCGTATATGGTGTTATTTAGTGCATTAATTGTATTTTTCTGCTTTTTTTATACAGCTCTTCAGTATAATGCACGTGAGACGGCGGAGAATTTGAAGAAAAGTGGCGCTTTTATCCCGGGTATTCGTCCAGGTGAGCAGACAGCACGTTATTTGGACAAAATTTTAATGCGCCTTACTTTGGCGGGCGCACTTTACGTGACGTTAGTCTGCTTGCTACCTGAAGTGCTTAAGTGGAAGTGGAATGTTCCTTTTTATTTTGGCGGAACATCTCTTTTAATTCTTGTTGTGGTCACTATGGATTTTATGGCACAAGTCCAAGCATATATGATGACTCATCAGTATGAAAGCCTGTTGAAAAAGGCAAATTTTAAGGGTGTGGGCTTACCGCCCCTCAAGTAAAATGGCAAAAGAAGATGTGATTGAGATGCAAGGCGAGGTCGAGGAAAATCTTCCAAACGCAACTTTTCGCGTCAAATTAGAAAATGGCCATGTAGTTTTAGGCCACATTTCTGGCAAAATGCGTATGCATTATATAAGGATTTTGCCAGGCGATAAGGTAACGGTGCAGCTTACACCCTACGATCTAACAAAGGGTCGTATTGTGTTCCGTACTAAATAAATTGTATTTTTCGGAGTGTCATAATGAGAGTACAGGCTTCGGTTAAACGTCTTTGCCGCAACTGTAAGGTGATTCGTCGTAAGGGTGTTGTGCGTATTATTTGCACGGATCCTCGGCACAAACAGCGCCAGGGTTGATTTTGAATCAGCTGGTTTCTAATTTAACGTTTTGTATCTTGGGGTAATCGGATGGCCCGTATTGCAGGGGTAAATATTCCCAATCATAAGCACGCAGAGATTGCTCTCACCGCGATCTTCGGTATTGGACGTACACGCGCACAGCAAATTTGTGATGCAGCAGGGATTGCACGTTCGGCAAAGGTTAAGGATTTAACCGAGGCTGACATGGATAAATTGCGTGAGCAAGTAGGAAAGTTTGCGGTAGAGGGAGATCTTCGCCGTGAAGTAACGATGAGTATTAAGCGCCTCATGGACTTGGGGTGCTATCGTGGAGTTCGTCATCGCCGTGGATTGCCTCTGAGGGGTCAGCGCACGCGTACAAATGCTCGAACGCGTAAGGGACCACGCAAATCTATTGCTGGTAAGAAGTAACGAGGATATTTTATTATGGCTAAGACAGCGGTAAAGGTTCGCAAAAAGGTAAAAAAGAATGTTGCTGATGGCATCGTTCATGTGCATGCGAGCTTTAATAACACTATCATTACAATAACGGATCGCCAAGGTAATGCTTTGTCTTGGGCAACAGCGGGTGGAGCCGGCTTTAAGGGGTCGCGTAAGAGCACTCCGTTTGCTGCTCAGGTAGCGGCAGAAGCGGCTGGCAAGGCTGCTGCTGAGTGTGGTGTTAAAAATTTAGAGGTGCGTATTACAGGGCCAGGTCCAGGCCGAGAGTCTGCTGTGCGTGCGCTTAATGCTTTGGGGATGAAGATTTCGTCCATTACTGACATTACCCCAATCCCACATAATGGCTGTCGTCCGCCTAAAAAGCGTCGTATCTGACCTAAGGAGAGATATCTGTGGCTCGTAATTTAGATCCAAAATGTCGTCAATGTCGCCGAGAAGGTGAGAAACTGTTTCTCAAGGGCGAAAAATGTTTTACCGATAAGTGCTCAGTTGAGCGTCGTAGTTATGCACCTGGTCAGCATGGTCAGAAGTCTGGACAACGCCTGTCAGGCTATGGCGTTCAATTAAGAGAGAAACAGAAAATCCGTAGAGTCTATGGTGTGTTAGAGCGCCAGTTTAGAAAGACTTATGCAGAAGCAGACCGTTTGCGTGGACAAACTGGTGAGAATTTACTTCAGTTGCTAGAAGCTCGCTTAGATACGGTAGCTTATCGTATGGGTTTTGGTGCTTCGCGCGCAGAGTCCCGTCAAATTGTTCGCCATAACGGTGTTCTGGTTAACGGCCGTAGGGTGAATATTCCCTCTTATTTGGTTCGCCCGGGTGATGTTGTAGAGGTAACCGTGCGTGCGCGGGCTTCTTTAAGGGTGAAGGCAGCTTTGCAGGCAGCTGAGTCTCGTGGCTTTCCTGAGTGGATTGAGATGGACGCTAAAGCAGGGAAGGGTGTTTTGAAGGCTTATCCGCAGCGCACAGAGTTGCCGTCAACGCTCAATGAAGGTCTGGTCGTGGAATTGTATTCTCGCTGATGCTTGTGGCAAGGATCTCTTCTCTACATTTAAATCCAGAACCGAGGATATGTCGATGCATAGTAATACTCTGCTGAAACCACGCGTAATTGATGTTCATAGCGTGTCGCCAGTTCAAGCTCGTGTGACGATGGAGCCTTTTGAGCGTGGTTTTGGTCATACTCTAGGCAATGCGTTGCGGCGCATTTTACTTTCTTCTTTGCCTGGTAGTGCTCCTACTGAGGTATCGATAGAGGGTGTTTTGCATGAGTACTCAACCATTGATGGTATGAGGGAGGATGTTGTTGATCTCTTGCTCAACTTGAAAGGTGTTGTATTTAAGCTTCATAATAGAAGCGATGTTCTCTTAACTTTATCTAAATCTGGCGAAGGTGTTGTTACAGCGGCAGATATTGAGTTAGGCCATGATGTTGAGGTCATGAATCCCGATCATGTCATTGTCCATTTGACTACAGGTGGGAAGATTGCACTTCAGATTCGTGTGGAACAAGGCCGTGGGTACGTCCCAGGCAATGTTCG
>RRZT010184881.1_pt1 | contig 13793 bp, 16 predicted proteins | sample 2165551 | NCBI WGS metagenome assembly RRZT01 (sample SAMN10456910, study PRJNA506462) | wastewater metagenome | biome: wastewater; feature: sludge; material: wastewater sludge; isolation source: wastewater sludge with Escherichia coli K12::gfp cells carrying plasmid... | place: USA: Moscow, Idaho... | reverse complement strand
CAAAAGTGAAGAATTATGATATAGTAATAGTATAAACAAAAGGGAAATAAAAAGCGGTCAAGAGTAGAGAAAAAGTTAAATATAAAAAATAAATAAAAGCTATTGACAGACTGAAACAAAAGTGATATAATAAGAATATAGAAAAGATACAAGAGAAGTAAAACAAGTTTAGTAGTTTTAAGGTGAAATTACAAATAATTAAAAGGAAGTAAATTAAAATGAAAGTTTATTTAATGAACATGGATGCAATAAAAGGGGTGAAAATTAATGAATAACACATATTATTCAGCATTCACAGTTGCAAAAAACTATTGTGACGCTAATAACCTTGCAATTACCAATTATGGATTGCTTGATAGTTCACCTAATTATATTTATATGTTTGTTGAAACAAATAGCAAAAACATTTCAAATATAGTCTGTTTGAAAAACAGTGCAACACAGTTTCTAATTTGGGCATATGGAAATGACTACACAGAAATTTCAAGGACATCATACAATTATGCTGATGTCAATACCCCTAATCTTCAAAATAATTAATTAGTTTTAATTATAAAATAATTTATGTTACAAAAAGTAACGGAAAGAGTAATATTATGAACGAAAATGAAAAAATGGAAATCAGTGTAAATGAAAGCACAGCCCCTACTACAGCAATCGCTGATGAAGAGAAGAATTTCATAGCTGATTTGACAAATACGCATGCAAGCTATTGTTCACTATCAGTAAAAACTAAACAGGACAAAGCAAGGCTATACAATGCAACTAATGGCAACGCAAAAAGAATTGCTGATATGATTAATACACAAATTAGCGTCAAAGATGTATTTGTTGAGACTGTTCTGTGTACAAATACCACAACAGGCGAGGTAAAAACCTGCCCGAGAATTGTGTTGATTGACAGCAATTTGAACGGTTATCAGTGTGTTTCCATTGGTATTTATTCAGCAATAGCAAAAATATTTAACATTTATGGCACGCCTGACCAGTGGGAAGAACCAATAAAGGTAATGGTTAAACAAATTAGTAAAGGTGACAGAAAAATGCTGACCCTTGAAATTGCTGGTTAACACTATTTGCGCAAGGGCATTAACTGCCCTTGCAAATTTTTATAAAGGTGTGATTTTATGAAAAAAGTAAAAATACATTATGATCTACATCAATCAACATACATATTTAAATATAGAAATTTATCTTTCTTTTTTAGTTCAATGTTTTATTATAACAAATTTAAAAATTTTTACAATAACTATATCCCATATATTGGAAAACTGATTGAGGAAAAGACTGAAATCCATGTGAATACTAAAACAATTGACCTAATCGATTATTATAATAAAGTTGAAAAAAGAGGCTTTCTAATAATCAGTGATAAAGATTACAAATTTAACAAAATGGACGATTTTAATAGTTATATTGGTATGAATTACTATGAGTAAACTAATATGGAAAAAATCAGACGAAAAAAAGTTAAGTTCCTATGTTCAGAAATTTAATGCAAAAAGGACGAGGGAACAACGAAAAAACCCAAATATGGCGGCTGTATTGCCCGAAAAGTTAGACACCCAACTATTACGCAAAAACATTAAAAACAGAAAACAATTAAATATCTATTATAAACAGATTGAGCGGTTTATGAAAACTGAGTTAAAAATTGTAACAAATTCACAAGGTTTTGCTATAACAAATTATGAACTAAACGAAGTAAGATATGCCGTTCAATCTGAAAACGCACGGCGCAGACACGAACAAAAAATAATTGATAACATTCCTATTCGCATAGGCGGTAAAAAAGTAGATCAAAAAACAAAACCAAAGCAAGAAAATAAGTCAAATAAAAAAATAAAGGGTAAAACTGGCGTTGAATTTACAGATGTACAAAGGGCAGTTAATAAAATTACTAATAGACCTATAAAATTTGATTTTGAACGTTCCAAAAATATGGAGGAATGGGAAAAATTTAAAAGATTTGTATTTGAAAAACAATTGAATGCAAATGGCGAAAAAGGCAAGGGTGAGGAATTACTGAATTCATGCAAATCAGTTTGGCAGAATAGATTATCTACAACGTATAGCAACGATCTAGCTGAAATGTGGAAATTAGTAGGTAGTGAAAAGCTATGGAGGGCATATGTTGATGGTGTAGAAGAATTATCTCCCGATTATGCCTATATAGAATTAATATCAGGCAACGGCATTTATAGTATATATGTTAGCATTATGACAGCTATATTAAATTCAGAAAATTATTAAAAGTATGTGATATAATGTATTATGTAGCTGATTTTGAAACAACAACCGTTGAACCAGCTAAAATATGGGTTGTTGGTATGTGTGAAATTGAAAATATTGATAATTTTGTACATTTTAATAACATTACTGAATATATAAATTATTGCACTAAATTAAAAAATCCTATTATATATTTTCACAATCTGAAATTTGATGGTGAATTTATTATATACTATTTGTTAAAAAATAATTATAAATGGATTCAAACACGCAACGAGATGCAAGACAATACATTTACTACATTAATATCCGAATTAGGTGTGTTCTATTCAATTGAAATTTGTCTGAAAAAAGACGTAAAAGGACACAGGACAAAAAAGATAATTTTTTACGATAGTTTAAAATTAATTAATATGCCTGTGCGTGTAATCGCTAAAAAATTTAAACTGCCAATTTTAAAGGGTGATATTGATTACGACAGGCATAATACAGAATGCGAAACGACTGAAACAGAGTTAAATTATTTAAAAAATGACTGTCAAATAGTTGCAATGGCATTGAATCGGCTGTTTGAATTAAATTTAAATAAAATGACAATAGGGTCTTCAGCGTTGGCAGATTACAAAAAAGGTTTAACAAAGAACGAATTTAATATATATTTTCCACAATTAGATTTGCAGACGGACAGCGAAATCCGTGCGGCGTATAAGGGCGGTTACACCTATTGCAACCCCGAAAAATCAGGGAAAGACGTTGGCGAGGGTTTTGTTTTAGATGTGAATAGTTTATATCCCTATGTAATGTCATGTAAGTCTTTACCGTTTGGAACGCCACTGAAATTTGAGGGCAAATATACTAATAATTCAGAATATCCGTTATATATACAGAATTTGCGTTGTTTTTTCAAAATCAAACAGAATCATATTCCTACGATACAATTAAAAAATAATAGTTCATTTTGTCCTACAACCTATTTAACATCATCAATTAATAAAAATACTGGTGTTGATGAATTAATTGACCTATGTCTGACATCTATTGATATAGAATTATTTTTTGAGCATTATGACGTGCAATGTGTTGAATATATTAACGGTTATATGTTTCGTAGTAGTGTTAGTTTGTTTAGCGACTGGGTGCATAAATGGACAGCAGTAAAAATAAATGGCGAAAAAACTGGTGATTTCGGTATGCGAACGACTGCCAAACTGGCACAAAATAACCTATATGGAAAATTTTCGACTAATCCGCTGACACGTTCTAAAAAACCTATATTATTAGATAATAAAATAAAATATGCTGATGTGCTATATAACATGACAGACAGTGACGGAAATCCAATAGTTGACGAAAATGGAAATATTAAGCAATGTAATACAACTGTAAAAGATAGCCTGTATATTCCTATAGGTGCATTCATTACAGCACACGCACGCTATATAACGATATCTACATCACAAAAAATTCATGAGGAATCATTGAAAAAATATGGATTTTCAAACTACTGTTATAGCGATACTGATAGCATTCATATGTTAGGTAATGAAATACCTAACTATATAAATATTGATGACACTGCACTCGGGGCGTGGAAAGTTGAAAGCCATTTTAAGCGAGCAAGGTTTATTCAAGCAAAACGGTATATTGAAGATATTATTATTGATGACGATAAAACAGAAATGAATATAAAATGCTGTGGAATGCCATGCAGTTGTTACAAATATGTAACGTGGGAAAATTTTAAAATCGGCGAAACGTTTGAGGGCAAGTTAGTACCAAAACATGTCGAGGGCGGTATAATTTTGGAAGAAACATCATTTAAATTGAAACAAAAATTTATATAATGTTCCACGTGGAACACTTGACAAATATGAAAAATAATGATATAATAATGTTATAAGGGTGTTAGTAGTTTAAATTATTAATTAATTTTGTTCATTATCAAGGTGGAGAGCCTGAACAAAATTATTGCCGTGATTGGAATTGATAAAACTATTAACAACCCTTATTTTTATGAGGTGATACAATGGATAGTATATTTTGGAATATAAATAATTCAGTCAGCTATAATGCATTATTTAATTTTATAATTGGAAATCGTGGCGGTGGTAAAACCTACGGCATGAAAAATTATGTAATTAATAAATTTATTAAAAAGGGAGAGCAGTTTATATATTTACGTAGATATAAAACAGAAATTAAAAGAATTAATACTTTTTTTGACGATATCTCTAAAAATTTCCCAGAAACAGACTTCAAGGTGCAAGGTAAAAATTTTTATATTAACAATAAATTGGCAGGGTATGCAATTTCATTGTCAAATAGCAAAATAGAAAAATCCGTGGCGTTCCCTGATGTAACAAACATTATTTTTGACGAATTTATTTTAGACAAGGGAACTCATCATTATTTAGCTGATGAGGTAATTACATTTTTGGAATTTTATGAGACTGTCGCCCGAATGCGTGACGTTAAGGTATATTTTTTAGCTAATGCAATCAGTACAATGAATCCATATTTTCAATATTTTAATATTGATATGCCCTATAATAGTAAAATCAGTTGTAAAAATGATATATTGATTGAATTAGTTGAAAATGTTGAATTTATTGAAGAAAAGAAAAAGACACGATTCGGCAAATTGATAACGGATACATTATATTCAGACTACGCAATAGAAAATAAATTTTTAAGGGATAATAAAACATTTATCGCAAAAAAGAGCGGTGTATGTAATTATATGTACACTATAGTATACAAGGATAATAAAATAGGTATATGGGCAAATTATAGCAAAGGTAATATATATTGTAGTAACACTATAGACGATAAATTTAACGAATTCGCACTGACGAAAGAAGACCACACCGCTAATACTATGTTACTAAATGCAACGAAAAAACACAATCCATTTAAAGAATTAATGATTAATTTTTCTTACGGAAATGTGTTTTTTGAAACGCAAAAAATAAAAAGTTTAATGTATGAGATATTTAAATTATTGTTTAATACTTGACAAAATGTTATTAATGTGATATAATAAAAGTACAGATAAAGTAAAGGGGTTAAAAATTATGAGTAAAGAAGAGTTTATTACTAAATGTCAAGAAATTTTAACTAATTCTGGTGATATGGGCAAAATATCCAGCACACTGGACGAACTGCGTGACGGATTCAACGAATCTGTTACACAGTCAGAAATTTTAACAAAGGCAAACGCTGAGCTAACTGAAAAAAACGCAAATCTACAACAGGCAAACATGAACCTATTTTTGAAATGTGGCATTGAAAATGTTGAAAAATCTGTTGAAAACGAAGAAAAAGCGGATTTTGATAAGCTATTTAACGAAAAAGGAGAGTTGATATAATATGGCAAAATCTGAAACGATTGTCAGCACACTGAACACAATTAGGGCGGATGCGTCCGAGGATTATAAAAACGCTGTACCAATTGCAACGCTAACAAATTTGACAGATGTCGGTAATCCTATTATGAATTACACTGCAATACACAATGAATTTTTGTCAGCACTGGTTAACAGAATTGCAATGACTGTAGTTAATGCCCGTGAAATGCGTAACCCACTGTCAATACTGAAACAGGGCGAATTAACATTCGGACAGGATGTGCAGGAAATTTATACAAACCCAGCAACTGCTACACCATATGATTCGCAATCCACAGACCTATTATCACAGACCATCCCCGACACAAAATGTATATATCACAGATTAAACAGACAGGATAGGTATACTGTTACTGTACGTGATGAACAGCTCCGTCTTGCCTTTGTTAATTTTAACAGTTTTAATAGTCTGCTGACGTCTATTATTAACAGTCTGTATAATGGTAACTATATTGACGAATTTAAATTGTGTAAACAGCTGTTTAACAGTGCTGTGCAGAATAATAAAATTGTTAAACAAACAGTACCAAACGTAACAGACGAATCCACTGCTAAAAATTTTATAAAAGAATGCCGTAAAACATTTAAAAATATGTCTATACCTAGCGAAAATTATAATGCATGGACGGTTTCAGGCGGTTCAGGCAATCCAGTAACTACTATGTCAATGCCCGAGGATGTCCGTTTTATCATGCGTTCTGATATTGAATCGTTTTGCGATGTCAATGTGTTGGCATCTGCGTTCAATCTGTCAAAAACTGATTTTCTAGGACAGTTGCTCATTGTTGACAATTTTGCTGATAGCAATGATAATATTTTAGGCATTATGTGCGATAAAAACTATACGCAAATTTACGATAAACTGAAAGAAACACGTGATTTTTACAATCCATCTAATCTGACATGGAACTATTACGTTCACATTTGGCAGGTGTATAGCGTTTCAACACTGGTAAACGGTGTCGCATTTATCAGCGGTTAATAGTGGTATATTTTGGTTATATACATGTTCCACGTGGGATTGTTCCACGTGGAACATTTTATAAAGGTGTGATAAATTATGGCAATATTCGAACCAGATAGTCTGATACAATTATGTAATGTGCCTATTAATATAACTGGAAAAAATCAGCTGGACTTTTCCGACGCTTCGTCGCAATTAGGTTACTTCTCTTCTCATGTTGTAACATCTTTTAACGATTTCACATTCCAGCGAAAAGATAAGTCAATTAAAATACCTATTGAAATAGATAAATTTTATTCCTTAAATGCAAATTATGTAATATATAGAAATAGATATTATAGTGACAAATATTTTTACTGTTTCATAACTAATGCTAAATATATAAACCAATCAACCACGGAAATTGAAATAAAGACAGATGTTTTTCAGACATGGCAATTTGATATAAATATTAAACAATCCTATATAATTCGTGAAACTGTAGCTGATGACACATTATTTTTACATACATTGCCTGAAAATCTAGAAACAGGTGAACTAAAATGCATGAAAAATATAAAAATGTTTAATTATTTTGATAGTGGTGATTCTGCCACGTTCAATAGTAATTATAGGGCATTAATTGGATTATCAGAAAAATTCAAGGGAACGCCTAACGATGAAATAGATCTAGATACATATATCGGCGGTACTGCCAATTGTGTTTACTATTATGCCGTTCAGCCTAAATACATCAGAAAAATGGTAAAAATTTTAACAGGCTATGGCCAGTTAGATGCAATTTTATATTGTGTTGCCGTTCCGTCAATTATGTTTATTGGCACGCTGATTGACTATATTTTACCAACAGGAATGGAAATGACAGACCCCCCAGTTATAGAACGTGTTTCAGATGCTGATGTAAATTCATCTATGCGCATTGATAATACATATTTGAATTTAAATACTATTGACGGCTATACACCTAAAAATAATAAATGTTACTGTTACCCGTACAACTACATACACATTGAAAATCCAATAGGGGCAAAATTGAATTTAAAATATGAAATGTTTTATAACATAAATGATGTAAATTTAGAATATTGTGATGTAATTTCTGCTACACCGTCACGGCGACTATTTTTCCCATACTATAATAGCAACGATGGATTACCATCGTACGAACAAAATTCAATTTCTATAAATAATTTTCCTGATATTCCATGGAAATACGATATATACAAAAATTACATAGCACGAAATAAAAACAGTTTAGCTGTTGACTATGGGAAAAAATTTATTGGTTTAGGTGTAGCGGCATACGGTGCAGGCAGTGCGGCAATGGCGGCAGACACAGCAGGGACATCGGTTACCCCTGAACAACAGGAAAATTTGAGCAATTCAGTTAACAAATTGGGCAGTAGTAGTCAAGACTTGTTAACATCTTTAGCAAATTTAAAAGACAGGTCGAACCAGCCTGACAATGTAAAGGGTTGTACGAATGGCAGTGAAATATCTCGGGCAAATTTTATTAACATTTATTGGCAGTGCTATTGTTGTAAATATGAATACATCACTATTATAGATAAATATTTTTCAATGTATGGGTATACAGTAAATAGAATTGATTATGTCAATTATAAAAGTCGACCAGCATGGAATTATATCGAAACGAAAAATATAAATATTGTCAATAGCGATAGTGGTAGTGGTGTGCCTGACAGTGATGTAACAGAAATATGCAATATATTTAACAATGGCGTAACAATATGGCATCACCCCGACTATTTTTGTAATTATAATATAAATAATGTATAGGAGGTATTATGGATACTGGAACATTAACCGCAATTTTATCGTTGGTAGGTACAATACTGGGAAGCCTTGGCGGTATAATTGTAAGTTCAAAATTGACAAATTATCGTATAGAACAACTTGAACGACGTGTTGCCGAACATAATAATTTTGCCCGTCGTATGCCAGTGGTTGAGGAACAGATTTCTGTTATCAATCACAGAATTTCAGACCTGGAGCGTGATGAACATGAAAAATGCAATCATTAAAATTTTGACGGTTAAATCTATTGTAACGCTTGTTTTAACAGCTGTTTTCGGCATTCTTGCATTGAAAAGTAAACTTACAGCTGAACAATTTCAAACAGTATTTACAACGGTCATAGCGTTTTATTTTGGAACGCAACACGAAAAGTCCAACAAGGAGGACAATAAAAATGATTAGATCCTACAAATATGACGACTGCACACAAATTTCTGAGCATTTTAATGCAAATGAATTTGCCTGCGAATGCCAGAATATTCATGACAATCTGATTTCCGATGAGCTTATCGAAAAGCTCGAAGAGATTTTTAAGGCAATAGATGCAAGCAAAGGCATCATTACATCCGGCTATCGTTGCCCTGACTGTGATATTGATGTTGGCGGAAATGGCCATGGTCAGCACACCAAGGGTACCGCCGCTGACATAATTTTCTACGACAACAACGGACAACCTATATCATCAAAAATCGTATGTTGCAAAGCTCAAGATTTGAATTTCGGCGGTATAGCAAATATTACTGATAGCTATACATATACGCATTTAGATGTCCGCACAAGCAATTTCTACAGAGGCAATGAAATTAACGGAACAGGCAACGTTACCTCAGACTTTTACGAATATTTCGGTATCAATCGTAATTCTGACAACGCTATATCAGAGCTTCAGCGAATCCTAAATGCCAAAGGCTATAGTTTAGCAGTTGACGGCATTGCAGGTCCACAGACGATTTCTGCGTGTCGTAATTATACTATTGAAAACGGCGACAGTGGTCCTCTGACTAAATGGGTTCAGTCACGATTAAATTCAATCGGTTTTGATTGTGGGACTGCTGATGGTATTGCAGGAAAGAAATCCATGTCCGCTATAGCCAATTTCCAACGTGCTAATGGCCTCGGCATCGGTTACCTCGGCGGTACCGACTGGGATAAAATCATAAGATAAAAATATAAATAATAATGTATAGGAGGTGTAATATATGTACATGAATCCAATAGACAGTCAATTTAAAAAAACATTGATAGACAATGATATTACATTCATTGACATTTATAATAGGTTGCGACTATTAGCAATTAGTCGGTATGAATGGAAAAATCTACCGAAGTCATGCAATGCGAGATATCTAGAACAAATACTATATTATAGGGGTTTAGCGTGTTTTATAAACGATGAAACATTAGGGATATTAAATTTACAATGTATACCATCAGCAACATTGAACGTATATGACGAGTCACTACAATATACAGCATTTAGTACAAATTATAACAAAACATTCGACAGGGATAATGTTATATTGGTATATAATAATTATGATATGTTGCCGACTGAGCTAACTATTAGATGCTATGCAGAACGTCTATACAATGCAATTCGAACTATAGACGTTAATATCAGATGTCACAAAACACCAATACTAATAAAATGTGATGAAAAACAGCGACTGACATTAAAAAATTTATACAAATCCTATGACGGAAATGAACCTGTTATATTTGGCGACAAGTCATTAAATACAGATAATTTTACAGTGCTGAAAACCGATGCCCCTTTTATTGCTGATAAAATGTATCAGTACGTTAACAGTTTGTGGTCAGAAGTATTAACGTTTTTAGGCATTAACAATAATTCGCAGGAGGGCAAAAAAGAACGGTTAGTTGTTGACGAAATTAATTCAAACAACCAAAATATTAGTCTAAATGCACAAATAGGACTATTGACCCGACAGGAAACTTGTAAAAATTTTAACGAAATGTACGGTACAAATATTAGTTGCGAAATGCGACAATATGAGATAAAAACATTTAACGAAAATTCAGAGGATAACGAAGATGAGTAAATATACAAGCGAACTAAGGTATTTAATTGAAAATAAATACGATATAGGACTACAGGAATATCCAATTTTTTCAGAAGATTACAGGGCTACGCTAAATAAAAAAATAATTGACCATTTTTATTTCAGGGAAATCGGTTCAGAAACTGCAGAGCTGTTTAAATTTTATTTAAATAGAACAATGTCAGAAATTATGCCATACTATAATAAATTATATAATAGTGAATTGTTAAAATTTAATGTATTTGACAATGTAAACTATACAGAAGTAATGAGCCAGTCGAATGTATTTGCAGGAACATCAGACAGCAGTGGAAATAATTCACATTATAACGTTGTTGACAATATTTCACATAACAAAACGGACGGAACGGCAACAACTACAGACAACGGGAAAACGAAATCAGTTGTTTCAGATACACCACAGGGACTACTAGCAATAGGAAATATTGAAAATGAAATATATGCAACCAATGCAACTATAGCAAACAGCGAAAACAACGGAAAAACCGTCGATAGCTCCGAATCGCATGGCGACGGTAAGACAACAGACAATCTGACAGGAAAATCCGACAGCCTGACAAAAAACAACAGTCAGCAGGATAATAACCAAAACAGAACAGTAATAGGAAAAAACAGTGGCGAAAATTATAGTGATATGCTATTGAAATTCCGTGAAACATTCCTAAACATTGACATGGATATTATAAACGAATTGGCTGGCTGTTTTATGCAAATTTATTAATAATAATAAAAGGGGTTGTTTTTATGTTACCTTTCAATTCACAGGTTCCTAATTTAATAAACCACTGCGAGGCATATTGTGCAAAAGTGCTACCGCTGGTATTTGACAATTCACTATCCTATTATGAATTTTTGTGCAAAATGAATAATAAATTAAATGAACTGTGCGACGCAGTAAACGCACAGAATTTAAATATTATCGAATTTGCCCACATGGTATCTTTGGAAATTGAAAAATTCGAAAAGTTTGTGAATGATGAATATGCTAATTTAGATACACAGATAAAAACTGAACTAGTGGCAGAAAAAGCAGAATTAGACAAAATGTTTAACAATCTTTCAGACGTGCTACACGCTGAAATGTCCGCCGAATTAGCAACGAATAAAAAATTCCGTGAAGAATTAACCGCTTCGATGGATTCGTTCAAAGAATTAATTAATACAAGCGTAACAAATTTTGAAAATGAAGTAAAAACAGACCAACAGACGTTTGAATCAAATATGGTCGATTTGTGGGAAGATTATTATACTAAAACAGACACAAAATTTAATAGCTTAACGTATGATGTAAAAACTGGGTTGGCATCGTGGGAACTACAGGCCACGATTGACCTAGATAAAAAATTAGAAAACGATTTTGCCACGTATACCACTACACTAAACAATCAATTTGAACAATATAAAACTGATACAACCGCAACATTTACAGCACTGATAGATACAAAATATTCACAGATTCAAACATATGTTACAAATAGTATAGCTGACGTCAACCATGCTATAGCTTTGGAAATAAACGATCGTGAAAACGCTGATTCACAGCTACAGGCAGAAATTGACGCCCTGTCACCTGAAAATTCGTTGACATATTCAAAAATTGGAAATAGCTATACATATGCTGATGTTGGTATAAATGTTAAAAATGTCAAATATAGCATATGGAAAAAACAGACAAACGGAACGTACCAGCGTACTATGGCTGGAATTACCTATGATACACTAAAATCATATCGATTTGAAGCAGGTCAGACGTATAGCGTTATATGCGAAAAACCTGTTGACGGCAATGCTAATGGATTAGCAATTTCAGCAACAATATACAATGTATCAACTAATAACATAACAGCAAAATTATTTATAACAGGTTCGTTTGATACGTTTACAGAATCTGCAATGTATGCGCAGACCAATTATACCATGCTATCATATACCTCACAATCAGCAACAACAAACATAGGTTATACACTGGAATACGTTTCTACACCTATATATTTTGGCTGGAATTTCACAAACACAAACGGCGATATCTTAACATTAACACCATACGAAATAGGCGAAAAATCAAAATACAATAGTGGATATTTTTCAAATATCGTTAATGCCGTAGGCGTTCCGATTATTCCGAAAATAGCAACAGATAGCACATTAGGGTATAATGCTGATAATCAGCTGTCAGCCAAATCCTATAAAATGGTTGGCGAGTATAGACATGCATTCAGTAAATATAGTCCAGCTATATTTACATTTTTAGACGCTACTATTAATTTGGAAAATTATGATACATCAACTATATACTATAATGTTAATATATTATGGCATGATTATAACGTTAGTGGCACTATTCGCCCTGAGGTCTTGACATTAACCCCACAATTTATCTGTAATGATTATGCATTAACGTCAGATTTTAGTTTTCAAGGTGCATTTATTTCAAAGACTATTACATACCCTAACGATACATTTAGTGCGACTGTTGTCGTGCGTGTCTATGCAATGCCTAAATAAATTAAAAAACGGACTGCTATGCAGTCCGTTTTATTTTTTCTAATATTTCCTTACCCGTTATATTAGAATATAGGAATGTGAAATATTCAGAATTGAAAAATTCTTCAATCTCCTGACGGCTATAGACCTTGAATTTCCATGAAATCTTTTCGGTTTTCCATTTTAACAGTTCCTGATAGTCTTCCACTGCCTGCCGAACTATTGCAAATGCTAAATTTTCCCACCCGTCACCTGATACAATAAATTTGTTATCGTTGTTTAATTGTTTTATGTAATTTTTTCGTGTACTCATATTATAACCTCTTGTTTCAGTCTGTCAATAGCTTTTATTTATTTTTTATATTTAACTTTTTCTCTACTCTTGACCGCTTTTTATTTCCCTTTTGTTTATACTATTACTATATCATAATTCTTCACTTTTGTCAATAGCTTTTCTTTAATTTTTTATTTTAATTTATTGCATTGGCTGTCTATAATTTATATTTAGTTAATTATTTTTTTCAAATAGGAATTTTTCAGATTTTTTCACCTTTTTTATTTTCGTAACCTTTTATTATAGCACACTTTTATATGTTTGTCAAGTGTTTTTTGAAAATTTTCTTATTTTTGAAAAATGATAACCTTTTATTATAGCATAGTTTTACACACTTGTCAAGTGTTTTTGAAAAATTTGTGCAAAAGTTTGTAGGAGTACAAAAAAATTTTAGGCAAGTGTGTATAAATTTGTTTATAGGTTACAAAAAGAGAGAGAAAAAAAAGGGGGGGGAGTGCGGGTAACTTTTT
>RRZT010278504.1_pt1 | contig 13794 bp, 10 predicted proteins | sample 2165551 | NCBI WGS metagenome assembly RRZT01 (sample SAMN10456910, study PRJNA506462) | wastewater metagenome | biome: wastewater; feature: sludge; material: wastewater sludge; isolation source: wastewater sludge with Escherichia coli K12::gfp cells carrying plasmid... | place: USA: Moscow, Idaho... | reverse complement strand
CCGCGAGGTGCGCGGTTTTGGCGTATAGGCAGTCGCCGACGATGGCGCAACAATGTCCATAAATCGTCCAGAAGAGCGCTTTGTGGCGAGCGGAGGAGTGGCTAGCGGCGCAGGAGCTACCAGCTCGGGCGTGCTCGACTCGAGTGCAGGCACCGACGTTGCCGCATCAACAGGTGGCTCTGGAGCGCTTGCTGGGGCAATTTCTGATGTGTTCTGCGGCGTCACTGGAGCTGTTTCCTGAGGCATCGGCGCAGTTTCTGATGATACCACGGGCGCAGCCGAAACCCCCTCAGGCGCGGCCTCTGGCGTTGGCGCAGACACAGGAGGCTTACTGGCGCCCTGTTGCATCAGCGAATTCACCGCCCTATCCAGCTCATCAAAGTCAATATCCGTCATACACCCCCCCTGTTTACGCCTTATGTGCCATTGTTATAATTTCCGCAAATTGCTGCGCCTTCAGGCTCGTTCCGCCCACCAGTAAGCCATCAATTTCCGAAATTGCTAAATAATCTGCCGCATTGTCCACCGTCACGCTCCCCCCGTAGAGTATCCGTACGCCCTCAGCGGCTTTTTTGCCAAATAATTGCCCGATATGTCGTCGAATAACCGTTGCGGCCTGCGTAACGTCGTCTGGACGGGCAAATTCGCCTGTACCAATCGCCCACACCGGTTCATATGCCACGATCACGTCTGTCAGCTCATCCGCGGTTACATTCGCCAAACCATTCGTCAATTGATCGCTGAGTACATCTCGCGTTTCGCCTATCGTCCGCTCCTGCAGAGTCTCACCGATACATAACACCGGTTGCATATGATTTCGCAGCACCGCCTGGACTTTCGCCCGAATATCACGATCGCTCTCCGCAAACAAATATCGGCGTTCGGAGTGACCGATCAACACATAGTCAACAATGCCTCTGAGGTGTGATGCCGGCACCTCCCCAGTATATGCACCTTGGTCGCGCCAGTAGCAATTTTGGGCAGCTAGCTTGACCACACGACGATTTATCTGCAAACTCAAACTCTGCAACGTCAGCATCGTCGGCGCTACAGCCGTTTCGACATCACGATGCGACGGCAAGATTTCCAATAATTTATGCAAATACAAACTCGCCTCGTGCATATTCAAGTTCATTTTCCAGTTGCCAATGATCAACTTCTTCCTCATGATACTCCTTATGCTTTTAGTGTACCATCCCGAGCCCGTATGCGTCTAGTAAACTTTCCACACCTGGCAACTTTTTTCCTGCCATCAGCTCCATACTCGCACCGCCACCAGTGGAAACATGCGTGAAACTCGCCCCATCATGTCCGTCCCACTTCAAGACAAAATCCGCAGTATCACCGCCGCCCACGATCGACGTCACCTTTTCATTCTGCGCAATCGCCATCGCCGTGCGTGCCGACCCGATCGCAAACGTTTTTGATTCGGCATATCCGAGCGGACCATTCCAAATCACCGTTTTTGCGTTCGCGATCACCTCCGCAAATTGCTCAATCGTCTGCGTACCGATATCGAGCATCTTCATATCCGCCTCTACTTCTCCAACCATCACCTCACGGCGCACAGAATTTGCCCGCGGCTCACGGGCGATCGCCACATCACTCGGCAGTCGCAAAAATTCATCCACCTGTGCCGCACCAACTTTTTCGACAGCATTTCGATAGATCTCATCAAGTACAGCGTCTTGATCAGTCTCGGCTTTACTGGCGCCAATCGCATACCCCCTGTAGCGCAAAAAGGTATTTGCCATCGCCCCGCCGATCAACACCGTATCCGCCTTTGTCATCAACCGATGAATCAGCCCAATCTTATCCGACACCTTCGCACCACCAAAGATCGCTACCAGCGGATGGTGTGGTCGCTGCATCACCTGCGTAATCGTCATAAATTCTTTTTCCAGCAACAGTCCCGCCACGCCCGGGATACACAGCGTAATCGCATGCGTACTAGCATGCGCTCGATGTACCACCCCAAACCCATCCTGCACGAAATATTCCGCACCAGTCGCCTTGACAATCGACCGCGCAAATGTCAGGTCATCTGCCTCTTCCTCGGCGTAAAAGCGCAGATTTTCCAGTACCGTAACACTCCCGCGCCGCGCATAGCGCACCATCTGACGCACTTTGTCACCCACGCAGTCATCAACAAATCGCACCGGTCGTCCCAGCACATCCGCAAGATGCGCCGCTACCGGTGCGAGGCTGTATTTCTTTTGTCGTCCATTTGGTCGCCCAAGGTGACTGATAACGATGATTTTACAATTTTGCTCGATCAGATAGCGGAGTGTGGGCAGTGACGCACGGATCCGCAAATCATCAGAGATCTGGCCGTCCGAAGTTAACGGCACATTGTAGTCCACGCGCACCAGTACCGTTCGACCTCGCAGGTCGACGTCTCGTATCGTTTCCTTGAAAAAGCGTTTACCCACCCGCTTGCTGTTCCTACTCCAGTGTTCTCACCTGAATATTATCTGTCTTGCCTGGACGTCCTGGCTGATGTCCACTCACGAGAACAACTGTTACTGGATCATCGCCAAGGTAACCCTCTTTGCGCAGCTCGTCAGCAAGTTCGTTCGCTGCATCGAGACCGCTTGGACGAATATATGAGCGTGTTGCGTAATTAAGCGCGAGTTTTTGCGCTGTTTTTGGCTGATCGGTCACGCTAATAATTGGCATACTTGGGCGAAATGCTCCAACATTAACCGCAGTTGCACCACTCGTTGTCTCGGCAAAGATTGCCCGAGCATCAAGGTCACGAGCCAATTGCGCTGCTGTATAGCTGAGGATAGCATCGGTCTTTTTGCGGTGTTCACCACGTTCAACCGCCATCACGTCGCTGTGATCTTGCGTATAGAGAATAACTTTTTTCATCGCCTTGACTGTCTCGATCGGATATTTACCCATCGCTGATTCGTCTGACAACATCACCGTGTCGGCGCCCTGGATGACTGCCGTTGCCACGTCGCTCACCTCAGCACGAGACGGCTCAGGATTGTCAACCATGCTACCCATCATCTGAGTTGCGACGATGCATAATTTACCATGCTTGCGGCACAGTGCTATGATACGACGCTGCATCACAGGAACCAGCTCTGCACCGGCTTCAACCGCGAGGTCACCGCGAGCCACCATCACGCCATCGCTCACACGGATAATTTCTTCGAGATGTTCTGGTTTGATCGCCGACTTTGTCTCAATCTTTGCGATCACATACGCGTCCGAGCCCAATTCAACGAGACGTGAACGAAGGTCAGTAATGTCCTCAGCACGCTGCACAAAGCTCAGCGCTACGTAATCGATATCCTGCGTTGCGCCCCACTCGATATCTTCGACGTCTTTTTCCGTCAAGATGTCCCCGCCAAAGTCAGTATCTGGCAAATTCAATCCCTTGCGACTCATCAATACACCGTTATTTTGGATCTCAACCTTGATCGCAGTCGGACTCGAGATCTCTCGAACGATCGACTTGATCTTGCCATCAAACATGTAGAGCGGTTCACCAACTTTCATCTTTTCTGCGAGATTGTACTGTACTGGCAGGTTGAAACCACCGTCGTGCTCGGCGATCTCAGAGTCAAGCGTCAACATATCACCCGTTGCCACATCGAGATGATTATTCTGTAGTACACCGAGACGAATCTTTGGACCTTGCAGATCTTGCAAAATCGCCACCGGCTTGCTGAGTCGCTCACTTGCCGAGCGAATCCAAGCGATCTGCTCGAGACGATCCTCAGCCGCACCGTGACTAAAGTTCAGACGGAAGCCATTTACGCCTGCTTCGGCGAGCTGAAAAATCTTCTCCTCACTATGTGTCGCTGGACCTACGGTTGCTAATATTTTTGTGCGTTTAAAAATAGTACTGTTCATTTGGACAATTATAGCACACTCTCTGTCATTATAAAAAGCAGCTCGCCAAACTGAAACGAACTGCCTTTCATCAGTGTATAATGCCATCTGGTGATCCCGCGGAGAATCGAACTCCGATTGCCAGGATGAAAACCTGGTGTCCTAACCGTTAGACGACGGGACCTCCAACATACCAGACAATTGAAAGTGTACCAAAGCACACGCTAAAAGTAAATACTTTCAGAGGTACAGGTGTAATTTCAAGCATAATCGTAATGTAGCCGCATAACTATATTGACATATTATAAAAAGTGTGCTATTATGGAAGGAGTAAATCTGTGAGGAGGTTTTTACATGAAGAAGTTTCTAATATCAATTGGAGTCGTTGGTCTGGTAGCGGTGGTTGCCGGTATCTGGACAAGCGCTTCCGCAGCAGTCCTTGGTCAAAACGACCGAAACTGTACCAGCACCGCTGTTATCATATGTGGTGCATTTAAGCAAAGCGAGCTAGATAGCCGCATGACAGATAGTGCTCGCGCTATCTTTAAGGACATGGGCATCAGCACTAATCTATCTGCTGCACAGAACGGTATCGTTCGTGCAAACGGTAACGTAGAGCTGGCAAACGGCAAAGTTGTCGCAACTGGCGTTCAAGTTATCGGCGCAGGTCCTAACGGAGGTGGTCATCAGTTCCTCTCCGGCGACAAAGGACAATATATTTTCCGCAAACACTCTGCCTATGAGGCACTTCGCGGCGATGATGCAGAAGCATTCGTATTTTTCAACGCAGATGGCACATTTAAAAACGCCATCATCAAGATCTGTGGAAATCCAGTCGTAGATGGCACACCGGTCAAGCCAACGCCAAAACCATCGGTCACCTGTGATGCGCTCAAGGTAACGTCGATCGAGAATAATGTTGTAAGCCTCAAAGCGACAGCATCACCAAAGAACGGCGCAAAGGTCAACGAATACATCTTTAGCGTATACAATGACAAGGGCGCGCTGCTCAAACGTCAGCACACAACAAAAGACTCGACAGGCTTCCACTTTGCAGAACCTGGCAAATATACTGCGAACGTTCTGCTAGAGACTAGCCTCGGTCGGGTAGGCCCTGAGAATTGTAAGACCGAATTTACGATTCCGGCTCCAGAAAAGCCAAAAACTCCTTCAATTAAAATCGAAAAAACTGTCAACAAAGCGAAAGTAGAAGTAAATCAAGAGTTTACTTACACCGTCAAAGTCACCAACACTGGCGACGTCGACCTCAAAGACGCTGTCGTTACTGACAAGCAACCAGCGAACATTCAGTTCATCTCAGCACCCGTTGGCGAGCTCAAGAACGGCGTATGGACAACAACCATCCCGACACTCAAGGTGAAAGAGTCGCAGACCTTCACTATCAAGGCTAAGGCAACCAAGTCTGTCGACAAACCAATTACCAACGAAGTCTGTGTTGACACGCCAACGATTTCAAAGAGTCCTGATGCGTGTGACAAGGTAGACATCGAAGTTCCAAAGAAACCAACGCCAAAGCCAGAGTATCGATGTGAACTCCTCACGGTAGAGAAGTTTGATGCAGACGATGTCAAATTTGGAGTAAAGCACTACCTCTCAGGCACTGGCGCGACCTACAAGTCATTTGTCGTTCGTGTCTACGACGCGCAGAACAAAGAAGTCTACAATACGATCGATAACAAATTTGACGGACTTGCACCAGGCAAGTACACTATCAAAGCCTTCACGACATTCACCGTAGACGGCAAGGATGTAGAAGTAACGAGCGAAGCATGTACCGCCGAGCGCACAATTTCAGCTCCAGAACAGCCAAAGACTCCTTCGATCAAGATCGAGAAAACTGCTAACAAGCAAATCGTCGAATTTGGCGAAGAGTTCAACTACACCATCAAGGTAACCAACAATGGACGAGTCGATCTCAAGAACGCAGTCGTCACCGACAATCAGCCAGCACACATCGAGTTCATCTCGGCCACAGATGGCAAGATCGCAAACGGCGCATGGACGGTAACGATCCCGACTCTGAAAGTTGGCGAGTCAAAGACCTTTACGGTCAAGGCAAAGGTAACGGAATATACCGCACAACCAGTTAAAAACACGGTATGTGTTGACACTCCAACAATCCCTGGCGACAAGGACGACTGTGATGATGTAGATATCACTGTTCCACCAAAGCCAGAGCCAGGCAAGAAGAATGTCTGTGAGATCGAGACAAAGAAAATTGTCGAAGTCAGCGAAGACACGATTGTCGACGGCAAGAAGTATGGCGACGTGAAGGATTGCGCAGAAACGCCTACCCCAACACCAGAAACTCCAACACCTACCCCGGAGACACCAGCTCCAACTCCTGAAGTGACTGAATTGCCACGAACAGGTGCGAGCGATGTGATCATCAGCGGACTAGGACTCGGTGCATTAGTCACCGCAAGCATCGCATACGTCGCAAGTCGACGCAGCATCATCGGCTAGAGACTGACCGCTCCTCGAAGCGTCAGCTTCACACCGAACCACTACCCCTTCTTCACGGAGGGGTAGTTTTATGGTACAATAACACTATATGGCAAAGCAGAAAAAGAAGCGCAATAAAAAGTACGCTGGAGCAGGCGCAGCATCAGCACGCCCATCTATCACACGCGTCAGTGCAGTACATCGATCACCGGTTCGACAGTGGCTGCACGATCATACACGCTCGCTTCGGATAAGTGGCATGGTTGCCGGCGCGGCGCTCGTGATCATCCTGATCATCTCGGGCATTATGAGTTTGTTTTAGGCTGCTTGATCGGCAAACGGAAGCCAAATGTGCTGCCTTTGCCTTCTTCTGACTCAAAAATGATCTGTCCTCCATGCAAGAGAACGACTTTTTTAGCGAGAAACAACCCAACGCCCGTACCGTCTGGTCGACGCTGTCGGGCGTTTGTGGCGCGGAAAAAACGCCCAAACAACTGAGGCTGCTCTGATTTCGGTACGCCGATGCCCGTATCTTTGACGATAAATGTGACGTAGTGCTTGTCTTTTTTGAGCTTGATATGCACTGTAGAGCCGGGTTTTGAGTAATAGATCGCGTTGTCGATAAAATTAAGCACCACCTGACGAAGCTTTTCGACATCGAGGTGCATGCGGGGGATTGATTTGTCGATTGTCGTCTTGATCGTCAGGTCGTGCTGTTTCGCGATACCTCGCAGCATACTGAGCTGATCCTGCAAAATCTCTTTGAGATCGCCATCCACTCGATCAATCACAAACTTACCCGTCTGCAACCGAGAGACATTCAAAAAGTCATTGATCAGTGTTACCATGCGTTCGCTCGACACAAATGCCTCAGTCAGTACCGCTCGCTGCGTGGCACTCACCTTGCCCAGATCGCCTTGAAGCACCATATCGAGATACCCCTTAATGCTCGTGAGTGGCGTGCGTAGCTGATGCGACGCCATCGAGATAAATTCATTTTTCGCTTCATCGAGACGTTGGAGTTGGCGGTTACTATCACGCAGCTCTTGCGTTGCGGTGTCGACTTTGTTCTTTAGGCTCTCATTGAGCTCGCGAATTTCTTCAACCGATAGTGAATTTTGCACGGCGATCGCCAGCTCATTTGCAACCGACTCCAGCACGCGCACATCCCGGATCGTATACCCGCGACTTTTATGTTCACTGATAAACAAATACCCGATCGGTTGCTTCTGCAAAATGAGTGGCAGCACCATACGCACCTGATGAATCCCCAAAATCTTTCGCACTCCATCCGCCTTTATCACATCGGCCACCAACAGCGACGGAAACTCATAGTGCTCCTGATAATACTGATTGATGATATCAACATCCACAGCAGGTATCCTCGTGCGTTTACCTCCAAACACCCCAAACGTACCTCTCTCCGGAATCATAAAAAACACCGTATCAGCCTTGAGATTACTGGCGATATATTTGCTCGCTTGGCGAAGCAGGAGGCGCAGATCAGTGTCGTAGGAGAGGATTTTGCCAAATTCACGAATGAAGGTTACTTGGTCGTATTGCCCTTGATAAAAGATACGGTTGGTAAATTGGTCAAAGAAATGTTTAATTGGCTGAAATGCAAGCGCCATCAGCAATGCAATAACAATATTCATCGGACTCATACCCACGCCATTCGTCATAGTTCCACCAAAGAATCCTACTGACACTCCATATACCGATAGCATGTAAAGCCCTGTCATTACCGAGAGTGTTAGCGTGTAACCAATAACCCGAACAGCGGCCATTCTAATATCAAACAGCTGGTGCCTCGCTACTGAGTAATATAACGTCACCACTACCAATACAATCGGTGTCGTTCCAAATTCGGTAGTAGCAAACTTGCCCGTTGCAACAGGAAGGATGTATGAGAACAGGACGATGAGCGGTATCGTTAGCAATAGAGCTATGCCGATTGCTCGTAACTGATTTCGTACGACCTCCTTACTTTCACGCATTCCCTGCACCACAACCCCCCCCATGAACGTTAGCATTATCATCAATGCAATACCGTATAGACCAGCTAGCGGTCCAAATATAACTGCATTGATATCTCCCTGACGTTCAACTCCAGCACCTACGAGCGGGGTTGCACTCATTAAGGCAACGATCCATAGCAGCCATTCGATCCTAAAGAAGACCCTTCCCGCCCACGAGAGATCCGATAGCAGTACTACAATTTTAGTAAACAGAACTCCCGCCGAAAAGCTACATGCAAAAACTGCGAAATTAGCAACAGTCGCAACGTCTTGCGACACACTAGGGCTATTTCCAATATGCACAGACGGCAGCCAGCATGCCATCATGATCGTAAAAGCCGCAAAAAGACGATTAATACGATGTTTATATCCCCCCGTAGAGAGCGCCAGCGCCATCAAAATCAGCAGTAGAGATACTGTTACAGAGTCAACGATAATATATATACTAAGCATAAGCAATACTCTCAGTATAACGCTAAACTGATCGCTCGCAAATACCCTTTAGGATCTAGCGTACTTTACAACCGTCGTAACCGCTCGCAACGCCCCGGAGATGCTTGCGCGTTTCGAAACAGGGCTCTTCATAGTGTATATACCAGTACCGACATCATTGCCCAGGATGATATGATGAATGGCACCCGTTGCAAGCGCCGCCGACATCATCGCCGTCCTGCCGAGCTGCGGCAATCCAGAGAGTGTTTCACCTACCTGCACGGCCGATTCGATGAGTTCCGGTGAAAGACGTCGGAATCCGATAGAGCGTGCAAATACAAGCATCTTCTCGATCTCTGTCATTCGACCAGACACTAGTCGGTCAGCAACCTTGTCGCCAACATGACCCGCATATAGCGGCGCTTTATCGCTAAGGTCGTGTCGGCATACTTCAAGGACGGCTCTGTCGCCTACGTCAGCAGCAGAAATATACGGCACTTTAAGCTTACGCGCAAGCTTACGCAATAGTGCCGACGCCACCATGTCGTCGACTTCATCGATAATCATATCTGGCCTTGCGGCTTCAAGTTGCGATACAGTCTCCGCCGTAATCCCCTCTGGTATATGTATTTGCTCCAAAAAGGGATCAATGTGACTGATCTTACGAGCAATCGCATCGATCTTCGGCACACCTATATCACGAATGTCATATCCCGCTCGGCCAATATTGGATACTTTAGGATTTTTCATGTCGCTCATAACTAAGCTACCACCAATGCCGGCTTGCACCAATGATCCTACAAGGTTACTACCAACACTTAGTCCTGCGATAGCAATCCTCGGCTCATGCAATTTATCTTGTTCATCTCTCGTTATAAGATTTCGAAAGCGAGACGTTCGTAAATCATAGTAGTCCGCCTCTTGAGGATAGTGAACAGCTTCACGCGTCCATGGAAAAATTACCCATACCCCGTTTGCCCGTTCTAGTATATCTGGATGAGTAAGAAGCTCAGTTCGTCGCTCCTCATCGGCATACAGTTTCGGATCTGCAAGCTCCGCGAATTCATCGAGGAAATAGTCTCGATTATCAGAGACTGTAGCTATCTTACCCAATTCTATTAGTTTCTTAAGTCTACCAAGATCACTATAGTCGATTATCTCCGGCTTCTGCCATGTCGCATCGGTGCGATGATCATCAATCCACTGCCGCACACTAGCCTCTTCTTCGGAGGGCAACCGTGTGAACGCCGGCATCTCGCTCATGCGACCAGATCCCAATAGCGCCTACCTCCTGGCTCTAAGCGCAGCTCCTCCAAAACATCCCTGCCAATACGCCGCGTCATTGCCCGAGTGCCGATTTGGACGGCCATGTTTTTCGTTTTATTATACTCTTCCAAGGATTGCAGTTCTGTAAGAGATTTGGTTGGAACTTTATATTTACTATGTAGTTTAGCTTGGAGGTCGTCTTCAATGACACCATATACAGCCTGCATTCTCCTGTGGTTAGCATCCGCTAGCCCGGTATTAAACAGGTTAGCGACGACTTGTAGCTGCTCAAGATCATTACTCATGCGCGAGATAAATCTTGAGACCTCGAGAGCTTGCTGCCCGGATATATCTTTCAGCTTACCTTTATTCCCAAAAAGTGTTTGCACTGGCAGTTCATTGTTATTGATATTATCGATCAATCGTAGACACGCCACGATTGCCGCCTTCCCAGTACCCCTACGTCGACGAGACAGCTCAAGATTCTTAACTACAATAAAATGCATGCTATGTTCGTCATTTTCATCAATCTCCAGACCATCTCTTCGTAAGACAGAAGGTTTGAGAAGTCCCTCTTGCTCAACATATACTTTTTTTCGCAGCTCCAGATATCCATCGCGCAAAATAGGATCAGCTTCGTCATTTGATAGTCCACGCCCTAGATTCACGGTAGCAAACCGTTCGCTTCTTTCAGAAAAGAGATCTGTTGCTACGACTGGCACTTCATAACGACCAGTCTTGATACCTGCAAACGTCATATTTCCCAGTATACCACTTTTCTGCTACAATAAAATCATGACAAAAATAGCCATCATCGAAGACGACGCAACTATCAACCAGATGTACCGCATGAAGTTTGAGGCGGATGGGTTTGATGTGCGCATCGCGAACAATGGCAAGATCGGCGTGGAGCTGGTGGCGTCGTTTGAGCCGGATGTGATTTTGCTCGACTTGCAGATGCCTGAGATGAATGGCGCCGAAGCACTCAAGCATATTCGTGCACAAGATAGCAGTAAAACAACTCCTGTCATCGTTCTGACAAATCTCGGCGAAGAGGAAGCGCCAGCGGAGATTCGTTCACTCGGCATCCACAGCTATATCGTCAAGGCAAATCTCACTCCACGTCAAGTTGTCGCGCACGTCAAAGAAGCCATCGGCACTGCGTAAATTGTACGTTCGTCATCTCAGTAGTTTTAGTGGGCGTTTTGCTTTTGCTCAGCGATTCTGCGGGCTGCTACGATAACATTGTCAAATAATGCCACAACGGTCAGTGGACCAACGCCGCCCTTTTCTGGCGTGATACTGAGGTCGGTTCGCGCACGCACATCTATCGCAACGTCACCAGTGATTTTGCCCTTTTCTGATGCCGTTCCCGCATCAACCACCACCGCACCCGCATGCACCATCTCGGACGTGATAACGCCGGGCACCCCAGTCGCCGTCACGATCACGTCATAGCCGATCAATTCAGACAGATCGTCGCCCTTCTCAAATGTCGTCACGTCCACACCAGATGCCCGCCACATTCGCTCCAGCGGCGCACCAACTAGTCGTCCACGGCCAACGATCGCCACACGCCTGCCCGAAAGCTCAACGTTATACCCCGCCAACAACCAACCGATCGCGATTGGCGTCGCTGCGTCAAACAAACTCGCCGGATGCAGCCCATCAACGTCCTTTTCTGGCGCCACCGCCTGTAGCACTTCGTCTGTTTCAGCATCATCCGTGAGCGGCAATTGCACGATAATCCCCGTGACCTCCTCCCGCACATTCAACTCCTCCACCGTACGCTTTGCCTCGCCAGGCTGCACATGGTGAATTTCCACATCGATCAGGATGTCCGCTCCGTAGCGCTGCTTGAGTCGCATATACGTCGCGATAACAGGATTGTCGCTATCTGTTACGATCGCCAATTTCGGAAAAACGGCATGTTCCTGGCGCAGATTTCGCACTTGTTTAGCCTGGCGCTCTTTGATAAATCCCGCGAGCTCCGAGCCGTTCAATGTTCGTTGTTTCATATCAGATCATCCTTCCTTTCATCGATAAACGCATTCCACTGGCGAAATAGTCGTAAAATCGTCTTGAGTGGCATCTCTATCAGTACGTCTAGTACGATCGTGATGATGTTCATCTTGCTATATTTGTCACTCATCCACTGTCCGATCACCACAAACGGCAGATAGATAAAATCTCGCACCATCGTCACGCCATTACTCCGCGAGCGCACCAGTTCCAATTCGCGCACCAGATGCCCCAAGCGAAAACTCAAGAAGCTCGCCGCCGATATAAACACCATGAAAATGATGATATGCACAAAACTAAATTGCAACGCCACCAACAGCCACGCTACCAGCCCCAGGATGATCAAACTCGCCACGCCATACCCCACCGAAAACACCATACTATAGCGCTTTTGCCCGATATCCACCTTGCTGAGCGTCACTTTATTGCCGCCGTACAGCATCGCATCGATCCGTTCCACCAGCGCCGCCGTATTTGATCGTCCCGGCATCGCCAGCGTAAAGCGCAGTAGCACCATGTAAATCGGCGGAAACAGCAGATTAATCGCCAGCGGCACCCACAACACCGCACCATGCGCCATCAGGTCATACGGCACTTCGATCGCCACACCGATCAACACCTTCGTAATGAGCAGGAAAATCACACTCCGCACGACCGCTCGATTGATCCTCGTGGCGATTCGCGAATACTCCTGCGTCACTTGATGCTCAAATGCGTTCAAAAATGCCGACCGTTTGCCGAGTAGCTCCGGCAATGTATCATCCGATGCGATCATCCGCCACAATACACGCAGCGGCGCGCCCTGTCGATCTACAGTGTGATAGAGCCGATCAACCACCGGCGCCTCGATGAGCGTGTCGATGCGACGATTGTACTCCATAAACCACTCTGTCTGTTCTGGCTGCACGCCATACCGCCGCAGTAGCTGCGTTCGCATACCCGCCGAGTCACTCTTGAGTAGCGCCCGATGGATCGCCACAAACAGCGCCGCCCCAAAATCCTCTGTCTTTTCAACAGTCGACACAGGAATGATCGATGAAAAATACTCGTACGCAAAATTCACAAATACCTCGTCCTCATAGCGCGGCTGGACGATCTGTGCGATCTCGACCGCTAGCACCTCGATCACCCAGCGCAGTGCCGCCATCTCACTCACGCCACGCTGCCGCTTCAATTGGTCGTACAAGGTCGCATACGCCGCCGCTTGCGTCGTGATCTCTTCTGCCTGCGCCTTGCGAAGGGAATTGTTCGGCACATATCCCGCCTGCGTTAGTTCTATCACGAGCTCGTTACCACTCTCTGCCAGGCGCTTTTTGTCATTTGCCAGGAAAATCTGCCGATAGAACCGCTTGATGGCATTTTGTAGCAACAGGTGTTCTTCGCTATTTTCCGCAGCATTGCGCAGCTGTTCGTAGGCCGCCGTGAGCGTGCCGCCAGTGCCGATAACGTCGATCAAGCCCCCCTTCGAAAGGAGTTGCTGATCTCGCTGCCTCAGTTGCCGTGCTTGCAGCAAACCACTCGCAAGACGTTGTCCGATTGCCCGTAGTGAAGTCATATCTAGTAATTATACCATCTTTTGGCCACTTGAGTACAGGCGAAAATCGTGCTATAATCTAGACTGGTCGGATATGGCGGATGTAGCTCAGTTTGGTTAGAGCGCTGGATTGTGGCTCCTGAGGCCGTGGGTTCGAACCCCATCATTCGCCCCAAGCAATTTTTAGCACAAAAGCTTTACTTTTTG
>RRZT010704833.1_pt1 | contig 13795 bp, 14 predicted proteins | sample 2165551 | NCBI WGS metagenome assembly RRZT01 (sample SAMN10456910, study PRJNA506462) | wastewater metagenome | biome: wastewater; feature: sludge; material: wastewater sludge; isolation source: wastewater sludge with Escherichia coli K12::gfp cells carrying plasmid... | place: USA: Moscow, Idaho... | reverse complement strand
ACTGTGCATGGCAGCGGTAACTTGCTGACTTTCCACTTTTTCTTCTTACGCAAATTATTCTTTGTGAAAGAAGCCGATGCATTAGTACTGTGCCCAGGCGGCTTTGGCACTTTAGATGAAGCGCTAGAAGTATTGACCTTAATGCAAACCGGCAAAAGCCCATTAGTGCCTGTGGTGCTGCTGGATCAGGAAGGCGGTACATACTGGGATAAAGCTCTGGAGTTTATGCGCGAAGAGCTGGTAGATAAAAACTATATTCTGCCCAGCGATTTACGCTTAATGCGCCAAGTACGCACGCCCCGTGATGCCGGTTTAGAAATTGCTCGTTTCTACCGTAACTTTCATTCTTCACGCTGGTTCAACAAAACTTTTGTGGTGCGCATGAACCATCCGCTGAATGAAGGCGCAATGGATACTCTACATAAAGAGTTTGCTGATCTGTGTGTGTCCGGCGGTTATGAGCAAGTCCCTTACTGCCCAAAAACCCATAACGAACCTGAGTTCTGCAATCAGTTCCGGCTTGAGTTTGTCTTTAATGACCGCGATCACGGCCGTTTACGGGAAATGGTTGATTTTATTAACCTGCCACAAAACTGGAAAAGAAACGACTAAACACGTCGCTGCGGCCTGGTGTGAATGCCAAGCCGCAGTTTTCAACTTAGATAGCCGTCATCCCGCCATCAATGGTAAGGCCATGCCCAGTGGTAAAGCCTGCCCCTTCACTGCATAAATATATCACTGTTTCTGCCACTTCTTGCACCTGCCCAATACGTCCCATCGGGTGATGATTGGGAACACGCTGAGCTAAATCTGGATCAACTTCAGCAATGCGGCGATACATATCCGTATCAATCACTGCAGGACACACCGCATTCACGCGGATATTTTTACGTGCATACTCAATGGCCGCAGAGCGCGTCAAGCCCATCACTGCGTGCTTGGACGCTGCATACACCGACATTTTCGGCGCTGCCCCAAGCCCAGCTACCGATGCGGCATTTACAATAGCGCCACCACCTTGCTCAAGCATTTGCTGCAGCTGGTACTTCATACACAGCCAAACACCTTTCACGTTAACATCCATAATCATGTCAAATGACTGCAACGAGCCCTGATGTAAACGCTGGTTTTCCATTTCGATGCCAGCATTGTTAAAGGCGTAATCTAGACTGCCATAGATCTCTACGGTGCTGGCGATCAGTTGTTTGACTTGCTCTTCATCGCGCACATCGCAGTTAATAAAGGTTGCGCTGCCGCCGTCATCAAGGATCAGCTGAACCGTTTCCTCAGCACCTTTAGCATTGATATCAGCAACCACAACTTTGATACCGCGCTTAGCAAATGCTTGCGCTGTAGCGCGGCCGATGCCTCGTGCAGCACCAGTGACCAATGCAACCTGTCCAGATAATTTCATTCGCAACGCCTCTATTGTTGTTATCAGTAGGCTTTGATTCTAGCCAGCTCAACGCCGAGGCACAGCACTATCATTTAGGTTGATAGCCCATCATACAAAAACACCCATAACCACAGGTAAAAGCTCTAGAACAGCCTCAACTCACTGACGCAGTTGTTAGAGTTCGGCCAAAATAGCGCGCAAAGCCTCGGCAGGGTCAGCCGCTTGTGTGATAGGACGGCCAATAACCAAATAATCCGATCCGGCTTGCATGGCTTGTGCTGGGGTTAAAATGCGTTTTTGATCATCTTGAGCGCTGCCCGCAGGACGAATACCTGGGGTAACCAACTGCCCTGCTGGCCATTGCTGCTTGAGCACACTGGCTTCTTGTGCAGAACACACCAGCCCATCTAAACCCGCTTGCTCAGCTAAACCAGCTAAACGCAGCACTTGCTCTTGCGGCGGCACATCTAAACCTAGGCCAGCTAAATCAGTCTGCTCCATGCTGGTCAGCACCGTCACGCCAATCAATAACGGTTTCGCGCCGGTCTGTTGATCCAACACATTGCGGCAAGCTTGCAGCATTTTTAAACCACCGGAGCAATGCACATTCACCATCCACACCCCCAGTTCAGCAGCGGCTTTAACCGCCATGGCGGTGGTGTTGGGAATATCATGAAATTTAAGATCGAGAAAAACCTCAAAACCCAATTGCTGCAAATGCTCTACCACTTGTGGCCCACTGCGAGTGAAGAGTTCTTTGCCCACTTTAAGACGGCACTGCTGCGGGTTTAATCGCTCAGCAAGCGCTAAAGCTTGAGCGGCACTGGGAAAATCTAAAGCAACAATAATCGGGCTGGACATGACTTGAGTCTCGTATCAATAAAATCGGCGACATTGTAGCCTGACTTAACACAAAGTGCCCCACTGACTTAGCTCTAGCGCTATTTACAGCAAAGCAGAATGAGTGCCAGTTTTTCTACTGTGCTGAGTGCAATAAACCTACGTGCTGATTTTTATTACCTGCGTATAACACAGTGCCATGGCGGTTTTAGCAATAAAGATGTAACATTATTACCTACAAGACTTATGAGTCACTTTCTTTCCTTTGCGTTTAATGGAGCTACTCATGCCTTGGTATATTTGGATATTAATTGCTCTGGTGCTTGGTTCTATTGTCGGTAGCCTCTTATTGCTACGCAATACCGCCAACAAAATGCCCATCAGCAAAGAAAACTTAAAGATAATGCAGCAGCGCAATGCCGAGCTGGAAGCGAAAGAACGTCAGAAAGATAAGTAACTCTCAATTTATCGTTGGAGATTTTAGTATGTCCCGTACAGAAACTGATAGTTTAGGCGCCATTGAAGTTCCAGCTAATGCGTACTGGGGTGCGCAAACTCAGCGCTCCAAACTCAACTTTGCCATTGGCTCACAGCCCATGCCCATCAGCGTAGTACACGCCTTAGCGCAGGTTAAAAAAGCCGCTGCTCGAGTCAACTCACGCTTAGGCGAATTGCCTGAAGACATTGCCAAGTTAATTGAACAAGCGGCTGATGAAGTCATTAGCGGTAAGCTCGACGAGCACTTCCCCTTAGTGGTTTGGCAGACCGGAAGTGGCACACAAAGCAATATGAACGTTAACGAAGTGATTGCTGGACGTGCCAATGAAATTGCTGGCCAAGGTATTGGTGGAAAATCCCCAGTACACCCCAACGACCACGTTAACCGTGCTCAAAGCTCTAACGACTGCTTCCCCACAGCCATGCACATTGCCGCTTTACAAGCCATTGAGCATGACTTATTTCCAGCGGTAAAAACGCTCCGTGACGGCCTGGACCAACAAGCCAAGCGCTATGCTAATTTAGTCAAAACTGGCCGCACGCACATGATGGATGCAACCCCAGTAACCTTTGGCCAAGAGCTGTCGGCTTTTGTTGCGCAGTTGGATTACGCCACCCATGCCATTGAAGCGACCTTACCCGCAGTTGGTCAGTTAGCCCAAGGCGGCACTGCAGTGGGCACGGGGCTCAATGCCAATGCGAACTTTGCCGAAAACATCGCCCGTGAGCTGGCTTCTGCAACCAAACTAAACCTTACCAGCGCACCTAACAAGTTCGCTGCCTTAGCTGGCCACGAGCCGCTGGTTAGTTTGTCTGGCGGGTTAAAAACTTTAGCTGTGGCGCTGATGAAAATTGCTAATGACTTGCGTCTATTGGGCTCTGGCCCACGAGCAGGCTTAGCTGAAGTGCTCTTACCTGCTAACGAACCTGGCAGCTCAATCATGCCTGGCAAAGTCAACCCAACCCAGTGTGAAGCGCTATCCATGCTGGCCTGCCAAGTGCTAGGCAATGATGTCACTGTTAATATTGCCGCCAGCCAAGGTCACTTGCAGCTCAACGTATTTAAGCCAGTGATTATTCACAACATTCTTGAGTCCATCGAATTGATGGCTGATGGTTGTCGTAATTTCCAAGAGCATTGCGTTGCTGGCATGCAAGCCAATGAGCAACAAATGGCCGACCACTTGGAAAATGGCTTAATGCTGGTTACTGCACTGAACCGTCATATTGGTTATGACAATGCAGCAAAAATTGCTAAGAAAGCTTACGAGGAAAACCTCACACTGCGCGCAGCCGCCATTGCCTTGGAACTGGTTACCGATGAGCAATTTAGCGAGTGGGTGCGCCCAGAAGATATGCTGCATCCAACACCGAGCAAAAGCACCAGTGCAAAACCTGGCTCAACCACAGCCCGTAGAAGCTGGTCTTAATTGCTCTAACTAGAACAGATCAGCACCTTGCTGTTTAGTTAAGCAAACTAAAAGACCGCAAGTGGCACCTGATTAATGGGTGCTGCTTGCGGTCTTTTTTATTGCTGGGGATTTAACAGCTGCGCCATGTTTTAGAGCCAAGCGAAATATTTAGCTTCCATGATACGCAGGCTTACCCCCGTGCTGCACCATGCTAATATGCAGCACGGTGCGGCTGGCTAGGCAGTAACACGCAAAATGTTACTGGCGCGCTGCTGCGGCAACGATCAAAGCTTTCATTTCTGCCACTGCTGCAGGGAAACCGACAAAGAGCGCATGAGCAATAATTGCATGACCAATATTGAGCTCGTTAATGCCGTCAATCGCGGCAATTGGTTCAACGTTATGGTAGTGCAAACCGTGTCCCGCATTCACCACTAGGCCTTGCTTCAGGGCAAACTCCGCACCTTTACGAATCAGCTGCAACTGCTCTGCCTGCTCAGCAGGAGTAACTGCATCGGAGTAGTGCCCAGTGTGCAACTCAATGGTAGTCGCACCCACTCGCTTGGCAGCTTTAATTTGCTGCTCATCGGCATCTAAGAAAATCGACACATCACAGCCAACCGCCTGTAAGCGCTCAACTGCAGCGGCAATCCGCGCCTCTTGCGCGACCACATCCAAGCCACCCTCGGTGGTCAACTCTTCGCGGGTTTCCGGTACTAAGCAAATATGCTCTGGACGAATTTCTTCCGCCAGCAATAACATTTCTTCCGTGACACCCATTTCAAAGTTCATCGGTGTTTGCATCACCTCACGCAATAGGCGCACGTCACGCTCTTGGATATGGCGACGGTCCTCACGCAAATGCACAGTAATCCCATCCGCCCCGGCTTGCTCTGCATCGAGCGCCGCTTTCACTGGATCTGGGTAACGGGTACCGCGCGCTTCACGCACAGTGGCAATGTGGTCAATATTTACACCTAACAAAATACGCTTATTCAAATTCATCACATAGACCCTTTTTGCACTAAGAATAATTCACGGCTCATTAACGGACGCCCACCTAAGTGAGCCGCCAACGCCTGACGCATTAAACGCTTAGCCGTATGTAAAACACTGCTTTGCTGCCAGTCTGCAGCTGACAGCGCTAAAATATCTGCACCTAAAAACACCCCGGGACGCAGTTGTGGAACTGCTTGAAAACCACTTTCAGGCACTAGACGATACAACATTTGTGCCTGCAATGCCTGCCCGCTGCTGTCCACTTCAAATGAGAAGCCATAGCCCAGCTGCTCCAGCAAACGCCATTCAAAAGTACGCAGTAAAGGCTCAAGCGGCAAACCATGGGCCAAGCCCTGCACAGTAAACTGATAGTGCTCAAACAGCATCGGTTGCGGATCATTCAGCGGCAATAAGCGCACCAGTAACTCATTTAAATACATGGCACAAAATAGCGCTTGCCCCTGCAAGAAATTAAACTCGCCAGCAGGCTCAATACGGCTGATGGTTTTTAACTCGGAACGGCCGCGCAACTCGATGTCCAACACAGAAAACGGTCTAGCCACGCTGCCCAATTTGCCCCGCGCACCACGTAGAACCGCGCGCAAGCGTCCTGCAGGAGTGAACACATCCAGCAAAGCGCTGGTTTCTTTATAAGGACGGCTGTGCAAAATAAACGCTAAGGACGACTGCATACTTCAGCCTCTAAGCAACACGCGCTCCAGAACAGAGCGCATGCCAAATAGCTATCAATACTCTTGATAACCCAATGAACGCAGGGCGCGCTCATCATCGGACCAGCCGCCTTTCACTTTAACCCACAAATTGAGCATAATTTTTGAGCCAAACATGGTTTCCATATCTTTACGGGCTTCTTGGCCAATACGCTTAATGCGCTCGCCTTTCTCGCCAATAATGATTTTTTTCTGCCCATCGCGCTCAACTAAGATCAGCGCATGGATATGTAAAATACGCCCTTCTTGCTTAAACTCTTCGATCTCTACGGTAATTTGATACGGCAGTTCCGCACCCAATTGACGCATGATCTTCTCACGTACCAACTCTGCCGCTAAGAAGCGACTGGAGCGGTCAGTGATCTGATCTTCTGGGAAAAAATGCTCACTCTCTGGCAAATAGCCTTCAACTAAGCGCTCAAGGGTGTCGAGGTTGTGGCCGTGCAAGGCCGACATCGGCACAATCTGTGCGTCAGGTAGCTTCTCCGCCAGCCACTCAAGGTGGGCTAGCAACTGACTTTTGTCTTCTAATCGGTCAGCTTTATTGACCGCAATAATCACTGGGCAAGTCAGATACTTAATACGCTCATAAACCATCTCGTCTTCATCGGTCCAGCGCATGCGGTCGACGACAAAAATTGCCACATCAATGTCTTTCAGGGCGGTTAAAGCGCTGCGATTCATAAAGCGATTAAGCGCAGTTTTACCACCAATGTGTAAACCTGGGGTGTCGACATACACCGTTTGCACAGCGCCTTCGGTTTTAATGCCGAGCATATTGTGCCGGGTGGTTTGAGGCTTACGCGAAGTGATCGCGAGTTTTTGACCTAAAATATGGTTCAGTAGCGTTGATTTGCCCACATTTGGGCGGCCAACCACGGCTACATAGCCACAACGGGTTACTTGTTCAGTCATGCTGATGATTACTCTCTAACCCCAAGGCTAACAGTGCTGCAGTCGCTGCCACTTGCTCCGCAATGCGTCGACTGGCGCCCTGACCTCGGGTTTTTTCATTAAGTAAGCTCACTTCGCATTCCACATAAAAAGTGCGGCAATGCGGTTCGCCTTGAATATCGACTACTTCATAGTGCGGCAGTTCAGTGCTGCGCGATTGTAAGAATTCTTGCAGTCGAGTTTTTGGATCTTTATTGGTATCAACCAGAGTCAGCTCAGAAAACTGCTGCTCAAGCCAGGCCAGCACACGCTCACGGGCAACGTCCATGCTGGAGTCTAAATAGATGGCGCCGATAATGGCTTCAGTGGTATCGGCAAGGATTGAATCACGGCGAAAACCACCGCTTTTCAACTCGCCAGAACCTAAACGCAAGTACTCACCAAGACCAAAGCCGCGGGCTAACACTGCGAGGGTTTCACCCTTCACTAAGCGTGAGCGCAAGCGTGATAACTGCCCCTCTTTGGCTTGATTAAAATGATGAAACAATGCCTCACCAGCAACAAAATTCAAGATTGCATCACCTAAGAACTCTAAGCGCTCATTATTGCGCCCAGCAAAACTGCGGTGGGTCAGCGCTAAGGTAAGTAAGCTTGAATCATTAAAGGTGTAGCCAATTTTTTTCTGTAAAATCAGTAATGGATCACTCACTGGGCACGCACACGGTATTCTTTGTCAAAAGTTACCACCAAATCAATATTCTTGATCAATGGCTCACGTTGTTCATATTTAAGGTGAATTAAATAATCATTATTAACTTTGTTGACAGTCATAATGTCATCAATTTTCAAATCGCGGATAGCGTTGACCTGCATACTTTTATTGATATGCGTATATAGATCACCCACCGTATCAATTTTATCGCCTGTGGCTTTATCTTTTTCCACTGCCATGATGGCTTTGTCTAAGGCGCGATTATCCATGTAGTGTGGAATCAATTTAAACGCAGCACTGGCAAAGAAGGCGATCAAGACCAAAATCACTAGCCAACTGAAGAAAGACATGCCTTGTTGGTTTTTAATATTCTGCATAGCAACCTCTGTTTTTTATTAATATTCGTACAGGCAGCCTACACTTCTCTGTGCAGGATAAATCACCACCACGCACTCGCACTCGCTCTTAATGGATTAAACCAACACGGCTAAAGCTCGGCAAGGAGGAAAATTTCGGGTTAGGCCACGTCAACCAAATGGCAAAGGCTTTACCGACAATATACTCATCCGGCACCATGCCCTGTAGCTCAAAAGGAATACTTGGATCATCCCAGTAGCGGCTGTCTTTGGAGTTATCACGGTTATCACCCATCATAAAGTAATGATCCGCTGGCACATGCCACTCGCGCTCTGGTTCGATGCGGCGACGGGCTTCTTTACGAATATAGTGTTCTTCAGCGCCCAGTTGCTCGGTATATAAACCGGCACTGCCTAAGCTGCCCGGCTCATCACCTAAGAAATGCTCTGCCACAGGTTCGCCGTTAACCAAAATACGCTTATCCGCGGTGTAAGTAATGGTATCGCCAGGTAAACCCACTACACGCTTAATGTAATTAATGCGCGTATCTTCAGGGTATTTAAAGACCATCACATCACCACGTTTTGGGTCATCAATCTCCAAGATCTTTTTGTCTAAGACAGGCAAACGAATGCCATAGGAAAACTTATTGACCAAAATGAAATCCCCTACTTCGAGGGTCGGTATCATTGAGCCTGATGGAATTTGAAAAGGCTCAACGATAAATGAGCGCAAGACAAACACCACAGCCAATACCGGGAAAAACGATTTGCCATATTCAACCAGCAGCGGCTCTTTCTCTAAGCGCGCGCGCACTTCTGAGTTCAGCGCTACTGCTTCTTTTTCATACTGTGCAATCGCCGCACGCCGACGTGGCGCAAAATACACCACATCCAGCAATGCTAAAAACCCGGTCACCGCCACAGCGATTACCAATATTAAGGGGAAATTCAATGTCATTAGTTAGTCATCCACTCTGAGCACGGCAAGGAAGGCTTCTTGTGGAATCTCCACGTTACCTACTTGCTTCATCCTTTTCTTACCCGCTTTTTGTTTTTCTAGCAGCTTACGCTTACGGCTCACGTCACCACCGTAACACTTGGCCAATACGTTTTTACGCAATGCTTTTACGTTAGTACGGGCAACAATTTGCCCGCCCAATGCGGCCTGAATGGCAACATCATACATTTGTCGTGGAATCAACTCGCGCATTTTCTCCACGAGTGAGCGCCCTTTGGAAGCGGCTTCATCACGGTGCACAATTAACGCCAATGCATCCACCGACTCGCCATTAATTAACACATCTAGGCGCGATAAGCTCGAGGCTTGGTAACGGTCGAAGCTGTAATCTAGTGAAGCGTAACCGCGGCTGACCGATTTGAGGCGGTCAAAGAAATCCATCACCACTTCGTTCATTGGAATTTCATAAACGACTTGTACTTGGCTACCCAAGAAGTGCATATCCACCTGCACACCACGCTTTTGCACACATAGGGTAATGACGTTACCTAAGTGCTCTTGCGGCACTAAAATAGTGGCTTTGACAATGGGTTCCCGCATTTCTTCAATCAGCGAAGGATCCGGCATTCGTGAGGGGTTATCGACATATAAAACCTCACCGTTTTTTTGTACGATCTCAAAAATCACCGTCGGTGCTGTGGTAATAAGATCCAGATCGTACTCACGCTCGAGACGCTCTTGAATAATTTCCATGTGCAGCATGCCGAGGAAACCAATGCGAAAGCCAAAGCCTAAGGCGTCTGAGCTTTCTGGAGTGTACTCAAGAGCCGCATCATTGAGCGTCAGTTTTTCTAGCGCGTCACGAAAATCTTCAAAATCTTCTGAGCTAACGGGGAACAAACCTGCGTAGACCTGCGGCTTAACCCGCTGGAAACCTGGCAGCATATCCACATCAGGCGTATGCGACAGGGTTAAAGTATCCCCCACTGGCGCACCTTGAATATCTTTAATACCGGCAATAATAAAGCCAACTTCGCCAGCCTTCAGCTCTTTAGTTTGCGTCAGCTTTGGGTTAAACAAGCCCACGCTGTCAACCTGGTGAACACGTCCGGTGGATTTCACCAAGACTTTATCGCCCTTTTTGATGCGGCCATGTTTAATGCGCACTAAAGAGACAACACCTAGGTAGTTATCAAACCAAGAGTCAATAATCAGCGCTTGTAACGGCGCATCAATTTCGCCTTCTGGTGCTGGAATGACTTGGACTAAACGCTCCAAAACATCGTCCACACCAAGCCCTGTTTTAGCACTACAGGTCACTGCGTCAGTGGCATCAATGCCGATCACATGCTCAATTTCTTCTTGCACACGAAGAGGGTCTGCCTGTGGCAAATCGATTTTATTGAGTACGGGCATTACTTCGAGGCCTTGCTCAATGGCGGTATAGCAGTTGGCAACAGATTGCGCTTCTACGCCCTGCCCCGCATCAACCACCAACAAAGCGCCTTCGCACGCAGCCAAGGAACGGCTGACTTCATAACTAAAGTCAACGTGGCCTGGGGTGTCAATAAAGTTTAATTGGTAGGTTTTACCGTCTTTAGCGGTGTAGTCCAAGGTTACGCTCTTGGCCTTAATGGTAATGCCTCGCTCACGCTCGAGGTCCATAGAATCCAAAACCCGAGATTCCATCTCACGCTCGGTCAAGCCACCGCACATTTGAATAAAGCGGTCGGCCAGAGTGGATTTACCATGGTCGATATGGGCAATAATTGAAAAATTACGGATATGACTCAGGTCACTCACAGAACATCACTCTACAATTAAGTCCGTCGGCCGACTGCCAACAGAACACAGAAAATAGCCAGTGAGTTTACCTGATTTATAGTGCTTAAGTCACCTATCTAGCGTGTAGCAGGCTAAATAATAGATCTATCTAGATAAAAACGGGAGAAAGCAATTAATCAATTTGCTTGCTCCCGTCTGATTATTTTCCCCAGTGCCCAGTAAAATCTGCGGCAACGCAGCAATACAGCTTAGCGCCCCATCAATGCGTCAACCCACTGCGGTACTGTGACTGCTGCGCGTCCATAAATGGCCCGTTGAAACTGTGAAGCATTGCTGCCAGCTTCTAGGTTGAACTCCACAGTGGGCAAGCCCAAGCGCCGAGCACTGGCGACAAAACCCGCTGCCGGATAGACATTGCCAGAGGTACCTATGGCGACAAACAGGTCGGCCTGATTCAATCTGTAATCGATTTCTTCAAGGTAGAACGGCATCTCGCCAAACCAGACAATGTGTGGCCGTAATGGCTGTGGGGTTGCGCAACATTGGCAGCGATCCGCAGTGGTTACTGGTTGACTACTGCGCCACCCAACCACCTCTTCACTTTTCACGCAGCGCAACTTGAGCAACTCACCGTGCATGTGCAAAACATTTTTAGAGCCAGCACGCTGGTGCAAGTCATCGATATTTTGCGTCACTACAGTGACATGCCCCAATGCATTGCTCGCGTAATGTGCTTCCAGTTCAGCTAGGGCAAAATGTGCAGGATTGGGTTTGATCTGCGGCTCAAGCAATTGTGCTCGGCGCTCATTGTAAAAGCGCTGCACCAGTTCGGGGTTACGCGCATAGCCTTCAGGTGTAGCAACCTCTTGAATATCATGGTTTTCCCACAAACCATCCGCTGCTCGAAAGGTTGCTATGCCTGAGTCAGCCGATATGCCAGCACCGGTTAAGATGACAATGTTTTTCGGCTGACTACTCTTCATGCTCTCAACTCCATTCACTTATGGCCGCTACACAAACACCAGCGCCGCAATCACTTAGCTAGTTTAAAGGTGATAAAACTTGCGCGACCTTGGCGTAAAACCCGCATAGACAATGACTTATCGCTGGGCAGCTCCTGAGCAATCTTAGCAAAGGTTTTTGCTGAATCAATGACCTGGTTATTTAAGTGCGTAATCACATCACCTGCACGTAAACCAATCATTGCTGCTGGGCCATCCTGCACTTCTTGGATAACCACACCACCTTGTAAATCAATGGCTTTTTTCTGCTCTGGCGTTAAATCACCCACCACAACACCTAGACGATTACTGGCGCTGGCACTGCTTTTATCACCGGCCAACGACATTTCTTCGCCTTCATTGGGCAAGGCACCCACTTTAACCTTTAAGGTTTTACGCGAACCATCACGCATGACCTGCAGTTTAATGGTTTTACCCGGCTTCACTGCGCCAACTAAGTGTGGCAAGTCAGCAGACATAATCACCGGATGATCGTCGATGCTTAAAATCACATCACCCACCTGCAAACCACCTTTAGCGGCCGGACCTTTTTCTAACACCTGTGCCACTAATGCACCTGCAGGCTTATCTAAACCAAAGGACTCGGCCAGATCTTTATTCACTTCTTGAATCACCACTCCTAACCAACCGCGATCCACTTTGCCGCTGGCCTTCAGCTGGTCAGACACATCTAACGCAACCTCCATCGGAATGGCAAATGACAACCCCATAAATCCACCGGAGCGAGTGAATATTTGCGAGTTAATCCCCACCACTTCACCGTCGAGGTTAAACAGCGGACCACCTGAGTTACCAGGGTTAATCGCCACATCTGTCTGAATAAAGGGCACATAGTTATCGTTGGGTAAGTTACGGCCTTTGGCAGAAACAATTCCCGAAGTTACCGAGTGGTCAAACCCAAACGGCGAACCAATGGCCAACACCCACTCACCGACTTTCAAATCCTTGGCTTTACCCAGCTTTACTGTGGGTAAGTTTTTACCTTCGACTTTCAGCAGAGCAACGTCAGTACGCGGATCGGCACCCACCAACTTAGCTTGCAGCTCACTGCGATCCGCTAAGCGGACAATGATTTCATCGGCATCGGCAATCACGTGATTATTGGTCAAAATATAACCATCATCTGAAATAATAAAGCCTGAACCCAAGGACTGCGCCTCACGCTGCTGCCCACGGTTACGCCCCTGCGGTTCACGCGGCATGGGTAAACTGCGCTCAAAAAACTCACGGAAAATCGGTGGTAAACCTTCCAGCTCTGGGAGCTGATGGAAGCCGCCAGCAGAGCCTTTGCTGGATACGTTTTGTCGTGTACTGATATTCACGACAGCAGGCGCGGACTCTTCAACCAAAGTAGTAAAGTCTGGCAGTTGTGCCTGCGCAGCGGGCATAGCCAGCAGCATAAATGCCATACAGGCACTGACAAATAGCGAGGTTTTTTTCTGCGACATAATAATCTCCATTATTAAATTCAAATTTCAAGCGCAGGATTTAAAGCAACCTGAGCCCGAACAACTTGTGGCTGCATTGCCGCTTCATCGAAATAGCGATGACTGTAACGGCGTACCCAAACAGCACCACCGAAAAAGCCAAGCGCTGCAGCCAAAATAATCCAAGGCTCAGACAGACTCAAGGTATTAGCAGCTAAGGCTGCAATAAACATAAACAGCAAAGGCAGCATATAAACGAACATAGCACTGCGTACTAACGACTGCTCTGAAATGGCCAGGGTCACCTGATCGCCTACACGCAGGTGCAAATCCGACTGTACTTTGATCGTGTGCGGTTTTTTATCGGCAGACAAAGCATTCAAAATACCTTGTCCGCAAGCAGCCTTAGCTGAGCAGCTGCCACAGGTGGTTTGGCGCTGCGTGGCCACCCAAACCCCATCAGTTTCAATAGCAACAACAACTCCAGGCTCTTCAATCATCGCTGTACTCCTGCTCCACCTCTGCTGACAGTGCAATGCGCTCAGCAGTAGCTATGGGGATTTCGCCGACCACGGTTACCATCAACACCTCGGCACCCTTGTCGAGAATATGTTGGTACGTTTTCTTCAAAGCTGGTTCGTCGATATCAACAATCGTGAGCTTCATACCCCGATCCGCGGCGCCTTCAGCAATAACTTGACCAAATCCGTGGGCCGCACCCGTGATAAACATAACTTTATCTTTAAAATCTTTCATGATGTT
>RRZT010631880.1_pt1 | contig 13796 bp, 15 predicted proteins | sample 2165551 | NCBI WGS metagenome assembly RRZT01 (sample SAMN10456910, study PRJNA506462) | wastewater metagenome | biome: wastewater; feature: sludge; material: wastewater sludge; isolation source: wastewater sludge with Escherichia coli K12::gfp cells carrying plasmid... | place: USA: Moscow, Idaho... | reverse complement strand
GGTTAAAGCCCACGGTAACGGCGCTGCCGTAGTGCAACAGTTTAAATTGGCGCAGAATGGCCAAGCCTTGGCCGGCGGGGATGTGGTCGATAACGGTGCCGTCTTTAATCGCTTCGACGCTCATTTTTTGATTGGGCATGGGGATTCCGTTTCTGGGTTGGTACGGGCTGCTTTTTAGGCTGCCTGAAAAAATCAATCTGTTTTATACCAATCTTAAAAAATAACCTTACATAAGCTTTGCAGCTTATTGCCCTCTCCCCAACCCTCCCCCACAGGGGAGGGAGCGGGTAACTGAAATAACCGACTCTTCAGATTATCAACAATGTACTCCCTCCCCCGTGGGGGAGGGTTGGGGAGAGGGCAAGAAAACCAAAGGTTTTCCGATGCTTTTAATGTACGAAGCTTAATAATAAAAGCTGTGTATAAATATCGTTTAATTTTTAGAATTGGTATTAGGCTGCCTGAAAGCGGTTTTGGCCGCGTTGCAACAGCTGTTTCATCAGCGCGCTGTTGTCGGCCAATAAGGTTTCATCTGCGGCTGCTGAGGGGGCGAATCGCAGGCCGGTGGCGGCCAGAATATCGTCTAGCGCCAAGGTGTTGCCCTGCTGTACTACCCGCACTTCCATAATCGCAATCGCATAAAGCCGGCCTTGGCGGCTGATGCTGTGCTCGATAAACAGGCTGTTGCCTTGCCGGTGCACCAATTGGGTGTCGACACAAAAGGTTTGCAAAGGCCCGAGCGAGCGGCGGTAGACAATCGCAGTGTTGAGCACCGGCGCCATGATTTTGTGCTTGAGGGCGTATTTTAAAAAGCCGGAGCGGATGTTCAAATCCCAGCGTGCCAGCTCCATATAGTTCAGGTAGCGGCTGTTGTTCATGTGCAGGTTTTCATCCAAATCCAGCGGCCACACAAAAAAACGGTGCTGCAAGGGCGCGGCCAGGTCGGTGATGCGCGGCTTGCTAAAGCTCGCGAGCCACAGCCACAATTTCAAAATGGCCAAGCCCATTTTAAACTTCCTCGTTCAAAATCAGCGACAAAATCGCCTGTCGTGCAAACACGCCGTTGGTGGCTTGCTCGAAATAATGGGCATGGGCGGTGGCGTCAACATCGGGGTGGATTTCGTCTACCCGGGGCAGCGGGTGCAGGATGCGCATATTGCTGCGTGCGCCTGCCAACATATCGGCGCGCAAATTGAAGCGGCCTTGGATTTTGGCAAACTCTTGTTCATCGAAGCGTTCGCGTTGCACGCGGGTCATGTAAACGATGTCGGCCCACGCCAGCGCTTCTTCTAATGTGTCGCATTTTTGGTGGCGGATGCCGCCGTCGTCGAGCTGCTCGCCGATGTAGTCGGGCATGGCTAAGCTTGGCGGCGACACAAAGGCAAATTCGCAACCCCAGCGGCTTAAGGCCTGCGCCAGCGAATGCACGGTGCGGCCGTATTTTAAGTCGCCCACCAGCGCCACTTTCAGCTTATCCAAGCGGCCTTGAGTTTCGAAAATGGTGAGTACATCGAGCAGGGTTTGCGATGGGTGTTGGTTGGTGCCGTCGCCCGCGTTAATCACCGGCACGGCGGAAAATTCGCTCAACACGCGCGCGGCGCCGTCTTTGGGATGGCGCATCACAATGGCATCGGTGTAGCTGCTGATGATGCGGGCGGTGTCGGCCAGGGTTTCGCCTTTCTTGGCGCTGGTGTTGGCGCCGTCGGCAAAGCCGATGACTTTGCCGCCCAGCCGCTGTACGGCGGTTTCAAACGACAGCCGTGTGCGGGTAGACGGCTCAAAAAAGCAGGAGCCAATCAGCTTGCCCGCCAGCAAATCCGGCTGCGGCGCGTGCTTGAGCTTCAGCGCGGTGTGCAGCAGCAGCTCAAGCTGGGCGGTGCTGAGGTCGTTGATGGAAATCAGGTGTTGTTGGTAGAGCAAGTTGGCCATACGGTAAACCTTTGACGGGATGGGCGTAAAAAAAGCCCGTGGATTGCGGGCGGATGGGCCGCCGTGTTAAGCGGAGCAGTGTTTATGGGTTGTTATCGCAGTGCAGCAATTGCGGCTGGCCGATATTTTGTGCCGACAGCAGCCGTGCCATGTCGTGGCCTTCGCTTTCTTCGATATAGGCGATGTACTGTGCGATGGTAACGGTGGCGGTGCCTTGGTAGCCGCAGGCCTGGCGCGGCGGCGTGTTGCTTAGGTTAAATAGCTGCTGGGCGGTGTCTTGGTTGCTAAAGCAAAACCACTCTAAACGCATATTGCCGTCGTTGCGCGGCAGCAGTTGCGCTTGAGGTTGATCGACCACAAAACAGATGTCGTTACCCAGAATTTCATCATCAAAGCGGCGCAGGTATTGGCCGTGTACGCTAAGCTGGCCGCGGTAATAATCAAAGCCATGCACCGATTTTTGCCATATCAGCCCTTCTGCCGCTGCCAGCAAGGGCAGAGCTAAGAGGGTGTTGAACAGCAGTTTGTGCAGGGGCAACATGGCTTGCTCCAATCGCGGCAACGCTTGCCATTATGGCACAAACAGGCTGCCTGAAACAGCCGCGCCAAGGGGCGTTTCAGGCAGCCTTGGGTGTACGGGCATCCATAAGCGGCTTGCGCGCGGCTGTTTTATGGCGTTGGTATTATTCGCCTTGGTAGCAGCGCACCGGCTGTGCTTTGCCTACGGCGCTGGCGGATACCAGCTTGGCCACATCGGTGCCTTCGCTTTCTTCGGTGTAAACCGCATATTGGTTGACGGTTACGGTGGCGCGGCCTTGATGGCCGCAATAACCGCGCGGCGGCTTATTGCCCAGTTTAAAGGTGTTAACGGCGGTATCCTGGTTGCGGAAACAAAACCAGGCCGAACGCGCGTCACCGCCACGGCGCGGAATCAGGGCGGCATCGGCATCGTCCACATTAAAGCAGACGGCATCGCCCAAAATTTCATCATCAAGGCTGCGGGTGTATTGGCCGCGCACGGTAATCTGGCCGTTGTAGTGGTCAAAGCCATCGGCCGATTTCTGCAATTGCAGCCCTTGTGCCGGTGCCAGCAGCGGCACGGCCAAAACGGCGGTGAGCAAAAGTTTGCTGATGGTGTGCATGATTATCTCCGGTGGAAATGCGGTGTGGATAGAAAAAGGGGCGAAAACGCGCATCATTATGGCATAAACAGGCTGCCTGAAACAGCGGCGCTTAGCTTGATTTTGCCAATAATCCTATTTTCTGCACGCGGTAATTCACCAGCACTGCGCCATGCCGCTGGATGCGGTTTTCATGTAGCACGGTAAAGCCGTGGCGCAAAAACAGCGGTAGGGCGGTGATGGCGGCGTCGGCGCAAAGCGGGGTTGGCGCTTGCGTTTGCGCCAAGCCAAGTATATGGCTTAATAAGGCGCTGCCCACGCCTTGGCTTTGGTGTGCTGGATGCACATAGAGACAGTCTATATAGGCTTCTGCGGGCAGGTATTCGATAAACCCGGCTACCTCGCCGTGCCGTTCGGCCACCATTGGCTGGGTGCGGGGAATACGCTGTGTCCAAAATGCGGCCGTGCCAGCACCGCCTTGCAGCCAAGCTGCTTTTTGCGCGGCGCTAAACAAGGCGGGGCTGATGTGGTGTACGGCAGCGCTGTAGATATGCGCCAGCGCGGCGGCATCGGTGGCGCTGGCCGGGCGCAATAGTAGGTTCATGAATCGGTATTGGCCAGCACCGCAGCCAACACCGGCAAATGGCTGTGTTGCAGGTCTTTGGCGGCGCTGAGCAAAATCAGGCCGCCATATTGGGCGTGCAGTTGGCGCAGTTGATTTAGGGCTGCCTGAAGCGGGGCTTGTGCCAATTCGGCGCGGTAGCGTTGGCAAAATTCGGTGTAGTGTGCCGCCGGGTCGGCGTGCAGCCATTGGCGCAGAGCGGTGGAAGGGTGACGTCTTTGGCCCACAGCACTTGCGCCAGCCGCGCTTTGCTGATGCCGCGCGGCCACAGGCGGTCGGCCAATACGGCAGGGGTGGCACCGGCTTGGTAATCGTAAACGCGGGTGAGGGTGTACATGGCGGAATCTGGGTTGGGTGTTGTTTAGTGGGATAAATTTAATCCGCTATAAAAACGCCGCCCGGATGTGGGCGCGTGGTGTTTAGTCTTCGTTCAGCAAGCGCTCTACTTCGGCGATATAGCCTTTCATGGCATCGTCGGCGCTTAAGCCTTTGATTTTTTCCCAGGCTTCGTATTTTTTCTTGGCCACCAGGTCGAACATGCCGGGTTTGTCACCCGCTACATCGCCATCGGTGGCTTGTTTGTAAAAGGCATACAGTTTGAGCAAGGTGGCGTTGTCTGGGCGCTCGGCCAGGCTGGTGACGTCGGTTTGCGCTTGGGTAAATTGTTGTTTTAAATCGCTCATGGTGGGCTCCTTTGGTTGATGGTGTATGACAAAACGGCTACGGTTTCAAACAGGTGTTTTAACATAAGCGCAGCCGGAAACCCATGAAAAAAATAAAGCAATCACTCAAATGTTTTCAGGCAGCCTTGATTATGATTAACTGAAGTTACGCAGTTGTATATCAAGGTATCTGAAACGTAAAACCGTCATTGCCGAACTTGATTCGGCAATCCATTGGCAGGAAAGTGCAGAGTAAATCATCTGTTTTAAAATCAATGATATTGCTGCTTTGTCGGCTTATTTTCACCGTGGATTGCCGAATCAAGTTCGGCAATGACGCATTCGATGTGGTTTCAGGCAGCATTTGCCAGTAAGTGCGTATCTTCAGTTATTAAGGCTGCCTGAAAACATAAATGCAGGGTTTACAGCTGGTTTTCATCCAGTGCTTGCGTGAGCGCGGGCTGGCGCAAATAGCCGGAAATTACTTTGCCGTTGGGCATCACCATGGTGGGGGTGCCGTTAAAGCCGTGTTGTTGCCCCAGCGCCATGGTTTCGGCCACGGGGTTGGCGCAAGCCGCTACCGGCGGCGGGGTTTTGCCTTCGCGCATCCAGGCGGTCCAAGCGGCGGTGCGGTCGGGCTGGCACCAGATTTGTTCGGCTTTGTTTTGCGCGCGCGGGTGCAGGCTGGGAATCGGCATCATAAAGTTGTAGATGGTGATGTCGGTCATTTGCGCAAATTCCACTTCCAAGCGCTTGCAATACGGGCAGTCGGGGTCGGAAAACACCGCTACTTGGCGTTTGCCGTTGCCGCGCACTTCTTTAATCGCCTTGTCTAGCGGCAAGGCGGCAAAATCGATGCGGTTCAGATCGGCCATGCGCGCTTCGGTGATGTTTTCGCGGCTGTTGATGTTGAGTAAATCGCCCACCAGCATATAGTTGGCGTCGCTGTCGACATATACGATTTGGTTGCCGCTCACCAATACCTCATAAATGCCTTTCATCGGCGTGCCTTGCACGCTAATCACTTTGAGCTGTTGCTTCTCATAGGCTTTTTCCAGCTTTTGGGTTAAGGTTTTGGCCACATCGCCGTTTACCGGGGTGCTGCTGGCGGCGGCGCTGCTGTTGCCGGTGGGCGTTTGGCCGCACGCCATCAGCGGCAGCAACATCAGCGGTGCTAAGGTTTTCCAAATCAGGTTTTTTGTCATAACATGCTTTCTCGAATTCATTCGTTTGGTTTTATTTGATTTTCAGGCAGCCTAGCATTATGCCCAATATGGCAATGCCGCAAAAGAGCGTGCTATTTAAAATTAGATTAAGGACAAAAAATTGACTTACTCGCCTCAGCGCACTGCCCAATCGGCATACCACGAGATTAACGGCTTGCGCCTGCACTTATGCCACTGGGCGGCATCGGGCAAGCCCAAGCTGCTGCTGTTGCACGGCTGGATGGATTGCGCCGCCAGCTTTCAATTTGTGGCCGATGCCTTGGGTGGCGGTTGGGATATTTATGCGCCCGACTGGCGCGGCTGCGGGCTGTCGGCACACCAATCCGGCGGCTATTACGACCGCGCCTTGATGCTGGCCGATTTGGCGGCGTGGGTGGACATCATCAGCCCGCACGCACCGATTTATCTGGTGGGGCACAGCATGGGCGGCATGTTGGCGGCGCATTATGCCGGTGCTTTCCCCGAGCGGGTGCGTTGCTTGGCTTTGCTGGAAGGCTTTGGTATTGAAGACGGCGATATCGACGATGCCGCTGCGCGCAGCCACCGTTTTATAACAGCGTTGCAACAGCCGCAGCAATGGCACAATCTGGGCAGCGAGGCGGCGGTGGCGGCCAAGCTGCGCCAGCGCAACCCCTTGCTGGATGAAACACAGGCGCAGTTTGTGGCCGCCGCCCTTACCCGCCAAACCGCTTCAGGCAGCCTGATTTATAAGGCCGACATCAAACACAAAATTCCCCAGCCCATGCCTTATCGCCTAAGTGTGGCCTATGCTTTGTGGCAACACATCCGTGCCCCGCTGCTGTGGGTGGAGGGCGGGCTGCTGCCGCACAACCGCTATCTGCAACACATCGCCGCCACCCTAGATGAGCGCCATGCCGCCTTGGGGCAGCCGCCCAAAATCACCCTTGCCGAGAGTGGCCATATGCTGCACTGGGAAGCACCGCAGGCTGTGGCAGCGGCGCTGGCTACATTCGGGCAAGCGGCGGGGGATACCCATTCTAAAAAAATAAGATAACAAGGCGGTGAGCCGTAGATAGTACAAGTAGTACGGAACAGATTTTTGTTGGCGCTTTAGCGCCTTACAAAATCGTTCTCTTCGAGCTAAGGCGAGCCAACGCAGTTAGGTTATTTTTTAGAATGGGTATAATTGAAGTGTGTTGCGCTTCATGCCACAATGCCCCGTTATTCCGACTTTTGCCAAGGCGCTGCCATGACCCCGATACTGGCTTTTGACATCGAAACCATCCCCGACGTGGCCGGCATCCGCACACTGCACCGGCTGCCCGACGACGTAGCCGATGCCGACGTGGTGGCGTTTGCCCAACAAAAACGCCGCGCCCAAAGCGGCGGCAGCGATTTTATGCAGCTGCACCTGCAACAAGTGGTGGCCATCTCCTGCTGTATGCGCTGGGGTGCCGACAAAATCCACATCGGCACCATCGGCGAAGCCAAAGACACCGAAGAAACCTTAATTGCCAAATTTTTCGAGCTGATTGAAAGCCACACCCCGCAACTGGTGAGCTGGAACGGCGGCGGCTTTGATTTGCCGGTGCTGCACTACCGCGGCTTGATTCACGGCATCAGCGCTGCACGCTATTGGGACATGGGCGAGGGCGATTTTGGCGACAGCCGCGACTTCAAATGGAACAACTACATCAGCCGCTACCATGCCCGCCATTGCGATTTGATGGACTTACTTGCGCTCTACCAACCGCGTGCCAACGTGCCTTTAGACGACATGGCCAAGCTGTGCGGCTTTCCCGGCAAACTGGGCATGGACGGCAGCCAAGTATGGGCGGCCTATCAACGCGGCGAGCTGGATGCCATCCGCGATTATTGCGAAACCGATGCCGCCAACACCTATTTAATGTATCTGCGCTTCGACATGATGCGCGGCTTTTTGGATGGCGACGAATACGAGCAGGAAATCCGCCGCCTGAAACAATACTTGCAGCAACAGCCGCACACCCATTGGCAGGAATTTATGGCGGCTTGGGGGCGCTGAGTTTCAGGTATCGGGTTTCAGGTATCGGGTGTCAGGTGCCAGTAAAATCGTCATTGCCGAACTGGATTCGGCAACCCATTGACAGGAAATTTCAGAATAAATCATTGATTTTAAAATAAATTATATTGATGCTGTTTCTGCATTGATTCTGTATCGGTTTACTTTCCCATGGATTGCCGAATCCGGTTCGGCAATGACGCATTCGATGGTTTCAGGCAGCCTTTGTCAATCAGTGCGTATCTTCAGTTAAATTAAAGTATCGCACCCTACTATTGCAACCTAATCGCTCTAGGCTGCCTGAAAACCCCGCCCGCTATGCCGCCGCCGCTACCAGCAGCAACAAACCCAAACCCAACAACAAAATACCGATAATCCGGTTCACCATCTGCTGCCGTGCCAGCAAACGGTTGCGCAATGCCGGTTTCGACAGCAACAAGGCCACCGCCGCAAACCACAGCCAAGGCGCGCCCGACATCAAAGCACCGTAGGCCAATTGCACCGCCAGCGGCGTGGTTTGATGCACAATCTGGGTAAAGGTGCTGAGCACAAACAAAGTGGTTTTGGGGTTGAGCGCATTGGTGAGAAAGCCGTTTTGCCAAGCCTGCCACACGCCCAAACTGCCTTGCTCGCCACCCAAAACCACCGCCACCGGCGCTTGCCGCATCGTTTGCCAGCCAATCCACATCAAATAGCCCGCACCCAACACCTTAATGCCATGAAACAACCACGGCATTTGGCTGAACAACACGCTCACCCCCAGCAAGGTATAGCCCACATGCACCCACACGCCGCAGGCAATGCCGGTGGCCGTCCATACCCCGGCGCGGCGGCCATACAAATAGCTGTTGCGGGTAATCATGGCAAAATCGGCGCCGGGGCTGATGACTGCCAAGAGGGTAATGGCGGCTACGGCCAAAAGCTCGTTCATGTGCTTCCTTTGTTTGAGAAAAAGTAGAATAATGACCAAGTGCTGTAAGCACCTTATCGCTTGCCGCCATTATTCCCGCAAACAAGCCCTCATTAAATCGAATTATCGGCTGCCTGAAAGTTGACCATTTGGAAACCATTCGCCATTTGCCGCTGCCCGCCTTGCGCCATTTTTATGCCGTGGCCAAATACGGCAGCTTGGCTGCTGCGGCCGAGCGGCTGTTTGTAACGCCCGGTGCCATCAGCAAACAAATCCGCTTGCTGGAAACCGCGCTGGGGCTGCCGCTGTTTGTGCGCCAACACCGCCGTTTGCTGCCCACGCCTGCGGGCGTGCGCCTGCTGCGCAGTTGCGAAACCGTGTTTGATGAGTTGGCACTGTGTTTGCAGGAATTGGGGCAGCCGCAACGGCGGGATTTGGTGGTGTCGTGCGAGCCGACTTTGGCGATTAAATGGCTGATTCCGCGTCTGCCTTTGCTTCAGGCAGCCTGTGCGGGGGTGAATGTGGTGATTTTGGCGGCGGGCGGGGCGGTGGATTTTAAACGGCAGGCAATAGACGTGGCCTTGCGCCGCAATGATTTTGCCTGGCCGGCGCAAGTACATGCCGCCAAAGTGGCCGATGAATACATCGCTCCGGTGGCGCGGTTGCCTTTATTGCAAACGGCCGACTCATCCGCAGCCTGCCTGCACACGCACACCCGCGCCGATGCTTGGGCGGTGTGGTCGCGTTTAAGCCGGCAGCCGTTGCCGGCGGCACCCGCGTTGTATTTCGAGCATTTTTACTTGAGCTTGCAAGCGGCGGCCGCGGGCTTGGGTACTGCCATCGGCTCGGTATTTATGGTACAAGACGACATCCGCAGCGGCGTATTGCACCGTAGTGGCGATTTTGTGGCCGACGGCTCCGCTTATTATCTGCTCGCCGCCGAACCTTGGGCGCCCAACACCGCGGCTGAGCGTTTTTACCATTGGCTGCAACACGAGATGGCGCAAACCCTCTTGTTGTTGTAGTGGGTTAATTGGCATTGTCTCTTTGTATAAAGTGCATTCATTGATATGTTATTTTGCTTAGGCTGCCTGAAGCGTAAAGTTAAAGTACTCAGAAATGAATGTAATAGTGTGGCTTATTTTTAAAATGATTCATTTCATTTCACCGCTTACCCATAAATTGCCGGATCCAATTTTGGCAACGGCGGTTTTATATTTCAGGCAGCCTTTGATACGTGGATACATAACTTCAGTATTGTCATCATAGGGAGTGGCGTTAATATGCAAGATATTGTATTGAAAAGTGATAATCGCAAAATATTTTTGTTTGATGAAGTCTACCCTTTTCGGGCTGCGCAAGAGCAAGCAGAGAAGAAAAAGTTGAATGCTTTTGGCATGGCCAAATTTAATCCATTGAATCGGCCAAAAGAAGACACTGTTCTGTTGCAGCGATACGAGCGCCGATATGAGCCATTTTGGCAAATTGAAGCAGAGCGATCAGTAGACTATTCCTGTCAGGTTAACTATCCGGTGCATGTTCATAATCCGTATGCGCAAGCCGTACGGATTTTCGGCCAAGACTGCGAAGTGGCGCGTCAAAAAGATAAATCGAAAATTGAAATTCCGGTTTGGGAAAGTTGCCACCGTAAATTAACGTACGCGATGATTCAAGATGGTATGCAACGCAATATCAAAGAGAATATATTCGTCACCTATTTGAATAAATACAAATATCAAGAGCGGCATGAGCTGGAAATGGCTGAATCGGCGGAAGTGCTCAAGCCGTTGTTGACTTTACAAGGCGTGATTCAGCAGGCTTGTGCCAAACTCAATGGCGAAGCCATTAATGCGGCAGAGATTGGCAGTGATGCAATCGTTTTTGCCAAAATATATTTATATCTACGACCCGTATTTGCGTTTGAATTTCGCTGGACCAGCACGGATAAAGTTGGCGTGATTGAAGTGGACGGCCTGACAGGCGAAGTGGTTGAAAACGGAGATTGGTTTAAAGATAAATTTGATAGGGTGATGACGCGCGAAACCCTGATTGATGTTGGTGCTGAAATTGTTGGTAATCTGGTGCCTGGTGGCAATGTGGTGGTCAAAATAGTGGGAAAAGTAACGCAATAAAATTTCAGGCAGCGTTTTAATCAGCATGAAAGGCAATCGCTATGAACCGCCAACAACTGCAAGAAGGTGTGGCCCAAGGCATTATCAGCCGTGAGCAGGCCGAAGCCTTATGGACGCTGTGGCAAGACCAGCAACATGGCGTGCCGCGTTTCGACTTTACCCATATTCTGTATTATCTGGGTGGCCTATTGGCCATCGGCGCGATGACGCTGTTTATGAATCTGGGGTGGGAACGTTTTGGCGGCTGGGGCATTGTGGCCTCGTGTTTGTTGTATGCCGTTGCCGGGCTGTGGCTGTTGCGCTATTTTACCGCCAAAAACCTGCCTATTCCGGCGGGGATTTGCGCCGTATTTGTGGTGGCGCTCACGCCCTTGGCGGTGTATGGGCTGCAACAAGGCTTGGGCGTGTGGCCGCCGCCGGATGACTTCCGATACCGCGATTACCATCGTTGGATAGAATGGCACTGGCTGTATATGGAGCTGGCCACGCTGGCTGTGGCCGCGGTGATGTTCTACCGCCACCGCTACCCGTTTTTGTTGCTGCCGGTGGCGTTTACATTGTGGTATTTGTCGATGGATGCCACCACTTGGCTGGCCGATGGTGATTTCGATTGGCGGCTACGCCGAATTGTGTCGGTGCTGTTTGGCATGGGCATGTTGGCGCTGGGCTTGTGGGTAGACATTCGCAGCCGCCGCAGCGGGCGCGATTATGCCTTTTGGCTGTATGTGTTTGGCGCGCTCACTTTTTGGGGCGGGCTTACCGCCATGGATTCGAATAGCGAGCTGACTAAATTCATCTATTGCTTGATTAACCTCGGCCTGATTGGGGCGGGGGCTTTGCTGGTGCGGCGTGTGTTGGTGGTGTTTGGTGCCATCGGCTTGGTGCTGTATGTAGAACATTTGGCCGACAAGGTTTTTAAAGACAGCTGGCTGTTTCCCATCAGCCTTACTTTGCTGGGTTTGGTGGTGGTGGCCGCCGGTGTGTGGTGGCAAAAAAATGAGGCCGGTTTGAGCCGGCGTTTGCGCCGGGCCTTGCCCGCCGCATGGCAGCGGTTGCTGCCGGACAGATTTGAATAATAAATGTATGGATAAATCGGGCATCAATAAACTGGTTTTAATCGGCGTGGGGCTGATTGGCGGCTCGCTGGCGCTGGACTTAAAACGGGCCGGCCGAGTGGCCGAAGTGGTGGGCATCGATATTGATGCCGACAACTTGGCGCGTGCGCTGGAGCGCAAAGTGATTGACAGCGCCCATACCGGCATCCATGCCGAAGCCTTGGCCGCAGCCGATGTGGTGCTGATTGCCACGCCGGTGGGCACTTTGCCCGCCATTTGCCAAAGCCTGGCACCGCTGTTGCCCGCGCACACCATTGTGAGCGATGTGGGCAGCACCAAGCAGCTGGCCTTGCAGGCTTTTGCCGAATACTTGCCGCAACATTACCCGCTGTGCGTGGCGGCGCACCCGATTGCAGGCTCCGACCGCCACGGTGCGCTGGCGGCGCAATTCGGCTTGTTTGAAGGCAAAAAATGCATTTTATGCCCGCACGAAGCGCAAGATTCAGGCAGCCTCAATCGTGTGTCGGCGCTGTGGCAGGCCGCCGGTGCCGATTTATACACCTTGAGCGCAGCCGAACACGATGCCATTTTTGCGGCAGTAAGCCATTTGCCCCACCTGATGGCCTATGCTTATGTACACCAAATCGGCAGCGCGGATCAGCGCCAAGCATTGCTGCATTTTGCCGGCAGCGGGTTTCGTGATTTCACCCGCATTGCCGCCAGCCACCCCGCCATCTGGGCGGATATTTGCCTGGCCAACCGCGAGAGCCTGCAAGACTTGTTGCAACAACAACAACAGCAATTGGCGTTTTTGCAACAATGCCTGCAACAACAAGATGCTGCGGCACTTCGGGATTATTTTCAGGCAGCCAAGGCCGTGCGCGACGAATGGCAGCAAGCGCAAAGCTAGGCTGTAATTGAGTTTCAGGCAGCCTATTAAAAAACCGTTATGCTGTTTGAGTGTGCGTTTATTTGTTCGAAATACAACATAAATGGTCTGTTTTTTGGGTATATGAACCAAATCAGATTGTATTTGGAATAATTTGTCTAATTAAATTTCATCTTTCGCTTGTGGTGCAGTGCAAAAACCGGCACAATGGCAACCGTTGAATCAGCCAGTGCTGGTTTAGCAGTTTCTCCTCTATTTCTCCTTTGTAGACTTGGCGCATACCGAATCGGTGTGCGCATTTTTTTTGCCGGTTGGCTGCGTTGGCTTGCAGAAAGCTTGGCTATGGTGAGATGTATGGTGAAATGTATATAGTGAAATGCATAAAAAAGTGCTACGGCGTTGCTGTGCCTTAGCTCAAAGAGAACGATTTTGTAAGGCGCTGAAAGCGCCAACAAACTCTGTTCCGTACTACCTGTACTGTCTGCGGCTTCGCGCCTTGTATCACTTTATTCTTCATTCCACTATAGTATCAATCCTAAAAAATAACTTTAAAGTATACGGGCGTTGTGACGTTATCGGCATAGACTGGGTTAGCCATAGGCGTAACCCAACACAATCCAAATGGCTTGATAAAATCAATCGGTTGAAAAACAGATGTTGGGTTACGGCCTTGGCGGCCTAACCCAACCTTGTCTATTTGTTGATGCGGCCATGGTGGTTAAGATAAGTGATGCAAATGTTCTTTTTTGCGCAAAACAAAACAAAATTGTTAAAAAAGATTAAATTTCGAACGTGTGCTTGACGGTTTGTTTTCGCTTTTGTATTATTCGCTTCGTTGGATGGCTTCGGCCATCCAACAGTTTCTCCTCTATTTCTCCTTTGTAGACTTGGCGCATACCGAATCGGTGTGCGCATTTTTTTGCCTATTGTTTAGGCATAGTGCCAAACGCCACACGTCAAAAGCACACTGTCCCCATCAGTCAACATAGCCGCGGCAACAATTTCACTGCCAAGGCTTGTCTTGCCGTATTATCTGGCGCAAATTTGCGGATAAACGGCCGCATTGTATATAGTGGAATGAAGAATAAAGTGATACAAGGCGCGAAGCCGCAGACAGTACAGGTAGTACGGAACAGAGTTTGTTGGCGCTTTTGGCGCCTTACAAAATCGTTCTCTTTGAGCTAAGGCACAGCAACGCTGTAGTACTTTGTTATGCATTTCACTATATTGCTGGAGGTGCCAGCCAAT
>RRZT012169208.1_pt1 | contig 13798 bp, 12 predicted proteins | sample 2165551 | NCBI WGS metagenome assembly RRZT01 (sample SAMN10456910, study PRJNA506462) | wastewater metagenome | biome: wastewater; feature: sludge; material: wastewater sludge; isolation source: wastewater sludge with Escherichia coli K12::gfp cells carrying plasmid... | place: USA: Moscow, Idaho... | reverse complement strand
TCGTCCTGCCCCGCCTCGCCTCCTGATCTCCACCGTTCCTCCCAGCAAGCTCACAGCGCACCGTGACACGCTCGTGACCATGGACAGTGACACAGTCGCCACCTCCCCGGACACGCTGCACCTCTCACCAGGCACCGTCGCACTCGTACGCAGCGACACCCGCCACGAACCCACGTCAAGCGCCGGCGACTTCGCGACCACCCTCGCGATCCTCGACCGCGTCGACCAGCTCAAGGAGCTCGGCGACACCCTCCTCCACCTCGTCGAGCAGGAGTCCGGCCTGCGCCGCAGCGAGCTCGCGCTCCTCGACGCGCTCGACGCCGCCGACCACGAGCACGACGACCACCCGCGCCGCCTCGGCCGCGCCGTCGGCATGACGACCGACGCCGTCGTCGCAACCGCCGAGTCCCTCGCCGCCCGCGGCCTCGTCGGCATCGTCCACGACGACGCCGGACGCGCCGCAGCGATCCACCTCACCGACGCCGGACGCGCCGTCCTCACCCAGGCCGAAGCCGTGCAGATCCGCGCGACCGACGCCGCCGTCCGCGAGGTCGGGCCCGAGGGCAGCCGCCGCGCGCTCGCCGTGCTCGACCAGATCATCGGCGCCATGTCCCCGCTCGCCCCCACCGCACAGCTCCCCGCGCCCGAGACCCGGATGCTGCCGGGCGCCTGAGCCCCCTGCCCTCGGGGCGTTCGCCGACCGCCGCGCGTGCGTCCGAGCGCGCCGACGCGCCCGGCCACCTCACGACGTGCCAGCTCACCGAGCCGCACACCCGGCCGCGGCTGGGATGATGAGACGGTGACCGGCACGAGAGAACCCGAGGCGCTGCCCTCGACCGTCGCCGGGACCACCGTCCATGAGCTCGTCATCAAGAAGTCCCGCTTCATCGCACGCGCCGTGCACGTCGAGTCCGTCGCCGAGGCGGACGCCGTCGTCGCCGCCGTCCGTAAGGAGTTCTGGGACGCACGCCACTCGTGCGTCGCGCTCGTCGTCGGCACGCACGCCGACCAGCAACGCTCCTCCGATGACGGCGAACCCTCCGGCACCGCCGGCATCCCCATGCTCGAGGTGCTGCGCCACCGTGGCATGACCGACGTCGTCACCGTCGTCACCCGGTACTTCGGCGGGATCCTGCTCGGCGCCGGCGGGCTCGTGCGCGCCTACTCCTCCGCAGTCTCCGAGACGCTCGACCGCGCCCCGATCGTGCGGCGCGCCCTGCTCGACGAGGTGCTCGTCGACGTCCCGCACGCCGAGGCCGGCCGCATCGAGCACGTGCTGCGGGACTGGGTCACCCACCACGACGCGGTGCTCGAGGACGTTGCATACGCCGCGACCGTGACGTTCACGCTGCTCGTGCCCGCGCGGTCGCGCGCCGCGCTCGACACCGCACTCGCGACCGCGAGCGCGGGCACCCTCGAGGCCCTCCACGTCGGCACCCGCGTCGCCGACCTGCGCTGAACCGCGGGCGGCGTCGTCCGCTAGTACGCGTCGTGGGGCGGCGCGACCGGGTAGAAGCGGCCGCCGTAGCGGCGCGTGACCGTCGTGCCACGCGCCTGGGCGACGAGGTTCGTGCGCGCCCGCACGAGCTCGGCGACGCGGAACGCCTCGGCGTCGTCGTCCGCGAGGTAGCGCACGGTGATGCGCGGCATGCCGTGCCGGATCGCGAGGTCCCACGACTCTGCCGTCGTGAGCTCGCGGGCGGCGTCGACCGCCGCTGGCAGCACCTCCTCGGGCGACCGCCCGACCCGCATGTCACCGATCAGCAGGGTCACACGGTAGGAGGGCACGCCCCACCCTAACGACCGCGGACCTCCCTGCCTGCGCCGCTCCGGCGGAGGTAGCGTGACCGCATGCCCGCCGAGCCCGCCCCCGCCTACCCGGCCTGGCGGGCTGCGCTCAGCGATACCGCCGCCGTCGGCTTCGGTCTGTTCCCGCTCGGCGTCGCGTTCGGCGTGCTGCTCGTGCAGTCCGGCTTCGCGTGGTGGTGGGCGCCGATCTTCTCGTTGACGATCTACGCCGGGTCGCTCGAGTTCCTCGCCGTCGGGCTGCTGCTCGCAGCGACGCCGCTCGCGTCGATCGCGGTGACGACGTTCCTCGTGAACTTCCGGCACGTGTTCTACGCGCTGTCGTTCCCGCTGCACCAGGTCCGCGGCCCGCTGCGCCGCCTGTACGCGATGTACGCGCTCACGGACGAGACGTACGCCGTCGTCGCGACGCGCGCGCCCGGCAGCCTCTCGGGGTCCCGCATCCTGTGGATCCAGGTGCTGTGCCAGGCGTACTGGGTCGTCGGCGGTGTCACTGGCGCCCTGGTGGGCGGCGTCCTGCCGGACGTGCCCGGCATCGGCTTCGCCCTCACCGCCCTGTTCGCGGTGCTCGCCATCGACGCCTTCCGCGCGCACCGCGACGTGCCCGCACCGATCATCGCGGTCGCGTGCGCGCTCGGCGCACAGCTCGTCGCCCCCGACTACATGCTCGTCGTCGCGATGACGACGTTCGTCGTCGTGCTCGGCGCGCGGTTCGCCCTCACCAGCCGACGGGAGGCGCCACGTGCCTGACGTCGGATACATCGTCGCCGCGCTCGGCGTCTTCCTCGTGGTGACGTTCGCGCTACGGGCCGCGCCGTTCCTCGTCGTCGAGCGGCTGCGCGAGTCGCGCGCCGTCGCGTGGCTCGGTGCGCGCATGCCCGTCGGCATCATGGTGATCCTCGTGATCTACACGCTCCGCGAGCCCGCCGGGACGACGGCGCCGCGCGGGATTGTCGAGGCCGTCGCCCTCGCTGTCACGGTCGGCCTGCACCTGTGGCGGCGCAACGCGCTGCTGAGCATCGTGGGCGGCACCGCGGTGTACGCGGCGCTGCTCGGCTTGCTCGGCTGAGGCACGGCGTCGAGTGCGGCCATGCGCGTCACGCTAGCCGGGCCCGCCGACAGCGCTGAGGTGCAGGCCCCTACGCCGTCGTGCCGTGACGCTCGTAGCGTGGAGATCCCCGAGCGAAGGTGCCTCCCATGACCGTGCGCACGTCCTTCCACACCGGCTCCCCCGTCTGGATCGACCTCGACACCTCCGACCCCGAACGGGCCCGCGCGTTCTACGCCGCGCTGTTCGGCTGGGAGTTCGAGGAGGGCGGCCCCGAGTACGGCGGCTACGCCCAGATCACCAAGGACGGCCACCAGATCGGCGGGATCATGCCGCACCAGGGTGACGGCCCTGCCGACATGTGGTCCGTGTACCTCGCGGTGACGGACGCCAACGCGGCCGCGGCGCGCGTCGCGACGGCCGGCGGGCAGGTGATCGTCGAGCCGATGGAGATCCCCGGCATGGGGAGGTTCGCGTTCTTCCTCGACCCTTCGGGCGGCGGCATCGGGGCGTGGCAGGCCGCAGGTCTCAAGGGGTTCGACCTCGAAGAGGTGCACGGTGCGCCCGCCTGGTGCGAGGAGATGAACGGCACCTTCCGCCGCTCGCTCGACTTCTACCGTCACGTCTTCGACTGGAACGTCGACCTCATGTCTGACACGGACGACTTCCGGTACGCCCGGCACATGGTCGGCGACGAGCCGCAGGCCGGCATCATGGACGCCGCACGCTGGCTGCCCGACGGCACACCGAGCGCCTGGTACGTGTACTTCCTGGTCGACGACGCGGACGCTGCGGTCGCGACCGTCGTCGAGCACGGTGGCACGGTCGTCAAGGAGCCGGAGGAGAGCGGGTTCGGGCGGCTCGCCGTCGTCCGCGACCCGCTCGGCGCCGAGATGAAGATCGTCGCGCGCAACGCCGAAGGGCAGGAGCGCATCACGACGTGAGGCGGCTCAGGACTCGGCGTAGCGTGCGAACGATCGTTGCAGGTCAGCGCCGGTCTCACCAGAGGCGACGAGCAGCATCAGGAGCAGCCGCGCCTTCGCGGGCGTGAGCACGCCGGCGGGCATGACGCCGCGCTCGATCAGGTCGATCTCCCCGCCCTCGTAGCCGTACGTGTGCGTGAAGACCGGTCCGGCGCCCGTGCGCGAGCACAGCACGACCGGCAGGCCTGCCGCCGCCATCGTGACATTCTCGACCGCCACCGCGGGCACGTGGCCGGCTCCCGTCGCGACGAGCACGACGCCGTCGTACCCGAGGTCCGCGAGCGCAGGCAGGACGGCGAGGTCGTCACCGATCCCGGCCGTCACGACCGCGACCCGCGCGGGCGGCCCGGACGGGATCTCGAACGGCGGCAGCGGGCGCGGCGCGGAGCCGAGGCGGACGCGCCCCTCAGCGACGATCCCGACGGGCCCGAACGGCTCGGACGTGAACGCGTCGACCCGGAACGTCGACGTCTTGGTGACCCACCGCGCGGCGTGCAGCCGGTCGGCGAACGCGACGAGCACGCCACGGCCGCGCACGTCGTGGCTCGCCGCGGCCCGCAGCGCGGCGACGACGTTCGCGGCGCCGTCGGGCCCTGGTGCGGAGCGGTCGCGCATCGCTCCGGTCACGACGACCGGCACCTCGTCGGCCGCACCGACGAGGTCGAGCGCGAACGCCGTCTCCTCGATCGTGTCGGTGCCCTGCGCGACGACGATGCCGTCCACGCCGTCGCCCTCCTCGACCAGGGCCGCGATGCGCGCGGCGAGCCCGCGCAGGTCCGCGACCGAGAGCGACGACGACGGCACCATCTGCGCCTCGACCGGCACGACCTCGATCCCGGGGACGAAGCGCGCGACCTCGCGGGCGAACGTCACCGCCCCGGAGACGGGAACGACGCCGCCGCCTCCGGCGTCAGGACCGGGCGAGGACGGCCCTTCGCCGTCGAGCGGCTCCGAGCTGATCGTCCCGCCGAGGGTCACGAGTGCGATGCGCATGTGCTCATCTTCGCGCGCCGCCGCGTCGCACGACATCACGCGTCGACCAGCGACCCCGTCACTGCCCTTCAGCCGCGCGCCAGGACTCCCTCACCCGCTCGAGCGCCTCGGATGCCGTCACCCGGAGACGCGTCTGGTGGCCGAGGGCGACCCGCCATACACCCTCGTCGGGCGCGGTGGCGAACACTCGACTCGTGGGCGGCCTGGCGTGCGGACCAAGTCGGATGAGCACTTCGAGAGCCTCTCGGTCGACGAGGCCGCGCTCCGCGAGCGCCCACAGGTCGTAGAGGTCGCGTGGGGCACCGCGATCCATCCAGGCGCTGAGCTTCGCCGCCGCGAATCCGGCGGCAGTGAGTGTCCTCAGCCGTGCGGCGGGCGCGTCGCTGTAGCGCTGATCGATGTCGCGAACCTCGGTGGGCCACGAGTATCCATCGCCACCGACAAGCTGCACCTGGATGCTCGCGACGCCCTCGATCTGGAGCACGGCGGCCTGGCTGCCCGACGTGGCGCTCAATGCGGGGCGCCACTCAGGGCGCCCATGGCTTCGAGCAAGACCACGACGCACCGACGCCTGGATGCTGTTCGCGATGGCCGAGCGTGGGCCGCGCGAGATGAGGTCGATGTCCTCGCTCAGGCGGGCATCAGGCAGGTACGTCCGCGCGAGGGCGGTGCCACCGAAGAAGATCAGCCTGTCGGGGCCTGGATCTCTCGTCAGTGCCGCGAGGACGTGGGAGATGAGATGGTCTCGACGGACCTGCTCGAGGTCGACGCCGAATTGCTCGGCGACCTCGTCCCACTCGTCGTGATTCGGGACCGTCATCTCGTCGTCCTCAACCTCTCCAAGGTAGCGCGCATCCTCTGGCGCCCAGCGATCTCCTGCAGCACCGTGTGGTCACACCCGGGCCACAGGGCATCGATCGCTTGCTGGGCATCAAGATTCGCGGCTCTTGGGTCCGCGCGGGCGAGGTCCAGAACCGTCTGTTCGGGCGACGTCGCGAGCGCTCGACCGAGGTCGGTCGCCATCAGCACAGCATCAAGCTCGGCGACTTCGCGCTTGACGAAACGGATCTCACCGTCTCGGTCGACCATGCGCAGCGGTCTTCGCTGTGTCGGCACAGCGACGTACGCGACCCCGATGGCCCGCGGCAGAGCCTGGTGCATGCGCGCCGCAGTGAGCCCCGTCAGCACCGGCACCCTGTCTCCGTAGAGCGCAGTCGCGACCGCTGCAGCCGCGCCCTCGATCGTGGGGAGCCACCATCGACCGACATGCTCGCGTGGCACAGCGCAGTAGAGCCCGCTCGCGATGCGGTGGGCGACACCTCGCCGCTCCAGCGCGGCGAGCGCGGGGCCAGGATGCGCGTAGACGCCAGCAAGATCTACCGCTCGCACCGTCTGCATGGGAGCAAGCGCGATGCGTCGGAGCGCGGCTCGTTCGGCATTCACTATGCAGACTTTAGTCGGTGAGACTAAGGAATGCATAGTGAAAGCGACTGCCCGCAGCGGGACAGGAGGTCGCGCAGCTGCGCCTGCTCGTCGGCGTCGAGGGGCCTCTTCATGCGGTCCTCGACCGCGCGGACTGCGGCGCTCGCAGCCGCGAGCTGCTCGCGACCCTTCGCGGTGAGCTCGGCGGGCAGGACGCGCCCGACCTCGGGCGCGTCGGGCCGGGTGACGACTCCGTCGCGCTCGAGCGCCTGCAGCAGCACGTTCATCGACTGCCGGGTCACGAACGTGCCGCGGGCGAGCTCGGAGCTCGACAGGCCGGGGCGCTGTGCGAGCAGCTCGAGGCAGGAGTAGTGGGTGATCGTCATGCCGAGGGGGCGGAGCACGGCCTCCATGGCGAGGCGCAGGGCGTTGGAGGTCTCCTTGAGCAGGTAGCGACGCCCGCGGCGTTCGCCGTCCGCACCCCGCTCCCCGGCGTCGACCTCGACTCCGCGCCGCAGGTCGGCCTCGGCGTCGGCGTCTGGCTCCACGCACCCGACGCCGACGCGATCCACACCCGCATGGCAGCCGACGGCGTCACGATCGTCTCAGCGCCGATCGACGGCCCGTTCGGCCGCACCTTCGTCTTCGCCGACCCGGACGGCTACCAGATCACCCTGCACGACCGCACCTGACCCACCCTGCGCGGGCGGTCTGGCTCACGCCCGCGCGAGCAGGACCTCCGTCACCGCGCCTTCGAGTGCAGGCTCGAGGCCGAGCGCCTGCAGGTGCGAGACACGCACCGCGAGCGGCTGCTCCGACGTCGCGACCGAACGCACGAGGTCCTTGAGGTCGTACTCGATGCGAGCAGCGTCGAGGATCTCGAAGACGTGCCGGGCGACGTCGTTCGGCGCGAGACCCACCGGCCCGCCGTCGACCGGGTGCAGCGTCACCTCGAGCCGCGCGTCCACCGGGACGTCCGCGACGGTCACCGCGAGCCCCCACCCTCCGGCGTCGCCCAGCAGCGGGGCGCGCGCATCGAGCCGGACCGGCACCTCGGCGCCGTCGACCGTCGCCGTCGCGGCGCCACCCCAGCCCAGGTCGACGGACGGGAACGTCAGCGTCCAGTCACGTCGCGCCGGTACCGCCGCACGCGCGGCCGCCTCGTCACCCGACACGGCCACGGGCCCGACGACGGCACGCCCCTCGCCCTGCACCCACGCGAGCGGCGTGCGCACCGTCGGCAGGTCCGCCCGCTCGAGCGAGCCGTCGTCCTCCACCAGCTCGAACGCACCGTCCGCACCCACGACGACGAGCACCTCGAGCGCCGCCGGCGCCGACGTGTCGTTGCCCGGCACACGCGCGGCGTCGAGCGGCACGACCGCCCCCGCCCCCGCGAGCACCGGGATCGACCGCAGGTCGCGGTGCAGCCGCACGACCCGGCCGCCGTCGTACGCCACACCCGTCATCAGGTCCACCCACGTGCCGCCCGGCAGCCACGTGCTCGTGCGGCCCAGGCCCGTGCGCTGGTCCAGCTTCTCCGTGACCGGGTGCACCATGAGCTGCGTGCCGAACGTGTACTGGTTCGGCGACGCGTACGCCTCCGGCGAGCGCGGGAACCGGTAGTACAGCGGCTCCACGAGCGGCCCACCGTCCGACGCCGCACGGTGGTTCATCGTGTGCAGGTACGGCACGAGCCGGTGCCGCAGACGGAGGAACTGCGTCTGCACCTCGCGGGCCTGCGGCCCGAACGTCCACGGCTCCTTCTGGATGAACGGGTTCGCGCCCGAGTGCAGGCGCATGATCGGCGAGAACACCCCGAGCTGCACCCACCGGGTCGCGAGCTCGTCGTCCTTGATGCCGTGCATGTGCCCGCCGATGTCGTGGCTCCACCAGCCGTAACCGATGTTCGACGCGCACGCCGTGAAGTACGGCTGGAAGTCGAGCGACGCCCACGTGATCGACGTGTCACCGCTGAAGCCCACCGGATACCGGTGTGAGCCCGGGCCCGCATACCGCGAGAAGGTCAACGGGCGCACCTCACGCCCCGACCGCCGGCCTGCCGAGTCCAGGAAGTGGAAGTGGTTGAGCATCCACAGCGGGTCGATCCCCGGCACGCGAGAGTGCGGGCCCGACTGCCAGTCGAGCCACCAGAAGTCCACGCCGTCCGCCTCGAGGCGACGGTGCAGGATGTCGAAGTACGCGGTCAGGAACTGCTCGTCGGTGACGTCGAACGCGAGCGCGTCCTCGTTCGACGTGTCCCGCCCGAGCGCCGCCGCCATCTCGGGGTACGCCTCCTCGAACGCCCGCGCGCCGTCAGCCGGGTGCACGTTGAGGGTCACGCGCAGGTCGTGCTCGTGCAGCCAGTCGAGCAGACCCTTCGGGTCGGGGAACAGCTCGCGGTTCCACGTGTAGCCCGTCCAGCCGGACCCGAAGCGCTCGGGGATGTCCACGAGGTGCCAGTCCATGTCGATGACCGAGACGGAGAACGGCAGGCCCTCCTCCTCGAACCGCTCCATGAGCTCGCGGTAGCCGTCAGCCGTGTACGGGTAGTAGCGGCTCCACCAGGAGCCGAGCGCGAAGCGCGGCAGGAGCGGCGTCGGGCCGGAGACCGCGTAGAACGCGCGGAGCGCAGCCGGGAAGTCGTCGCCGTACGCGAAGACGTACAGGTCGGTGCGCGCCCCGTCGCGCGGGGCGACCCAGCCGTCGTCCGTGAGGAGGAACGACGTCGAGTCGTCGAGGACCGCGAAGCCCGTCTGCGAGACGACGCCGTCCTCGAGCGGCACCGCGCCGTCGGCCGCGTCGAGCGTGCGGGCCGTCCCGGGCAGGCGCACGAGCCCGGCCGTGTTGCCCTCGTAGTCCCACGGCTCCTGGCCGTACCGCCAGATCGAGTGGTACTGCGTCAGGCTGCCACGCACCTGCACGCTCAGCCCCGCGGTCGTCAGCGGGCCGCGGTCGTAGACGAGGTGCAGGCGGTCGGTGAGGATCTCGACGTGCGTATCCGTCTCGACGACGCGGAACTGCGGGACGGGCAGCGCCCGGTTGACCGCGAACGTCGACGCGCGGTCCTCGAACACGCCGTCCTCGGCACGCTCGATGCGCACGAGGCCGTCCGTCAGGACGGTCACGCGCCACCGGTCGCCCTGCACGACGGCGTCAGGGTGGGCGACGGGCGCCGTCGCGAGGGAGCGCAGCCCGGTCGGGGCGAGGCGGGCGTCTGAGGTCTGCGGCATGGCGGTTCTCCGGTCGGTCCTAGGGTCCGACCAGGCTATCCGCAGGTCGCCGGTCAGCTCGCGGTCGCGGCCTCGAGGAGGAGCGCGGTGCCCTGGCCGGTGCCGCCGCACAGCGCGGCGACGGCGCGGCCGGAGCCACGGCTCGCGAGCTCGTGCGCGAGGTGCACGACGAGTCGTGCACCCGACGCGCCGAGCGGGTGGCCCAGCGAGATCGCACCACCGTGCACGTTCACCCTGTCGATCGGCACGCCGAGCTGGCGCACCGAGTGGACGGCGACCGCTGCAAACGCCTCGTTGATCTCGAGCAGGTCGAGGTCCTCGACCTGCCAGCCCTCGGTCTCGAGGGCCCGCAGCACGGCGTTGCCGGGCTGCGGGGCGAGGGCGGGCGACGGGCCCGCGACCTCGGCGGCCGAGCGGAGCGTCGCGAGGACGGTCCAGCCGTTCTCCTCAGCGACGGAGCGGCGCGCGAGGACGACGGCGGCCGCGCCGTCGTTGATCGTCGACGAGTTGCCGGCCGTCAGGGTGCCGTCCGGGGCGAACGCGGGGCGCAGGGCTGCGAGCTTCTCCGGCGTGGTGTCGGGGCGGATGCCCTCGTCGTCCGTGACGACGGTGTCGCCGCGGCGTCCCTTCACCGTCACGGGCACGATCTCCCGGGCGAGGACGCCCTCGTCGCGCGCCTGCGCCGCGAGGCGGTGGGAGCGGGCAGCGACCTCGTCCTGCTCCTCGCGCGACGCCGGGTGGTCGGCGGTGCGCCGCTCCGTGTCGAGACCCATCGCCTCGTGGCTCCACGCGTCCGAGAGGCCGTCGTGCGCCATCGAGTCGACAGCGGTGACGTCGCCGTACACCCAGCCGGCACGCTGACCGCGCAGGAGATGAGGCGCCTGCGTCATGGACTCCATGCCGCCCGCGACGACGACGTCGACCTCGCCGCTGCGGATGCGGCGCGCCCCGTCGACGATCGACGTGAGTCCGCTCAGGCACACCGTGTTGATCGTCACAGCGGGGACATCCCAGCCGATGCCCGCGGCGATCGCAGCCTGGCGGGCGGGCGCCTGCCCCAGGCCGGCCTGCAGGACGTTGCCCATGATGACCAGGTCGACCGCGCTCGCGTCGATCGCGCCCTGCTCGAGAGCGCCGCGGATCGCTGCGGCTCCGAGGTCGATCGCGCTCACCGTGGCGAACGCTCCGTTGAGGCGTCCGTGGGGGGTGCGCGCGGCGGCGACGAGGACGACGTCCTCGGGTGCGGTCGTGGTCATGTCGTCTCCGGGGGTGGGGAGGGAACGTGGGCCGAAGGAGCCAGGGTGCCATGTCTGCGCGCGGTCCGTCGCATAATTGTCCGGTGCTCGTGACCCTCCGCCCCTGGACCTCGGACGACGCCGCCGACCTCATGGCGGCCCGTCGCGCCGACCCCGACCTGGACCGCCAGTTCGGTGACGCACCGCAGTCCTTGGGCGACTACGAGCAGTTCATCGCGAACGAGCTCACGGTCGAGCCCGGCCAGGAGATCAGTCTCGCGATCGACGTCGACGGGCGCGCGATCGGTTGCGTCGGCGTCGCGTGCGAGCGCGGCGACGACCCCGCCGACGGCGACCGCCGTGCGTGGGTGCACTACTGGACGGCCCCGGAGCACCGCGGCTCGGGCCTCGCGTCGCGGGCGTGCGCGTCCCTCGTCACCTACGCGTTCTCCGAGATGGGCGTGACGCGCGTGGAGCTCGGTCACCGGGCCGACAACGTGGCGTCGCGGCGGGTCGCCCTCAAGTCGGGGTTCACACCGTCGGACGACGGCGTCCCTGCACCGCGCAACAGCCGCGAGCGCTTCGCCGTCGAGTCGCACCAGCGCCACGCCTCCGACCCGGCGCCAGACCTCCGACCCATCCCGATCCTGCTCTGACGCATCCCCGGCCCCACTGCCGCTCCGGCGCCCCGCTGACATACAGGACACGAGGGACGCGAGTGCTTGGATAGAGGCATGACCTCGCAGAACCTGGACGCGCACATCGACGACTTCGCCCGCTTCATCTCAGCGTCGCCATCGTCCTTCCACGCCGCCGCCGAGGCGGCCCGCCGGCTCGACGACGCGGGCTTCACGCGGCTCGACGAGGCAGCCGCCTGGGACGTCGCCGCGCACGTGCGCGCGTACGTCGTGCGCGACGGCGCGATCATCGCGTGGGTGCGCCCCGCGTCGTCGGGCCCCACCACACCGTTGCGCATCCTCGGCGCGCACACCGACTCGCCCGGCCTCAAGCTCAAGCCCGCACCGACGACCGTGTCGCACGGCTGGCTGCAGGCCGCCGTCGAGGTCTACGGCGGGCCGCTGCTCAACTCGTGGCTCGACCGCGAGCTCGAGCTCGGCGGCCGCCTCGTAACGCGTGACGGCGCCGAGCACCTCGTGCGCACGGGCCCGATGCTGCGCGTCCCGCAGCTCGCGATCCACCTGGACCGGTCGTCGAACGACGGTCTCAAGCTCGACAAGCAGCGCCACATGCAACCCGTGTTCGGCGTCGACGGCGACGACGGCCCCGCGTCCGAGCGTGACGTCCTCGAGCTCCTCGCGAGCATCGCCGGGGTCGCGGCGAGCGACGTCGTCGGGCATGACGTCATCACCGTCGACACGGCCCCGCCCGCGCGCTTCGGCGCCGGCCGCACCCTGTTCGCGGCGCCCCGCATGGACAACCTCACGTCCGTCCACGCGGGCCTCGTCGCGCTCCTCGACGCGCCCGACGACGCAGACCACATCAGCGTCCTCGCGGCGTTCGATCACGAGGAGATCGGGTCGGAGTCCCGCTCGGGCGCGGCGGGACCGTTCCTCGCCGACGTGACCGCACGCCTGTCGGGCGGCACGACGGAGGAGCTCGCGCGCATGTACGCCGCGTCGTGGTGCGTCTCGAGCGACGTCGGCCACGCCGTGCACCCGAACTACGCTGAGAGGCACGACCCGACGCACCACCCCCTGCCCGGCGGCGGGCCGCTGCTCAAGATCAACGCGAACCAGCGGTACGCGTCCGACGCGCACGGTGCGGCCCTGTGGGCGCGTGCGTGCGAGGCCGCCGGCACGCAGCCGCAGGCGTTCGTCTCGAACAACACCGTCCCGTGCGGCTCGACGATCGGCCCGATCACGTCGGTGCGCCTCGGCATCCGCACGGTCGACGTCGGCGCACCCCTGCTGTCGATGCACTCCGCACGCGAGCTGATCCACGTGCGCGACGTCGTCGCGCTGTCCGGCGCGATCGGGGCGTTCTACGCGGGCGTCTGACGCGGCCGGGCTCAGCGCCCGGCGCTCGCCCGGCCCTCGCCCGACGCTGAGGCGCCCCCGCGCTGGACGCACGTCCGCCCGGCCCTTCACCGAGGTAGGCCCTATCTCGCGAGGTAGGCCCTCCCCCTCGAGGTAGACCCTCCCTCTCGAGGTAGGCCCAGCCCCTCGAGGTAGGGCGTTCGACGGCCCTACCTCGCGTCGAACCCCCTACCTCGCGACGCTCGTGGCTTGGGTGGCCGGGTGGCCGGGCATGGGTGGCCCGGTCACCGGGCTATCGGCGACCGATCACGGTCGTCCTGCCCACGGCGCTCGACAACTGGGGGGCGCGTCCACAGCGCGCGTCGCCCGGCTTCGCGGCGCAGCACCCAGGTGACCACCCTGTACCCATGAGCCAGGGCACACATACTGTCCCGACCGTCCGGTTCAGCCGGGACCACCTACCCTCCGACGTCGCCGCTCGACGCCGGAGCGGGGAGTGGGTGCGGCTCCGGCGTGGCGCCTCCATCGAGGCGCACCCGGTCGGCACGGACGCGCACGAACGCCGCGACCGCGAGCTCCGGGCCAACTTGGTAGCGCTGAGCCAGAGGCTCGCGCCGCACGCATGCTTCTCCCACACGACCGCGGCACACCTGTGGGGCCTGCCCACGTGGGGCTCGTCGTCGAGGATCCACGTGACCTCCCCGACGAGGTCGAGCGTGCGGCGGGGCGCACCGGTCACCCGGCACGTCGCGGACGTGCCGGAGGGGCAGCGCACCCATGTCGACGGTCTGGCCGTCACGACGCTCCCGCGGACAGTCGCGGACTGCATCATGACGTCGTCCCCCGCCGGGGGCCTCGTCGTCGCCGACGCCGCGTTGCGCGCCGGCCTGAACCTGCGAGAGGTCTCTACGCTGATCGAGGAGCGCGTGGGCTGTCGCGGGGTCCGGCTGGCGCGAGAGCTCCTCGCCTGCGCCGATGCCGGCGCGGAGTCCCCGGGCGAGAGCTGCACGCGGTTGATCGTGCTGGCCGCCGGGCTCCCCCGCCCGACGACGCAGCTCGAGGTGCGCACGCATCTCGGTCGGTT
>RRZT011785634.1_pt1 | contig 13800 bp, 12 predicted proteins | sample 2165551 | NCBI WGS metagenome assembly RRZT01 (sample SAMN10456910, study PRJNA506462) | wastewater metagenome | biome: wastewater; feature: sludge; material: wastewater sludge; isolation source: wastewater sludge with Escherichia coli K12::gfp cells carrying plasmid... | place: USA: Moscow, Idaho... | reverse complement strand
TCGTCTTAATCAGAAAGCTCCTGCTTTCAATATATGAGTGCAAAAATAACATTTAAATTTTAGTATGCAAAAACAGAGTTTTGCTTTTAAACCGACATAGCAGATTTAAAATCAACGAAGTTACAGAGGCTATGGCGAGCTAAGGATAACAGAGGTGTTTAGCGTTTAGCGTTTAGCGTAGTTCGTACGGTAGCAGTGGCTATGGCAAATTTGTTTGGTTCGAATATGGAAAGCTGGAGCTTTCCATATTCGACATAGCGAAACGCTATGCCGAACACGCAAATTATCAAAATTCACACTACGGCGAACAAAGGAAAATTAATTTTTTTGGAACAAAATAATTAATTTGTATTAAAAATATCGTTGTTAATATCTAATGTAATTTTTGAAGAATAATCACTAATTATTTCTATTGTGCTATTATTTACAATTTGTTCAATATCACCTTTAAAGATCAAATTATTATTATTGTCAAACACCTTGATACTATCTATTTCATAACCACCAACCCCTATCAATGCTTTATATACTTCAGTTGTAGTTGAAGGATTAATTTCTGATTCTACAGTATACCCTAACTGTAATGCCCTCTCTGAAGTTATTCCAATAAGTTTATATGAAATTTTTGTTGATAATGAATTTTTTATGTAATATGATTCTATTTTATCATTCCCATCAAAAATTCTTTCTTCACAACCTATCAATGCACAAGCAATAAGCATTATATTAATAATTTTATTCATAATTTTCATAATTTTATTCATATTAATACATTGATTTAACGAATTCTGCATCTGTATTACTAATAGAAGTACCCCCTGTATTTATGCGATTTCCATTAAAATTTGTAAACCAAGGATTAGCCCGTGGGTTCTCATAATGCATAATCGACATAAAATCATAATTACTTGTGTAAGTTACACTTCTAGTTTTAGTAGTCCACCAAAGGTTTCATAGGATTATTATTAAAAGTTAACTTACTCTTCAACTTCTTCTATAGCAAAATCTGGATGATTCAGATTGAATGTAAATAATTCCTTTTGTTCTGTGTATGTAAAAAATTCTTGAAAATGTGTTAGATCAATTTCATTACATCTTATTTTATCAAATTTGAATGAACGAGGATATGGTATATAAGTATCAAAAGGAAATTCGGAGATAGTATACGTTGAACCTATCGTTTTATAATCAACTTTGCCACCATAAATTGACGGAATTAATATATCATTATAGCTTATTTTACTTAATAATACATTTGTTGAAGAATTATAAACTTCAATATACTCGAATATCGAATATCGAATCAACTCGATAGTATCTCCACATGCTATTTCCACTGATTCTGAATATGGTACAATATTTTTACACCAATCTTCATCACTAGTAATTTTATAACAATATGCTTGCACTTTTATTGGATATGCAAGATTGTTTTTCATCAAAACTATTTTGCTATAATATTCTGGAGTATCTGGAGGATCAATTGGCACACATGAAGCGAACAAAAAAATTGTTATGATGTAAAAAAAGAATATTATTGTTTTCATAATAGTATTGCGTTATTAATAATATAAATTTCTAATAGTTAAAGTATCTCCATGCGAGAAAATGACATTTCTCTCTAACAACCCTCCATCTCTCGTTCGGCGTAGGCTCTGCCTACGTCGTCTTAATCAGAAAGCTCCTGCTTTCAATATATGAGTGCAAAAATAACATTTAAATTTTAGTATGCAAAAACAGAGTTTTGCTTTTAAACCGACATAGCAGATTTAAAAGCAACGAAGTGAATGAGACTATGGCGAGCTAAGGGTAACAGAGGTGTTTAGTGTTTAGTGTTTAGTGTTTAGTGTAGTTCGTACGGTAGCAGTGGCTATGGCAAGCTTGTTTGGTTCGAATATGGAAAGCAGGAGCTTTCCTTTTAAATTCGAAATAGCGAGACGCTATGCCGAACACGCAAATTGTCAAACTTCACACTACGGCGAACAAAGGGAGAATTTAGTTTTCAATTAATTGTTTTTAGCTCTTTTTGTATGTTTACCAACATGCCATTTTCAAATTCTATGTGCAAAATATCTGCATTAATACTCTCAAAGTTAATTGTATCTATATATTCATCTTCAAGTTGAATTATACAGACAATAAGAGTCAACAAACCATTATAGTCAGTAAAATGAAATAAATCAGTATCGGGACAATCAGGGACTAGGTCATAAGTATATAAACTTTTCTCGTTAAACACCCCGTTTACATATAGAAGTAATAATTCAGAATCGGAAACCATCCAATTTGCTTTAAAAGGTTTCTTAGTTTCGTCAGCAACCGGTAAATAGTTTAATTCACTCATTAATCTTTCCTCAAGTGGTGATTTAGTTAGGTAACCATGATATGTAAATTGTGGTAATATTATTGAAATAATATCATTGCCAAAAATATCATCATGTGTATTAATAAACTCTAAATGATTTGATTTAAGATAACTTTTCATAATTTGGTTAGTGATTGCATAAGTACTAATATTTTGGCGTTCAGTTGGTTGTTATCTTTTGGAACTTAATAATATGGTGGTTCAAGGTCTTATGTATTATCAACCTAACAAAATAATCTGGATTTATATAATTATTGATATTTTTTAAAGAAAGAGAATATTTCTATGTAAAATGGGTCTTTAGTAGAAATACTATTTTCTTCTAAATAAAAACTATTCATAATACTAGTTTTAAATACAGAAGAGTAACCCATTTTATCTAGTTTTTCGTAGAGTATTATATACGAACTGCTTTCCAGATTTCTTTTTGAGCAATAATGCTCTACAAATTCTTTTATTTGTGACCATTCTGGATTAAGAATAACTTCATTAATTCTTTCAATAAAACCATACCAGTTATAAGAAGTTGTGGTTGCATAAAATGGTGGATTTTTACTATTACACTTATCGATGAAATTTGGATCATTTTTCCATAATTCACGAACGAACCGATCTAAAGAGGTAACATTTAAGGCAATGTTTTTTTTCATATTCTATATAATTGCTATTAATACTATTATCAATTTATCTGTTACTTATTAACATACATGCTTTCCACCCCCATTTATTATTCTTTTTGTTAAAAGAAAGAATCGCCTTACCTTTAACTATATCATTATTGTTTAATTGATGCTTAACAATTAAGTTTGGTTCAATAAAGATATCGTCAACAAAACCAAAATTTGCTGTATCTCTCATTTTTAAATTTCCTTGAAAGTTTTTGATTGCGTTACAAACAGAATCATTAGAGGCATTCTTAATGGAAATTACTTTGTAAAATCCATTAAGACCTTCTCCATTAAACCTAACATTGATTAAATCTCCAATTTTTGGTTTATCAATCATGCCAGAATAACTGAAAAATCCATGTTTTGACTTATCCTTTACAAAATTAATAATAGATTTATTTTCATTAACAAATTCAATTAAAACAGTTTCTTCGGGAATATCAGCAAACAGAATTTCCTCTGCAATTTTTAAGTATTGTTTATAAAATGATAAATTGTCCTTAAATGATGCATAGTTTATATACCAGTCTTGTTTAATCCATTCAACTATTTGCTTTGGAATTTTCCAATTATTTTCATTACGAGCTAATAAAATCTTTTCTATTTCTGTTTTTGCTTGTTCAAATTTGTTTTTTTTGATTAAAATCTCTGCGAGTTTTTGACGTGTATTAATAAGAAATTCATTTGGTGTTTTTAAACTCAATGCTTTGCATAAACAAGCCATTTTTCTGTCATTCTCAGTTTGAAATGTGTCTGCAAGCAATTCCCATACCCAAAAATCGTTTTTTTTCTTTTTAGCAAAAGGAATAAAATTAGTTAATACGTTATTTTCGTCTCCTAATGCTATAAGGAGTTTTGCTTTGAAATAAGGTGGATATTGATATTCTGGATGGTTTTCTATTAAAAAATCTAGTTTAAGAAGAAATTCTTTGATTTTTGTTTTATCAATTGCATTCGGCAAAATGAATCCTTCGATTTCTCTTGATTCACCTTCAAGTAGTTTTTTTGAGTAAGCTATGTATGCCTGTTCCACCACAGACATGATTTTCTTCCCCTTGAATTCTTCTGATAAATAGTCTTGTGAACTAAAATTATCAAAACCCCACCAATCAGCAAATTGCAAATAATTTTTCCAGTTTTTATAACATTTATGAAATGCTTTATATAAAAAAGAATAAGCTTCGGATGGTTTAGTATAATGGAAGGTTTGTATATTTTGAAAAAGCGAGTTTACTTTTGAATAATGAATATTTTCATCATTTGCAATATTGAAAATCAGTTTTCCAACTTGATATGCACTACTATCAAACACCATGTTTTCATTAGCATCTAATTCCAAATCTTTAAGCTTGATTAAATAGTCAAAAAAAACCTCATAATTATCTTTAGATGCGTACATTTTAAGATAATCATGATACACCCACGCAATTGAACGTTTGTTCCAAATATTTGCAGGCTCTTTTTCCAAATCTTGATTTGCCATTGTTAGGGCTTCTTCAAGTTTACCTGACTTCCTTAGTTCTTTTACTTCTTTAAACGGCATACTCAAATACTTTAAGATTAGAAATAGCCTGATTAATTGTTCTTAAAAGATTCTCGCTGTTACAATGGTTTTCAAGCGGCAAAACTCTGCCAAAGAATCCATCTCCGTTATATTCAAAGTCAACTACAGCTTTTTCATCACCTTTCGTAAATGTGTAACGCTCCCGATAATTTTGATGGTTAATTTCTGTAATTGAAATATTTGAAACAGCTAAATCGCTTTGTAGAGAATCGAATAAAGTTTTTAGAAATGGTTTTTCTTCTTCTAACTCAAATTCAAACTCAATCTTTGACAGTATAGAATCAATTGTATTTCGCACAAATACTAATCTGGGTGCATTTTCAATTAATTTGGATATTTCTTCAAACAATGAATTGGAATTTGTTTCGGCAGGTAATTTTTGATAATTGGTGTTGAATTCATTTTTGCCATTTATCCAAAACTTAAAAAAAGCTGTTTCATTTTCTCGTTTAAAACCATATCTAATCTCGTAGCTAACTTTATTCCAACTTACAATATCAATGTATTGTTTTTGAACCACATAATGCATAAGTAAGAAATGATTCTGCAAAGAAATAGGAGCAGATTCCATGTTGAATTTTTGCAACAATCTAAGATTGTCGCCAGTTATCTCCATTTCGATAGGTTTTATCGATTTACCAGTTAACTCATCAAATGAATTTTGAACGTTAACATCAATGAACGACATTACTGAAAAAGAATTAAAACATGGCGGATTAATGCAGAACAGTTTCCTTGCTGCCCTTGTTATTGCAGTATAAGCCCACCGATAAAAATCAGGATTGGTTTTTCCAGAGCGATTGTGTTCAGAATTATAGAAATTAAAATCTTCTTTAACTCCCTTATCCCAAAACACAAAAGTCGTATCCCATTCACCACCCTGCGCTTTATGGCAAGTTACCGCATAGCCGTATTTCAAAAGTATGCAGTTAAAATAAGGGTCAGTTTTAATGGCTTCTTTAAATTCTTCTGTTTTTGGTTTTAACTTTGGATTCCGATTTTTAAAATCGACATACAACGCTTGTTGTTCCTCAGGTTTTAAATAATTATCTCCGTTTAAGTAATTCTCAAGCATGTAACCATTTACCGTTTTGCTTTCCCCTTTTTCATCAGGAATAAGCAATTCGATTTTTCTCCATGTGAGTAAAATCGAAGCTGTACCGCCATTTTTTCGATAAAAGCGAATTTCTCTTGTTGTAGTAATGGTTTCAACATTCGATACTACGCCAAATTCTCCGTTCATTATTCCTAAACGATAGTTATTGCCCCCAATTATTATAATATCACTGGTTTGAACTGTTAAATCAGCACCGAACTTATCTCTTCGGATGGTTTGGTTCAAGTCAAGTGCTGTTTTGTTTTTGAACGAGATTATTACTTTAGTCCCCTGCTGTGTTTTATAAGCATGGAGAAAATTCTCAAATTTCGGGTTAAAAATATCCTTGCCATTTTCTCTTAGGTCGAAATCGTTGAAAAAACCAGAGGTTAAGCATTTGCGAATTTTTATTGCTGAGTTTAAAATTCCATTGTCTGCATTTTGACGTTTTACTTCCTTTATTTCTGCATCAACAATCTTTAAATTGTATTTTTCGTTTAAATATTTCTTTTCTAAGGCTGGTGAAAAATTCATCCCAATTGGCGGTAACTGAGCAGGGTCGCCAATGAAAATTATTTTTGATGTTGAATTTGGGAAACCAATATGAGAATAATCAATCAAATCTTTTAATAAATATCCACTCCCAAAACGAAAGAATTCTCCCTGACTTTGCATATCAGAAACCATAGAGGCTTCATCTACAATAAAAATTGAATTATAAGCATCATGACTTTTACGAAGTTTGTAATAATATATAAAACTAACATCGCTTTTTTCTTCTTCCTTTATCTCAATTTCTTCTAGTGCATCGAAACTATATATCCCTTTATGGATGGTAGTTGCTTCAAATCCAGTTTTTTGATTTATGACTTTTGCTGCCCTTCCGGTTGGAGCCATTAACTGGTACTTTTGTTCAATTGCTTGCAAGTAATTAACAATTCCTTTTAAGAGAGTAGTTTTACCACTTCCTGCATACCCTTGTAGAATGAAAATATTTTCATCGCTGGTCAGGAAATCCTGAATCTTAACCAAAGCATTATTTTGGTCGTTAGTCAGGTTGATATGTTGGAAATGGTTGAATATGCTCATAATTTCAATGTTTGATGCAAAGTTGGATTGTATGTGTGCAGTGGTTGTGCATTACAAGTACCCAATTATATCTTTTATGTGTTTGAATAGTTTCTCATAGCCTTCATTAGTGTAAATGTCATGATTTAAAAAATTCCCAGATGTGTCTTGTTTGTCCAAAATAGACTTGTCGCCATGTACAAATCCGTTTCGTTTCGTTATCAGGAAATAAAGCTGTTGTATTAAATTATGGTCAGTCATATTCCATTTCTGATAATATAAACCAGCAAACTTTTGCCATTCTGGTGGCTTATTACCGCTTACTTCAATGCCCGAGTTCGAATACGAATTTGAATTTCCATCCCATTTCCAATCTAATAAATTGCCAATACCCAAAATTTCCCATTTATCATCACTCGTTTTTGTATAATACTCATTATTAACAATTTCAATAATCATGTAAAGTGAAATATATGCATAAGCAAATTGAATATCAGTCTTTGCATCATATAACAGGGAATAGGCAAGAGATAATTGATTCTTTATTTCATTACTAAAATTCGAAGTACTCTGACTATTTAGATTCTGAATTAGTTGTTGGTTATCTTTATAAATATTTCTCAAATAACTTCTTTCAAAGCATTTCTGTAAATCAGTTTTGAAATTCTGATAATGCTTATTTGTTTCGCTAATAGAGTAATTAAATTGAGGTGATTCTTTCACATAATATGATGCTGCTCCTCGTTCTAATGCAGTATTGATATTCCATATTTTGTTTGATGCAGTTGAAACAATAATTTGATAACCTTCATTTTCTTTTAGAAATTCATCAATAAGTTTATAACCAGAAAATTCTGACGGAGAAATCAATTCATTATCAATATCTTCTTTTTCTGGATTCAATCGCAGATCAATAATTATTAAATCCCATTCTTTGCCAATATGAGAGCAGCATTCCTTCAGAAATCCTTCAAAATCTTTAAATAATTTCGGCTCATCGGTAGTTTTGTATTTTGCACTATCAACAAAAACAAAGTTATCTCCTGCACCTTTAAAAATATTTTTCATTAATTCCGCCCAACCTTCATCCGATTTATCATCGATAAAAAGTATTTTCTTTCTTGCACATTTTAAGGGAATAAGGTCAATTCTTCTTTCTGTTTTATAGGATTCATTGGAACAAATTAAATATTTCGCATAGAGTTGCTTTAAATGCTTTGAAATGGAATCAAGTTTAAATATTTCATCACTAAAACCAACGACCTGAGAAAGTTTAAAACAACCCCAAGCGTTAGCTATATCATGTCCACCTGAGGTTTCCTTTCTAATAATGTTCAATTTATTCAAAACATTTTTTTTATAATCTTCCTCCTTGAGAGGTTTTGCTTTTTCTATTGTTGCCTTAATATCATCAGTATTAAATGAAGAAAAATAAATCCCTTTTGTAAATAGTAAGTTTTGAGGATTATTGTCTGCGTCAAAACTGTTTTTTTCAATTATTTTGGAAACAGGAAAATTTGATAAGAATATTATTGGAATTAATCTTTTTGTAATATCAAGTTCATAGTTTAACCGGATATGAAGTGCAATAAGTAACCCGTCAGTATTTATTACCGGAGCATCGGTTGGTAAAGAAAGTGGAATTATTATTCTTTCTATATCCTTATTATTTAATACTTTTGTCGTCCAATCATGGCACTTTTGTTCATCAGTAAAATCTTCTCTAGAAATTATATTTGCTTCAGGGATATTTAAATTTCTTATCAATCCCTTCATTTTTACTGTATAATCTGAAATAATATAAATTTTTTCCATGGTTATAGATTTTCATTTATAATATGGATAATATCTTTTGGACTTAATTCTTTCTTGTTCCAATTTTCAATAATATCGATAGGGTTTTCGAAAGGAAAAAGAGACCTTAAACCATCGTGAATTAATTGATTGTTTTTAAACTCAGAAATATCTGTACTTCTAATTTCATCAATTACTTTATCAATTAAAGTCATCATTTCTATTTCCTTATAATTTTCACCATAATATAAAATTTTCAATTCAAGCACATTGTTTGAAATATAGAAATCAATGAAGGATTTAAGGTTGGCATAAAACAAGTTCTTATCAATGGTTCTGGCTGAAAAGTTTGTATGCATATCTCTACCAAACTCTATTCTCTCTATTTTTCTTTCATCTATAGTTCGAATAAAATTTCCTTTCATTTTTGAAATATCTTCATCACTTGAATTATTTCCTTCCTCTTTTTGAATTCTTAAACTTCTATGATGACATACTATTTTAAAACTATTTAGATTTTGAGCTAATTGCATTATATCTCTACTATATGGTTTTTTGTCAATCAATTCACATGCCTGCTTGTATTCCTTTTCATAGAGGAATTTAATATCAAACCTCTCTCTTAATTTTTCTGTATCGTCAAGTATTAATATCATTATCAGTAGAATTTTAAAATGTGAGTGAACCCTTTTGCCGTATCATTAATAGGAAATATTCCGTTTACTTCATCTTTTGTTTCCGTTAAAATGATTTTACGAAAATATCCATCTGGAAATTTTGCATGAATTTCATAGTTACAAAGCCCCCACAATTTATTTTTAATAGTCCTTAAATTACCTCCCAAAAAGCCTTTATCATCAGACCTTTTTGTTGACACAGAGTCTATATGCGTAATAAAAAATACTTTAAAGTCACCATCAGTATGAAATCCAACTTCTATTTTGTTACAAAAGTTTTTTATGGACATATCTTTTATGGTCGAAAAAATTTCAAAAATTGCCTGTCCCAAATTGTCAACATCAGTATAGAAATCAGCATGTTTTAAACTTCTTTCATCTATGATTATTTCGCAAATTGGGGCTGTGCCAAAAACCAAATCGAAGGTTTCTTTTGTTAGTTTATATAAGTATTCAGAATCTGACCTAACCCTGATTGATTCCCTAAATGGAATAATCATTTCATTTTTATACTTATCATTGTACCAAGGGTGTTTTTTTTCTGTTTTATACCATTCTTTAAAACTTGGTTCAGACCATCCAAGTTTAGGTTCAATTTTTTCTTTACCTTTCCTTATATACCACTTTGGTTCTGCGGAAAAGGCAAAATCTTCTATTCTCTTTAATAATGCATCAGGTACATTGGGATATTTTTCTATTCCTTGTTTAAATTCGTTTTTACATTGATTTATAAATGTTTCATATTCAATAAAATCAAGATTAAAGGCATGGGTGAGGTTCTTTATACCTCCTTCATTACTGCTGAAATAGTCTAGTAATAAATTAGTTTCCTTAGGTTTGTGAAATTTACCTGAAAAACCTTTTTCTTTCTTTTGTGATTCATCACCACCAGCCAGCATTCCCTCAATTCTGGAAAGTCTTTCAATAATTTCAGTTTCTACGATTCCCGTTTTTTCAAACTCTTTACTGATAAGATTAATCAACCGTTCCTTTGTTCTGTCATCAACCTTTTTCCTCATGCTATAATCAAGAATATCAGTAATAAATTTACTTTTATCCTGCATATTTGAATTTGTATCTTTTAACGATTCATCCATTCCTAAATTCATTTCAGTTGATTAAAAACGTCCATAGCCTTTTCGATGCCTTCGTTTTCCCAAATATCTAATACTTTACTAAACGGACTCCCAGTGCCACTTAGCTTGTCAAATCTCCTTTTCAATGTTAAATAGGTCGAATCATTCTCACCTTTTACCATTTTTAAAAATTCAAGTTTACCATCTACAACATTAATTAGATTTGGATTGCCTTTTTTTACATGTCCTTTATCTGCAATATAATCCTTAATAAAAATTTGCTGGGCTTTTTCATAACCATATCTTTCCCAATAATAAATCCACATCCGAATTTGTTTCACATACCGTTGTCTTACATTTACTTTCTCATTTACAATTAAGCCTGTTACTTCTTGTCGGTGAGCTGATTTTTGTAAACGCGTTTTGTTGGGGTTAATTTTTAATTGTAGTCCAATTTCTTTTATGGATCCGTTATTTCTCAATATATTATTCTCAGAAATTATTCGTTGCAATTCTTTAATAAAATCTTCATTATTATATACATTGTGATGCGATGAAAATGTAATATCATCTGCATATCTTGTATATTTTGCTCCAAAACGATTGGCAAGTCCAGTTAAACGTCTGTCAAGATTTTTGCATATAATATTTGTAATAGTCGGAGAAGTAGGACTTCCTTGAGGCAAAACATTTTTTATTTCTCCGTTTACCTCAAATGGATGTGTGCATAAACTTGCAAGTAGATATGCTAATTCTTCTCTTTCTTTTCCTAAACTAAAAGGAGGGGTCATAAAAGCATACTTGACCTGTTTTCTTTCGAAAGAATGAAAAAAATCTTTGAGGTCAAGGTTGTAAACATAATGATTCCCAATATGCACCTTTGCATTGTCAACAATTGATTTGTTAAGTACAAATCCGGTGGCTGCCTTATGAGGCTCATACACACAATGTAATACAAAATTAAGGGAGCGAAGGATAGATTTTAATCCACGAGTAGGTGCATTTATTGTTCGTTCACCTCCAGACTTCTTTTTTACTGTAAATGTGGTATATCTTTTTTTACACAATTCAGGATTTGCATAGTAAGTTAAGCTTTTTAGTTTATAAGGCTTAGATTCATTCCCGTACAAAATACTACTTGCTACACTTAAAAGTGAAACAAGATCTTCCTTATTTTGCATTGAAGCAAATTTTTTTCGAATTTGATCTATATGTTGCTGTTCAATTTTCATAATGTTGTGCATAATTAAACTTTGAAAATACTTGCCTGATACTCTTTTTGTATGAAAAGTGTTTTGTTTGGTTTTGTCTGGTTTGCTTTTGTTAAAAAAACTTTAACAGTAAACTAACAATTAAAAAAAAACTCTTACTCTTACTATAACTTAATACAAAAAGTACCAAGTTTAGTAATTACGAAATAACATTCATCCAAACACAAGGTGAGGACAACGTTTCAATCATTGCTTTGCTATGACTAGCAAAACTCGAAACGCACGAGTCAATATCTTTAGGCAAGTATTTCAAAGAACTGATGCAAAGTAAATCGTTATTTATGCAGTCAATCTGCACAGGTTAAATATAATTTTTAAATACCTTTTCTGCTTTCGATTTAATAATGGTTCTTAATTGTTCTGGTTCAATAACAGTAACATCCTCCCCATAAGAAAAAAGTAATGAAATAAACTCGTAATTTAACTGAAGAAACAATTCAATAATAACATAATTATTGTATCTTACCTTAATCTTTTGTGAACCATGTATTGGTTTACTATGGATGTAAGGGAATAAGTTATTGTTTATTTGCAATAGGATTTTGATTGGTTGTTGGTTTTCTGCTACTGTTACTCCAACAACATCATCAAAGTATTCCTCAAAATCAATTGATTTATTTTCAATATATTGTTTGTTAATTTCTTTAATCTCAATGATTCTATCAAGTGCAAGATTTGAAATTGAATTAGTGTTTTCGTTTAAAGCAAATAGAAACCATCTGTTATTGTATTGTTTTAGATAGTATGGATGCAAACTCATTTTTACAGGTTTTTCCTGTTTAAAACTTTGATAATAAGCATCTATGACTTTTTTATAATGAATTGCATTAAATAATTCGGAAAAAAAATTTAATCCTTTCAAATATTGGTTTTGTTCAAAACTGACAATTGGTTTTATGTTCGTTTTTAATTTAAATTCTGATTCAATTCTGATTAACATTTCTTCCATCCAATCAAATTGAGGCATTCCTTTAAATCTGTTCAGAATAGAAAGTGTTTCTTTTAACTGATTAGCTTCTGATTCATTAATTGCTTGTTTCTTGATTGAAAAATTCTTATCAGAATACCTGTAATACACTCTTTTCCCTTCTCGTATTTTATCGAGAGGTATTGACCACCCTTGCTCACTTTCCATGAATTTAATGTCATCGAAAATTTGTCTGCGCTTGATCCCTTCTAATGTTCCTGTGTAATCATAAATGGCATTGTTACATGCATCTATTAAATCCTCAATAAAATACCTACGTCCAGGATTACTGAAACATAGGTCTAGAGCATGGTATCTAATTGTTGCATGTTTATTTGTAGCCATAATATAGTATCATATAAAAATAATCTACATCATATTTTTATTACAAATATGAAGTTTCTCATTTGCTTATACATCAGTTATCAAAGTTAAGAATAAGCAAGATAATATACAATCTTTTTGTCAACTTTAAATGCTTTTCACCTTAAAAATTTCCATAATAAATAATTATGGAATATTATATACATATAATTTAAATTTTTACTAATGAAAGAGGCAATAGTTATATTTAAAGAAATTTACTCAAAAACCAACCTAAACACAGCAATTTCGGGTCTGTTGCCTATGCGTACAGGAGGACCCCAAGTGCCGTATCCTGGCGAAACATACAAATGGGTATTGTCTTTTTGTACTAACCCATCTTCAATTTTATAAATAAGTTTAGTCAAGATTTTAAAGGGCCAAAGTTGCCCCTGATGGGTATGTCCTGAAACCATCAAATCAGCCCCCAAAGCCACTATTCTATCCTGCTCTAAAGGTTGGTGGTCAATTACAATGATGGGTAACTTGCTATCTACTTGTTCAAAGATTGATTCTACTGATTTTCTGTTGACTTGCGTAAAATTACTCTTCTGAGCATCGTCCCTGCCTACCAGTTGAATGCCCTGCACATTGACTACAGTGTCGCGTACAAACTGAATGCCATAACGAGATAAATAATCTACCGCACTCTCTGCATTGCCAATATATTCGTGATTGCCTGTAACAGCCCATACACCCAAAGGTGCTTGTAGTTGGCTCAATATTTCTCCCATATTGTGGTATGTAACAGGCACCATATTATGATCAATCATATCTCCTGCAAAAATAATCACATCGGCTTCAATCGCATTAAGTGATGATACTAAATCACTAAGCCTCTTGTTGCCAATAATATATCCCATATGAATATCTGTAGCCAAAGCAACAGTA
>RRZT010564031.1_pt1 | contig 13801 bp, 11 predicted proteins | sample 2165551 | NCBI WGS metagenome assembly RRZT01 (sample SAMN10456910, study PRJNA506462) | wastewater metagenome | biome: wastewater; feature: sludge; material: wastewater sludge; isolation source: wastewater sludge with Escherichia coli K12::gfp cells carrying plasmid... | place: USA: Moscow, Idaho... | reverse complement strand
TGCGGATCGTCGCTCACCTGCACGGCCAGCGGCTGCCCGGCGTCGACATGGGGGAAGCCGCGGATCTCGTAGATGCGCAGCGGGTCGCGCTCCTTGGCGACGAACAGGCGCTGGCCGGCGCGGTCGTAGGCCAGCCCCTCGAAGCCCTTGTTGCCGTTGCGGCCGATGCCCAGCGCCAGCTGCTGGCTGTCGGCGGCGTCCAGGCGGGTGGTAGCGTCGTCGATGCGCACCTTGAACAGGCGCTGATCGCGCTCGTCGCTGATCACGTAGAGGCCGGGGGCGATGTACTCGATGGCCTCCGGATCGCCGAAGCCGCGCAGGGCGATGCGCCGCAGCAGGCGCCCGTCCAGGGACAGTTCGAGGACTTCCGGATTGGCGTTGGTGACGGTGAACAGGCTGCGCCGCTCGGGATCGAAGGTCAGCGCGGAGATGTCGTCGTCCAGCCCCTCGACCGCCTGCGCCTCGATCTCCACCCGGTAGTCGGGCAGCCAGAGCGAGCGCGCGCGCCATTCGGCGGCGTGCCGCCATTCCTGGACGAAGAACCAGCCGCGCTCGAACAGCCGCAGGTACTGGGCGAAGGCCAGCAGGAGCAGCAGGCTCAGGGCGGCGAGCAGCCAGGGCAGGCGGCGCAGGTGGGGCAGGAGTCTGGGCATGGTCGGCAGGGCGCGGTGCATGGGAGAGGGGGCTCGGCACTCGATGAGTGCCGAGCATGTCTCTCTTGGATGAATCTTTCCTTAATGCGGTTCCGTGCCGGCGGTCTTGCGGAACACGTAGAAGCGGTTCGGCTCGCCGACCAGGTAGATGTTGCCGGCGTCGTCCATCGCCACGCCCTCGGCCTGTTCGATGCTGGTGCTCAGGCCGTGCCGGCCGCCGCGCAGGGCGATGAAGCTGCGCGGCTGGCCGTCGAGGTCGAGTTCGAGCAGCAGGCGCGACTCGTCGGAGAGCAGCAGCAGGTGGCCGCTGCGCGGATCGATGGCCAGCGACGACAGGTCGCGCATCGGCAGGAACGCGGAGGGGAGCGCGGCGAGGCTGACGGCGGCGCTCGGCCCGCTCGGCAGCGGCAGCTCGAACAGGCCCAGCGGGTCGCGCTCCTTGGCCAGCAGCAGGCGCTGGCGGCGCGGCTCCCAGGCCAGCCCCTCGAAGCCCTTGTTGCCGGCCTCGGCGAAGCCCAGGTCGTACTGGGGCCAGGCGGCGAGGTCGAGGGGCTCGTCGGTGGCGGGCAGGGGGAACACGGTCAGCAGGCGGCGGCGCTCGTCGACGATGGCCAGGCGGCCGTCGCCGAGGGACTCGACCGCTTCCGGATCGGCCACGCCGTCGAGGCGGATGCGCCGCAGGATGCGGCCGTCGGTGGCCAGCTCGACCAGTTGCGGGTGCTGGCCGGTGACGGTGAACAGGGTGCCGGTCGGCGCGTTCCAGGTCAGCCCGGAGGTCTCGTCGCCGGCCAGGCCGGGCAGCTCGCGCTCCAGCGCCAGGCGATAGTCCGGCAGCCAGATGCCGGCGGCGCGCTGTTCGGCGCCGGTCGAGCGCTCCTGCCAGTACAGGCGCAGCTGGTCGTCCCAGTGCAGCAGGTGGGCGGCGAGCGGCAGGGCGATCAGCAGGCACAGCAGGACGGCAGCGGACAGGCGGCGCAGGAGCGGGCGGCGGACGGGCGCGGGCATGGTGGCGGGGCACTCGGCAGGGTTGTAGCGGTGGCGGGTGCCGGAGGATGCCGCGCGGCGGATGAAAACTTCGTGAAGGCGCGCCGGCCGCGGTCAGCGGCGGCCGGCGCGGACAGGGCTCAGAGCACGTGGCTCTCGACGCGGCACAGGTCGCCCAGTTCCAGCAGCAGGCGGTTGCCGCGCTGCAGGGTGCCGACCCCGGCCGGGGTGCCGGTGAGCACCACGTCGCCCGGTTGCAGGGAGAAGTGGCCGCTGATGTAGCGCAGCAGGTCGAGGATCGGGGTCAGCATGTCGCGGCTGTTGCCGTCCTGGCGCAGCTCGCCGTCGATGCTCAGGCGCACGCCGATGTCGCCCAGGTCCTCGACGGCGTCGCCGGGCACGAAGGGCGACAGCGGGCAGGCGCCGTCGAAGGCCTTGGCGATTTCCCACGGATGGCCCTTGGCCTTGAGGCGCGCCTGCACCTCGCGCAGGGTCAGGTCGAGGGCCACGCCGAAACCGCTGATGGCGTCGCGGATTTCCTCGTCGCCCGGCTGGCGCGACAGCGGCTTGCCGATCAGTACGGCGATCTCCGCCTCGTAGTGCACCTCGCCGCGCCCCTCGGGGATGGCGAAGCCGCCTTCCAGTTCGACCGCCGCGCTGGCCGGCTTGATGAACAGCAGCGGCTCCTCGGGGATCGGGTTGTTCAGCTCGCGGGCGTGTTCGGCGTAGTTGCGCCCGACGCAGACCACCTTGCCCAGCGGGAAGTGGATGCGCGTGCCGTCGAGGTACTGGTGCTGGTAGCTTATGACAGGCTCCTGGTAATCCGGGGTGGCGGGCGGGGCGGGCTCCGCGCTGCGGCTGCCGCCCCGCTGCGGGTCAGGCGAAGATCTTGCCGGGGTTCATGATGCCGTTGGGGTCGAACACCGCCTTGATGGCCTTCATCAGCGCGATCTCTTCCGGCGAGCGGCTGTAGCCCAGGTAGTCGCGCTTGGTCATGCCGACGCCGTGCTCGGCGCTGATCGAGCCGTTGTACTTGTCGACGGTCTCGAACACCCACTGGTTGACCGTGGCGCACTTGGCGAAGAACTCTTCCTTGGCCATTGCATCGGGCTTGAGGATGTTCAGGTGCAGGTTGCCGTCGCCGATGTGGCCGAACCAGATCACCTCGAAGTCGGGGTAGTTGGCCTCGACGATGGCGTCGATTTCCTTGAGGAACGCCGGCACCTTGGAGACGGTCACCGACACGTCGTTCTTGTACGGGGTCCAGTGGCTGATGGTCTCGGAGATGTACTCGCGCAGCTTCCACAGGTTCTGCAGCTGCTGCTCGCTCTGGCTCATCACGCCGTCGAGCACCCAGCCCTGCTCGACGCAGTGCTCGAACAGCTCCAGCGCGGCGTTGGACACCTCCTCGCTGCTGGCCTCGAATTCGAGCAGCGCGTAGTACGGGCAGTCGGTCTCGAAGGCGGGCGGCACGTCGCCGCGGGCCAGCACCTTGGCCAGCGCCTTGTCGGAGAAGAACTCGAAGGCGGTCAGGTCGATCTTGCTCTGGAAGGCGTGCAGCACCGGCATGATCGAGTCGAGATCCGGCGCGCCGAGCACCATCGCGGTGAGGTTCTTCGGCGCGCGCTCCAGGCGCATGGTCGCTTCCACCACGAAGCCCAGGGTGCCCTCGGCACCGATGAACAGCTGGCGCAGGTCGTAGCCGGTGGCGTTCTTGATCAGGTCGCGGTTGAGTTCGAGGATCTCGCCGGCGCCGGTGACCACCTTCATGCCGGCCACCCAGTTGCGGGTCATGCCGTAGCGGATCACCTTGATGCCGCCGGCATTGGTGCCGATGTTGCCGCCGATCTGGCTGGAGCCGGCCGAGGCGAAGTCCACCGGGTAGTACAGGCCCTGCTCCTCGGCGAAGTTCTGCAGCTGCTCGGTGACCACCCCGGCCTGGCACACCACGGTGCGGTCGAAGGCGTTGAACTCGACGATCTTGTTCATGTAGTCGAAGGCCACCACCACCTCGCCGTGGGCGGCGACGGCGCCGGCCGACAGGCCGGTGCGCCCGCCCGAGGGCACCAGGGCGACCTTGCGCTCGTTGGCCCAGCGCACGATGGCCTGCACTTCCTCGATGGATTTCGGGAAGGCGATGGCCAGGGGGGCCGGGGCGAACTGCTTGGTCCAGTCCTTGCCGTAGGCATCCAGGGAATCGGCGTCGGTCAGCACCTTGCCGGGCTCGACCAGGGTCTTGAGTTCTTCGATCAGGGCAGCTTGGGTCATCTGCGGAAATCTCGGGCGGTTCATGGTCACCCTGAGCAGGCTTCATGCTCGGGGATGGGGCGCGTGGCGGGGGCGCTATGGTAGCATACGGCCCCCGCCAATCGCGCCCGCCGCCGACTTGCGGGTCGGCACAGCCCGCGCTGTCCACCGCCCAGACAACCCCCGGGACAACAGGTTTACGCAGATGAGCAAGACGACCTCTCTCGACAAGAGCAAGATCAAGTTCCTTCTTCTCGAAGGTGTGCATCAGAACGCCGTGGATACCCTCAAGGCCGCCGGCTACACCAACATCGAGTACCTGAAGGGCGCGCTGTCGGGCGACGAACTGAAGGAAAAGATCGCCGACGTGCACTTCATCGGCATCCGCTCGCGTACCCAGCTGACCGAGGAAGTCTTCGACTGCGCCAAGAAGCTGGTCGCCGTCGGCTGCTTCTGCATCGGCACCAACCAGGTCAACCTGAACGCCGCCCGCGAACGCGGCATCGCGGTGTTCAACGCCCCCTATTCCAACACCCGCTCGGTGGCCGAGCTGGTGCTGGCCGAGGCCATCCTGCTGCTGCGCGGCATCCCGGATAAGAACGCTTCCTGTCACCGCGGCGGCTGGATCAAGTCGGCGGCCAACTCCTTCGAGATCCGCGGCAAGAAGCTGGGCATCGTCGGCTACGGCTCGATCGGCACCCAGCTGTCGGTGCTGGCCGAGGCGATGGGCATGCAGGTGTACTTCTACGACGTGGTGACCAAGCTGCCGATCGGCAACGCGCAGCAGATCGGCTCGCTGCACGAGCTGCTGGGCCTGTGCGACATCGTCTCGCTGCACGTGCCGGAGCTGCCGTCCACCCAGTGGATGATCGGCGAGAAGGAAATCCGCGCGATGAAGAAGGGCGGCATCCTGATCAACGCCGCGCGCGGCACCGTGGTCGAGCTGGACCACCTGGCCGAGGCGATCAAGGACGAGCACCTGATCGGCGCCGCCATCGACGTGTTCCCGGTCGAGCCCAAGTCCAACGACGAGGAGTTCGAGAGCCCGCTGCGCGGCCTGGACCGCGTGATCCTCACCCCGCACATCGGCGGCTCCACCGCCGAGGCGCAGGCCAACATCGGCCTGGAAGTGGCCGAGAAGCTGGTCAAGTACAGCGACAACGGCACCTCGGTGTCCTCGGTCAACTTCCCCGAAGTGGCCCTGCCGTCGCACCCGGGCAAGCACCGCCTGCTGCACATCCACCAGAACATCCCCGGTGTGATGAGCGAGATCAACAAGGTGTTCGCCGACAACGGCATCAACATCGCCGGCCAGTTCCTGCAGACCAACGAGAAGGTCGGCTACGTGGTGATCGACGTCGACGCCGAGTACTCCGACCTGGCCCAGCAGAAGCTGCAGGCCGTTAACGGCACCATCCGCTGCCGCGTACTGTTCTGATCCCGTCCGGGTGAATGCAGAAGGGAGGCCACTGGCCTCCCTTCTGCGTTTCTGCGCGGCGCAAATCGCCGCAGGCTACAGCGGCGCGCTGCCGCGCCGGCGGTACCAGCCGGCGATCGACAGCCGCTCGCGGCTGGCCGCCAGCACCTCGTGGGGGAAGTCGGCGGACATGAACACCACCAGGGTGCCGGCGGCCGGCAGCACGTCGCGCTCGCTGCCGTCGGGCAGCTCGATGCGCAGCGCGCCGCCGTGCTCGGCGCGCCAGTCGTCGTTGAGGTAGCACACCGTGGTCACCGTGCGCCGGTCGTCGTCGCGGAAGCGGTCCAGGTGGCGGCGGTAGAAGCTGCCCGGCGGATACAGGGCGAAGTGGCACTCGTAGTCCTCCAGGCCGAGGAACAGCTCGCGGTTGAGCGCCCCGCGCAGCTCGTCGAGCAGCGCCAGGTAACCGTCCACCGCCGCCGACTCGCCGCCGTTGAGCCACTGGATGTGGTCGCCGCGGATCCGCTCGTCGAGCTGCTGGCCGCCGCCGCGGCCGATGGCGGCGCGGTTCATGGCGCCGCGGGCGTAGCGCTGGCGGCAGTCGTCGGCCAGCGCGGCGCTCAGCGCCGGCGGCAGGGCGCGGGTCTGCAGCGACCAGCCCTGGCGGGCCAGGTCGTCGAGAATCGCATCGATCAGGGGGGCGGGGGCGAGTGCGTCGGTCATGGCCCATTCTACGGGGCGCCGCCCGGCGGACAGAAGGCCCCGCCGGGAGGAAATGCGCGAGCGCGCGGGCACCGGCCGGCCGACTTGCGTCTATTGGCGGGCGGCGGTCGGCGCATGCCTCGACAAGCTCGCCGCCCGCGCCCGACAATAGGCGCTCTGTTGCAGGAGTTCCCATGCGTGTCCTGATTGTCCTTGCCCTGAGCCTCGTCAGCCTGCTGAGCCGCGCCGACGAGCACGACCAGCTCTATCAACTGGCTGGCTGGGCCCAGCAGCGCGAGCATTTCGGCGCCGCGCTGGCCGCCGCCCAGCAGCGCTATCGCGGCACCCTGCCGCCGGCGCTGTACCAAGCGCTGGTGGACAACAGCAACCGGCGCTTCGCCGCCGCCGCGATGGAGACCCGCGCACTGGACAGCCTGCGCGCCCAATTGCCCGACCCGCTGCCGGCGATCCGCTTTTTCGACAGCCCGCTGGGCCGCGCGGTGGTGCTGCGCGAGGTGCAGGCCACCGCCCCGGCGGCGCTGGCGCAGCACGCCGACGGCCTGCCGCGGGTCGCCGCCAGCGCCGCCCGGCGCGCCCTGGTGCAACGCCTGGGCCGCGTGCTGCCGGCCCGCGAGGCCGGCGCCGAGGTCAGCCTGGCGCTGGCCGGGGTCGCCGCCGACAGCCTCAGCCAGATGCTGCCGGGTCTGCCCGGACTGCTCGGCAACGGCGGCCCCGAACAGCTGCTCGGCGGCTCGCGGGAGCGTCTGGCCGAGAAGATCGACGCCGATCTGGAAAACACCCTGCTGCACGTCTATCGCGACCTGAGCGACGCCCAGCTGGGCGAATTCGTCGCCTTCGCCGAGTCGCTCGAAGGCCAGGCCTACTACGCCGCCGCCCTGCAGGCGGTCCGCGCGGCGCTGCAGGGCGGGCAGTAGCCGCCCGGCGCTCCGCCTTGCACGGGGTCTGCGCCGCGCGCGGCTGGCGTTCCGCCGCGGCCGCCGGCGCTGGGCCGTTAGGCCTGCAGCTCCTGCGTCAGGCGGTGTAGCGCCTCCTGGCGCGACGCCGCGTCGTCGCGGCGGCCGGGGTTGAGGGCCGACCACTCGGGATGGGCGCGGGCGCGGTGCAGCGGCTCCGGCAGCTGTCCCTCGCGCCAGGCCTGCTCCTGCGGACGCTCCAGGCGCAGCGGCTGCTGCGCGGCATGTCCGCGCGCCTCCAGGGCGTCGAGCAGGCGGCACTGGCGCAGCGCCAAGAGGCGCAGCACGGCGTCGTCGACGCTCAGCTCGCGCTGGCCGCTCAGCTTGCCTTTCAGCCGTTCGCCGTAGTTGCGCAGGGTCTGCCAGCCGCCGCCGGCCAGCGCCCCCAGCGCCGCCGCCGCGCCCAGGGTCAGGCCGCCGACCAGCAGGTCGATGCCGGCGCCGGCGGCGGCGCCGGCCGCCATCCCGCCGCCGACCTTCACGCCCAGCTGCTTCAGGGTTTCCGGATGGAACAGGTCGTCGCCCCAGCGCCCGTCGAGCAGCGGCAGCTCGCCGGCGTCGGCGTCCTCGGCGCGGAACGCGTACAGGCGCAGCAGGGCGTCCACGCAGCGCTGCTCGCGGGCGCGCAGGTCGCCCTGCAGGCGTTCGAGCGCGGCCTGCAGGCTGGGCGCGGCGGCGTCGACCAGGCGCCGGCAGGCGGCGGCATCCAGCAGCAGGTCGGCGATCAGCCGGGTGCCGGCGGCGCGCCGGGCCAGGCGCTGCGCCTCGTGGTCGGCGATCAGCCGCTCCAGCTGCGGGCGGGCCCGCTCCAGCAGCAGGGCGAGGCTTTGGTAGAGGCGCCGCTCGCCGTCCAGCGGCGGCGCCACGCTGTCGAAGCCCACCAGCGCATGCAGGCCGAGGCGGGCCAGCGCGGCGCGCCAGTCGGCCTCGCGGTGGCCGGGGCTGGCGACGAAGTTGAGCACCGGCAGCAGCGGCCGCGCGCAGTCGGCGAGCACCGCCAGTTCGTCGCGGTACTTGGCCAGCACCGGCTCGCGGGCGTCGATCACGTACAGGCCGGCGTCGCAGGCCAGCAGCTGGCGCAGCACCTTGGCCTCCTGCTCGAAGCGCCCGCGCGCCTCGGCGCCGGCCAGCAGCCGGGCGATGCGCGCCGGGCCGTCGAGGCGTTCGGCGGGTGGGGCGAGCAGGTCGAGGTGGTCGCGCAGGGCGATGGCGTCCTCCAGGCCGGGGGTGTCGTAGAGTTCGAGCAGCGCCTCGCCGTCCACCGACAGCCGCGCGCCCTCGACGTGGCGGGTGGTGCTCGGCCGGTGCGACACCTCGCCGAAGCCGGCGTCGCGGGTCAGGGTGCGTAGCAGCGAGGTCTTGCCGACGTTGGTGTGGCCGACCACTGCCAGTTTCAGGGGCGCCGCTTCAGTCATCGCCGTGCTCCAGCCAGTGCCAGGGAGCCTCGCCGGCATGGGCCAGCTGCAGCGCGTCGAGCGCCGCCTGCCAGTCGCCGAGACGCTGCGTATCGAGGGTTGCGCCGGGCGGCGCGGGAAGCAGCCAGACCCGCGTCTGTCCGGCGCTGCGCGCCAGTTCGCCGAGCAGGGCGAGGGTGCCGCGGTCCGGCGAGCGGCGTGGGTCACAGGCGATCAGCAGGCGCGCGGGCGGCGCGCCGGCCAGGCGTTCGAGCAGGCGGTGGCGGCTGTCGCGGTCGTCGAGAATCCCCGCGTCCTCGACGCCGGACGCTTCCCGCGGCGGCCAGGGCTGGCGCTCGTCCAGCTCGACGGCGACCAGCAGGGCGCGGGCGCCGCCGGCCGGCGCGCTGCCGGCCTGCGGGCGGTACAGCTGCGCCGGCGCGGCATCGCTGATGCCGAGGCGCTCGCTGGACGGCAGCAGGCGCTCGCGCAGCGCCAGATAGTCGGGATGCCCGGTGTCCAGGTCGAGGCGCGCCAGGCCGCGTCGCCAGCGCCACAGGCAGAGCAGGGCGAGCAGCGCGCGCGGCAGCAGGCCGTAGACCAGGAACACGCCGAGCAGCCAGCTCGCCCAGGTCTGCCGCGCCGCCTCGCCGCCGACCACCGCCTCGCCGCTGGCGCGCAGCAGGTCGAGGTCCGGCTGGGCGAAGCCGAGCAGCGCCGGCAGGGCGCCGAGGCCGTGGATCAGCGCGGCGAAGCTGGCGCTGGGCAGCAGGGTGGTTTCCCAGACGAAGCCGTAGCGGCGGGTGGCCAGCTGCACCAGCAGCACCGCCAGCGCGGCGAGCAGGGCCAGCAGCCACAGGCCGTGGCTGAGCAGGCCCAGCGCCCAGCGCTGCAGCCCGGCGCGGCCGAGCAGCGCCAGCAAGGCCGGGCCGAGCAGGGCGCTGCGCGCATCGCGGGCCAGGCGCTGGCCGAGGTCCAGCCACAGGCGGCCGAGCAGGCTGCCGGCGCCGGCGCCGAACAGACTGCCCAGCGCCCAGCCGGCGAGTGTCAGCAGGTGCAGGCCGAGCAGGCTGCCCAGCGCCCAGAGCAGGTTGACCGGGCGGCTGCCGTCGCCCAGCGCCGCCAGCGCCAGGCCGGCGCCGCTGCCCAGGGCCAGCGCGGCGAGCAGGGCCAGGGCCAGTGCGGCGCCCTGGCGCCAGTGGCCGAGCGCGCGGTCGAGGCCGTCGCGCTGCGCCAGCCAGCGGGCGCGGACGAGCAGGCGCTGGCGCAGGTCGCCGCCGCCGGCGCGCGCCTGGCGGCAGGCCTCGGCGTCTTCCAGGGTACCGGCCCGGGCTTCGCTCAGGCGCAGGGTTTCGGCCAGCCAGAGGGATTCGGGAATGGACTTGAGCGGCACGCGGCCTCCGTGGCGGGGCAATCTGCGCAGAGAATACCCGCTGGCGCCGGCGCCGGCATCGTCAGCCGGGGATGTGCCTGCTATCCTCGCCGCCATGACGACCTCACGCCTGCCCCTCGCCCTCATCGCCGCCCACGCGCAGAACCGCGTGATCGGTCTGGACAACCGCATGCCCTGGCACCTGCCGGCCGACCTGCGCCACTTCAAGGCGCTGACCCTCGGCAAGCCGGTGATCATGGGCCGCAAGACCTGGGACTCCATCGGTCGCCCGCTGCCGGGGCGGCTGAATCTGGTGGTCAGCCGGCAGAGCGGCTTGTGTCTGGAGGGCGCCGAAGTCTGCACCTCGCTGCACGACGCCCGGATGCGCGCCGAGCAGTGGGCGCGCGAGCAGGGCGCCGCCGAGGTGATGCTGATCGGCGGCGGCCAGCTGTACGCCGAAGGCCTGGCCGACGCCGCGCGCCTCTACCTGACCCGCATCGACCTGTGCGTGCAGGGCGACGCCTTCTTCCCCGAGTACACCAGCGCCTGGCGCTGCGTGGACAGCCAAGCCCATCCGGCCGGCGAACAGACCCCGGCCTACGTCTTCGAAACCTGGGAACGGGCCGACTGACGCAGCCCCCTGCAACCTGACCGGGCGCGCCGCTCAGACGGCCAGCACGCAGCGGTCGCGGCCGTCCTGCTTGCCCCGGTACAGCGCCGCGTCGGCGCGGGCGAGCGCCTCGTCGAGGCTTTCCTGCTCGCCGACCGCGACCAGCCCGGCGGTCAGGGTCATCTGCAGCTGGCCGCCGTCCGGCAGCGCCAGCGGCGCATGGCGCAGCCGCTCCAGGCCGCGGCGCACCGCGCAGGCCGCCTCGCGGCCGTCGCGCGCGGCGATCAGCTGGACGAACTCCTCGCCGCCGAAGCGGAACAGTGCCTCGTCCTCGCGCAGCACCGCGCTCAGGGTGTCGACCATGTGGCACAGCGCGCGGTCGCCGATGCCGTGGCCGAAGCGATCGTTGATGCTCTTGAAGCGATCCAGGTCGATCATGGCGAGAAACGGCTGCCGGCCGTCGCGCTGGCAGCGCTTGCGGAACTGGCCGAAAGCGTCCTGCAGCAGGCGCCGCTGCGGCAGGCCGGTCAGCGGATCGTGCAGGTTCTTCAGGTTCTGCACCTCCAGCAGCCGCATGCGGCCGGCGTCGATCAGCCCGATCAGACGCTCCTGCAACTGCTCGAAGGCATCCAGCGCGGCCGGCGCCACCTGGCGGGCGAGAATGCTGAGACCGACTTCGCGGGCGGCCCCGTGCATCTGTCCGTGCAGCTCGCACAGCTGGCGATGCACTTCGGGCGCCACCTGGGCGAGTAGCCCGGCCTCGTGCGTCAGCCAGTGGCCGAAGGCGCAGCGCTGCGCGGCATCGACCGCGAGCAGGTCGGCCTGCGGCTCGCCCCCGAGCAGGGCCAGGCGCAGCAACCGCTGGGTCCAGAGAAAATGGCTGCGCTTGGCGCCGTCCAGGTGCTGGATGGCCTGCTCGATCTGTGCATCTTCTACTGGCATGGCGCGTCCCTGATCCCTCGGTGGCGGCTGGCCGCCCCGCAAGGCGCTGGCGGCACATGGCCAGCCAGCATAAGCAAGTCGGGGAGGATCGACAAATGCTGTTGGCGAGCGCGAGCGATTGCTGCGACGCAGGATGTCGGGACGGTGCCGGCAGGGCGGTTGCGGCTTCGCTTCAGTTCGTGGAAAGCGGGACAGCGTTCCCGGCGAACACCGACAGCACCCGCAGGAAGCTGTCCTCCGGCGCCGCCTGCAGCTGCAGGGGCTCGCCGCTGGCCGGGTGGCGCAGGCTCAGGGCGGTGGCGGCGAGCATCAGGCGGCCCTGGCCGAAGCGTTCGGCGAAGTAGTGGTTGTGGCGGGTGCGGCCATAGTTGGTGTCGCCGATGATCGGGTGGCTGATGTGCTGCAGGTGGCGGCGCAGCTGGTGCTTGCGGCCGGTCTGCGGGTAGAGCTCGACCAGGCTGTAGCGGCTGGCCGGGTAGCCTTCGATCTGCACGGGGATCTCCGTGGTGGCCAGGCGGCGGTAGCGGGTCAGGGCGTCGCGCAGCGGCTGCGGTTCGTCCCTGGCGCGGCGGTCGGTGGCGTGTTCGCGCAGCGGGTGGTCGATCAGCCCGCTCTCGGCGGTCCAGCCGCGCACCATGGCCAGGTAGGTCTTGTCGATCTCGCCGGCCATCCAGGCCTTGCCCAGGCGGCTGGCGGTGGCCGGATCGCGGGCGAACAGCAGCAGCCCGGAGGTCGGGCGGTCGAGGCGGTGGATCGGGTAGACGTGTTCGCCGCCGTTGAGCTCGCGGGCGTACTGCAGGGCGAATTCGGTCTCGTGACGGTCGATGGGGCTGCGGTGCACCAGCAGGCCGGCCGGCTTGTGCACGGCGAGCAGCCAGTCGTCGCGGTAGAGCACGCGCAGGGGGTTGGCGGACGGGGGCGTGTCGCTGGGCACGGGATCTCCTGCGGGCGTACGTGGCCGGGGCAAAAAGACGGACGCCCCGCAAGCGGGGCGTCCGGGCGTGGCGGCGGGGATCAGTCTTCCAGCAGCGCCTTGTTGCGCACCGCGCCCTTGTCGGCGCTGGTGGCGAGCAGGGCGTAGGCCTTGAGCGCGGTGCTGACCTTGCGCGCACGCTTTGCTGCCGGCTTCCAGCCCTTGTGGTCCTGGTGCAGGCGGCGGGCCTTCAGCTCGTCGTCGCCGACCAGCAGGCTGATGCTGCGGTTGGGGATGTCGATGAGGATCTTGTCGCCGTCCTCGACCAGGCCGATGGCGCCGCCCGAGGCGGCCTCCGGCGAGACGTGGCCGATCGACAGGCCCGAGGTGCCGCCGGAGAAGCGGCCGTCGGTGAGCAGGGCGCACTGCTTGCCCAGGCCCTTGGACTTCAGGTAGCTGGTCGGGTAAAGCATTTCCTGCATGCCCGGGCCGCCTTTCGGGCCTTCGTAGCGGATCACCACGATGTCGCCCGGCTGGATCTCGTCGGCGAGGATGCCCTTCACCGCGGCGTCCTGGCTTTCGAAGATCCGCGCGCGGCCCTCGAATACGTGGATCGATTCGTCGACGCCGGCGGTCTTCACCACGCAGCCGCCTTCGGCGATGTTGCCGTACAGCACGGCCAGGCCGCCTTCCTGGGAGTAGGCGTTCTCCACGCTGCGGATGCAGCCCTCGAAGCGGTCGGTGTCGAGCGTCGGCCAGCGTGTGCTCTGGCTGAACGCGGTCTGGGTGGGGATGCCGGCCGGACCGGCCTTGAAGAAGGTGTGCACCGCCTCGTCGCTGGTCTGGGTAATGTCCCAGGTGGCGATGGCCTCGGCCATGGTCTTGCTGTGCACGGTCGGCACGTCGGTGTGCAGCAGGCCGCCGCGGGCCAGTTCGCCGAGGATGCTGATGATGCCGCCGGCGCGGTGCACGTCTTCCATGTGGTACTTCTGGATGTTCGGCGCGACCTTGCACAGCTGCGGCACGCGGCGCGACAGACGGTCGATGTCGCGCAGGTCGAAGTCGACCTCGCCTTCCTGGGCGGCGGCCAAGAGGTGCAGGATGGTGTTGGTCGAGCCGCCCATGGCGATGTCGAGGGTCATGGCGTTCTCGAACGCCTTGAAGCTGGCGATGGCGCGCGGCAGCACCGACTCGTCGCCCTCGCCGTAGTAGCGCTGGCACAGCTCGACGATCAGCCGGCCGGCGCGCAGGAACAGCTGCTCGCGGTCGCTGTGGGTGGCCAGGGTGGTGCCGTTGCCCGGCAGCGCCAGGCCGAGGGCCTCGGTCAGGCAGTTCATCGAGTTGGCGGTGAACATGCCCGAGCAGCTGCCGCAGGTCGGGCAGGCGCTGCGCTCGTATTCGGCGACGGTCTCGTCGGAGCAGTTGTCGTCGGCGGCGGCGACCATGGCGTCGACCAGGTCGAGGCCGTGGCTGGCCAGCTTGGTCTTGCCGGCTTCCATCGGCCCGCCGGAGACGAACACCGTCGGGATGTTCAAGCGCAACGCCGCCATCAGCACGCCCGGCGTGATCTTGTCGCAATTGGAGATGCACACC
>RRZT010788509.1_pt1 | contig 13807 bp, 13 predicted proteins | sample 2165551 | NCBI WGS metagenome assembly RRZT01 (sample SAMN10456910, study PRJNA506462) | wastewater metagenome | biome: wastewater; feature: sludge; material: wastewater sludge; isolation source: wastewater sludge with Escherichia coli K12::gfp cells carrying plasmid... | place: USA: Moscow, Idaho... | reverse complement strand
TGAGTTGGAAAAAATGCTAACTCGTGCAATTTTTGTTAGTGAATTATTAGGACGCGCTAATGCCAACCGATAATGAAAAAAGCCTTGATATGGGGTATGTGTTACGCCTTGAGCCTGAGTTAGCTGTGGACTATTTGCGAGCGAAAGGCGTAAATATTACATGGGATTGGCACGAACAGCTTGAAGAAGCTCACGCTAGAGCATTTACCGTTGCGAAAGCTACTCGTGCAGAAGTGATTGATACATTAAGATGGGCGACGGAAAAAGCGATTGCTGAAGGTGTCCCTGAGCGTGAATATATTAAAAACCTTGAACCAATGTTGAAAACACTCGGTTGGTGGGGGAAAACAGTTGATGAAAACGGAAACACCGTGCAACTCGGTAGCCCTCGTCGTTTAAAAACGATTTTACGTACCAATAAATCAACTGCTTATCATGCAGCACGTTATGCAAAACAAATGGAAAATGCAGATGAGCAACCCTACTGGCAATATATTGCTGTCAAGGATAGCCGTACACGTGCAAGCCATTTATCTTTACATGGCAAGGTATATCGTTTTGATGATCCGATTTGGCAAACAATGTATCCACCAAATGATTGGAATTGTCGCTGTCGTGTGCGTGCGTTAAGTGAATTTGCTTTGAAAAAGCAAGGACTGAGCGTATCTACAAGTAAGAACTCTATTTCAACAGAAACTGCTATTGCGGGAATCAATAAAGATACTGGCGAAGAAATTCGTACAACAGTCAGTAAGATTAAAACTGACCAAGGCGAAATGAAAGTAGGTGCTGGCTGGAATTATAACGTCGGTTCTGCCGCTTTTGGCACAGATATTGCTGTCATGCGTAAGCTACAGCAAATTACAAATCGTGACTTACGTAGCCAAACAATACAAGCTATTAATAATAGCGAAGCACGACATAAGGCATTTGAAAACTGGGTAAAATCTAATTTAGGCGCACGTGGCGCAAGCAATCGTTATATCTCTGTAGGTTTTGTAAGCACAGAAATCGCTGAGAAAGTTACCCTATTTTCAAATGGTGAAAGAGTGCCTGAATTAGTTTTAGTAATGAGTGAGAAACGTTTAGCACACGCCAATAGCCTCAAACACCACGAAACAGGGGTTGGATTGAGTGTGGAAGAATATGCGAGTATTTCACGGATTGTAGCAAATCCCAGCTTAGTTGTTTGGGATAGCGAACGTGGTCACCATAATTTAATTTATTTTAATGATGATAAAACAATAAAAGTTGTTGTTGATTCTCCGAGCAATGATAAATTAAAACCCGCTCAGCACGTTGATTCCGTGATTAATGCTTATAAAGTAGATTATAGTGATGTGTTAAATAAGATTCGTTCTGGTGTATATAAAATTGTGGAAGGAAAAGAATAGTTTGTGGGCTTGGCGAGTATCGAAGTCGCACAGAGCATTTAAAAATAAACGCTGTCCTACCAATTAGACAACAAGCCCACTTAATATTTTCTAATTTAACGCCAATTTTTAAAGGATGTCAATATATGCACTTTGAATTTGAATTCGACGATGATGAACTTCGCAAAGCATTAAAACGAGTTGCAATGCTGAAGCATAACGCGCACATTATGCGTAAAGTCGCAGGCGTACTGCAACAGGAAGCCGAAAGTGCATTTGATAACGAAACATCGCCAAGCGGCGAACAATGGGAAACACTGAATAGCAATTATAAGCAGCGCCGTTATGCCGCAGGATATACCGGTAATATTCTTCAAGTAACCGGTGATCTTGTGAAAAGTTTGAGTATTGATTATGCAGATAATATTGCGATTGTCGGTGTATCTGAAGCCTATGGGCAATACCATCAGTTCGGAACAAAGAATATGCCTGCCCGTCCATTCTTAGGTTTGAGTGATGATGGTATAGAAGAAATCAAAGCTATTTTAAACCGAGAATTATCGAAAACGGTACAATCTTAGTGTAGAATGTGGAAAAACGCCTCAGAAGCAATCTAAGCGCACTCTAAATCTAATAAGTATAGTTTTTAGATTTAATTTATTTAAACGCTATAAATTCGATTTAAACGCCATTTAAACGGTATCTCATTTATTCAAATCCCTTCATTGATTAAAGCTCACAGAAATGTGGGCTTTTTTGATTTTACATGTCGCAAACAGACCTCTCTGATTTTTAAGCCAAAATAGTTTGCATGAAAGCAAAGAAAACTCCTATTGCGGTTTTAACCGCACAATTAACTAGTCCAGACGGTTGGCAGCAACTACTTCCTAAAGGTGAATTTCGCTCACGCGATGGCTCACCCAAGGATGTGGCACATTGGTTTATTGATGAAACCATTGCAAACCAATTGATTGAGAGAGCTCGCTTACTCAAGCAAGACCTACTGATTGACTATGACCACGAAACGATTTTCAAAGCGAAAAAAGGTGTGGATGCAGGCAATGTTGTGGCAGCTGGTTGGTTTAATGCGGACGAAATCCAGTGGTTTGATGATGACGAACGCCAAGGGCTTTTTATTAAGCCACGTTGGACACCGAAAGCACATCAACAAATCAAGGACGGTGAATTTGCTTTTCTAAGTGCCGTATTCCCTTATGACGGGAATGGCATTCCTTTAGAACTCCGAATGGCAGCGGTAACGAATGATCCTGGTATCACGGGAATGCAACGTTTAGCTGTGCTTTCGGCTTATGACCTAACAACGGAGAATAATGCAATGAATGCACTGTTAAAACAGTTGCTGGCAAAACTTGGCGTAGAGCTTGCAGACGGTGTAGAACCGACTGAAGAACAAGCCAGTGCTGCTAAAGATGCCTTAGAAGCCTTAATTAAGGGCAAAACCGATGCAGAAGCACAAGTGGCAACACTCAGCGCGAAAAACACGGATGTGGATTTAAGCAAATATGTGCCGAAAGCAGCCTATGATGCAACCGTACAGCAATTAGCGGTGTTATCTGCGAAATCGACAGATACCGAAATCGACACGATGGTGACAAAAGCACGTAATGAAGGGCGTGTGATTGAAGCGGAAGTGGATTATTTAAAACAATTTGGCAAACAAAAAGGCGTGGCGGAATTATCTGCAATGTTAGAGCAACGCCCACAAATTGCCGTGTTGTCCGCACAACAAACGCAAACCACAACTGTGGAGAAAACCGAAAAAGGGGTTGCAGTGTTAAGTGCGGTTGAAAAAGAAATGGCGCAACGCTTAGGTCTTAGCGAAGCAGACTTTTTGAAACAAAAAGAAGAAATGGAAGGTAACTAATGGCTAAAGTAATTACTCCTGAAATTGTCAAAGCCCTGTTTGTTGGTTTTGCCAAAAACTTTAAAGACGGCTTGGCAAAAGCACCGAGCCAATATACCAAAATTGCTACGACAGTTAAATCAAGTACGGCAAGCAATACCTATGCGTGGCTTGGTCAAATGCCGAAATTAGTCGAATGGATTGGTAAACGTACGATTACGCAAATCCAGTCTCACGGTTATTCGATTGTGAATAAGTCTTTTGCCAACGGCGTGGAAATTTTACGCACCGACGTAGAAGATGACAATGAAGGCGTGTATAGCCCGCTTATTGAAGAATTAGGTCGTTCTGCAGGTGAACAGCCTGATGAATTGGTATTTGGTGCATTAAAAGCAGGCTTTAGTACAGCATGTTATGACGGTCAGTATTTCTTTGACACTGATCACCCTGTCGGTGCAAATGTGGATGGTACAAGTCCAGTATCTGTAAGCAATATTACAGATGATGGTACAGGGGTTACGGAAGAAAATGCATGGTATTTGTTAGACACATCTCGTGCATTAAAACCGATTATTTTCCAAGAGCGCCAACCACCTAGACCAGCACAAATGACAGATGCAAATGCTCAAAAAGTATTTGAGGAGGATGTGTACACCTATGGTGTGGACAGCCGTTGTAATGTTGGCTATGGATTCTGGCAACAGGCTCACGCAGTTAAAGGCAAACTTACTTCTGAAAACTTATGGAAAGCCATTAGTGCAATGCGTGCTGTACGCGGCGATGGAGATCACCGTTTAGGTATTAAGCCGACTGTGTTAGTTGTACCACCATCACTTGAAAAAGAAGCTGTGCAGCTTTTAGAACGTGAGTTCCGTGTTGAAAACGGTTCAACGGTGGACAATGAATTTAAAGGTCGTTTAGAGCTAATCGTTGCTGACTATCTCTAATCTTAAGCGGTCGGTTTTGTGAATTTTTTGCAAATTTGACCGCACTTTAAACCCGATTTAAAGAGGATTTAAATGAAATGGAAAAATCCACTTCGTTATACGATGTCGTGGTGTCGAACAAAATTAAACACGGTTATCGTCGTGCTGGTCTCAGCCTTGCAGCAGGTGAAAACAAAATTGAAGGCATTACCGAAAGCCAGCTTGCACAACTGCAAGCCGACCGACGCCTGGTGGTTAAAAAAGCCGAACCCACAAGCGGTGAAAAAGATAACAAAGGGTTATCTGAAGATAGTAAGACTTCATCTACACAAAGCAAACAGCTTTCAGAAAGTCTATTACCAGCCGATTTAACTGTAGATCAACTAAAAGCGAAATTAACGGAATTAAACGTTGAGTTTGCAAAGTCTGCAAAAAAAGACGAACTGATTGCGTTACTTGAAAATGCTCTAGCACCGAAGGATAACGAATAATGCTGTATGCCACGCAAGACAGTTTAGTTAAACGATATTCGGCGAATTTGATTGCTGCTCTTGCTGGGCAAGAAGCAGACAAAAAAGTGCAAGAAGCACTGGAAGATGCTTCGCAAACTATCGATAGCTATTTAGCTGGTCGTTATAGTTTACCGCTAAATACAGTACCGGCAGTACTTGAACGCCATTGTTGTTATTTAGCCCGATATTTTTTAGAAAAAAATCGTGCAACAGAACAAGCCCGCCGTGATTATGAAGATAGCATCAAATTTTTGGAAAAAGTTGCTACCGGCACAATCTCGCTCGGCTTAGATGAAAACCAACAATCACTTGAGTCGAACAATAATGCAATCATTGAAAGCAGCGGTTCTATTTGGAATCGGAAAGTGTCGGGAGGCTTTATTTGAGTGTTATTGCAGATACCAGTCAAAAGTTAATTGAGACGATTAAATCGCTATGTGGTGATCAATTAGTCGAAGTAACTGAACATCCGGGGCAATGGGATGAATCATCGGTAGCACGTATTGTCCGTAATCCCCCGGCTGCTTATGTTGCGTGGCTTGGGCATACAAAAAGCGATAATCCTAAGGTGGTAAAAGCGACGTGGGCGGTTTTTCTCGTTGCCAACGTACTAGACGGGCAACGAGAGAATCAGACTGGCATTTATCAATTAGTCGAAATCTTAAGTGCTGGTTTACACCGTAAACCTATTCCGCCTAGCGGTACGTTTGAATTGCAAGGCGTAAAAAACTTATGGTCAGACACACAAAGTGGTATGGGCGTGGCTGTGTATGGGATGTATTTCAACGCTGCTCAACCAAATATTTAATTAAGAGGTAAAAATGAGAACAGAAAGTTACAGCTACGGTCAAGGTGAGGTTTATCTTGCTGAACGTTTGCCTAACGGACAAGCTGGCGCATTCCGCTGGGTCGGTGATGTGTCGGAATTATCCGTGTCTTTAAGCGTGGAAGAATTTACACACAAAGAATCTTACAGCGGTCAGCGTCAAGAAGTACGAAAAATCATTACCGGTAAATCGGGTGAAGTTTCAATCAAATTCCATGAGATGAGCAAAGAGAACCTAAGTTTGATGTTATTAGGTGAAGCCAACTCGGTGGAAAGCGGTAAAGTCACAGACGAAGCATTACCGAAAGAAATCAAAACAGGTGATCGTATTGTTCTTGCACACCAGAATGTCAGCGAAGTGAAAATTGCGGGCATGGAAGAAAATACTGATTTTGTGGTTGATAGTATTTTTGGTGCTGTCGAGTTCTTAAAAGAGAAAAAGAGTAACTCAGCAACTGTTGCATACAGCTACGGTAAGGTCGAAATTATTTCGATTTTAACTTCGAACCCGAAAGATTTATTCCTACGCTTTGAAGGTATTAACTTAGCTGAAACGAATGAATGGAATCTTGTTGAGTTGTACAAAATCAACTTCAATCCAACAGAAGCTTTAAATTTAATTAACAACGAAAACGCGCTTGATGCGTTAAGCGCGAAAGCCAAAGTGTTAGCTGATACGACGAAAACGGGTGATAGCACGCTCGGTCGATTCGGACGCGTTGTTAAAATTAAAAAATAACGCATTCCTGCCCCTAGTATTTAGGGGCTTTATATAGGTTTTAGTCATGCAAAAAGATGAATTAAATGTACTCTTCCCGCACCAAAAACTAACGATTGCCGGTGAAGAAATTGAAGTCAAAGAATATTCACTCATCCAGCAATTACAGCACCGTGCGTTGTTTATGCCGTTTGTAATGGATTTACGCACTACACTTTCACAAACTGATGCGCAATTCGGGCTCGACCCGCTGATGAATTTGCTCGCAGAACATTATCAAGATGTTTTAACTATGGTGAGTTTATCCATTAACAAACCGCTGGAATGGGTACAGAGCTTAACTGGTGAAAATGCAGAAACGGTATTAATGATGTGGTGGACGATCAATAGTGATTTTTTTACCCGTCAAGCAGTACAGCCGATGCTCGAAAAGGCTGTGCTACAGACGCAGACATCATCAGTTGGGGAGAAATAATCGAACAGCTTATTGCCTCCGGTCATCATTTTTGTGACATCGGTACATATACGGCAAGACAGCTACAGTTGTTTTATGAAAAGTCGTTGAAGCGAGAACGCAAATCTCGTGCGGATAGAGCAATGGACACCGCATACGGCGTAAACGGTGGCAACCATTTGCAGGACTATATAAAAGAATTAACCTCGCCATAGTGCGAGGTTAAATTTTAGCAGCGATGAATAAGCTCAGTATAAACGCGAACGGTGACTTAAAAATGGTTGCCACAAAGGCAATTAACGGATAAGCAAGCGTCCCCCAAAACAACGCTTGAGCGATAGTCGCATCACCGAATATTACGCATAAAAAGCCTAGTTCATAGGGTAATAAAGCAATGACCCACGCAAGCGGATAATGATGTAAAGGTTTTTCCATAAAAGGTATCCATGGCAAATAATAATTTAACGTTAGCTTTAAAAATTAAAGCCGATCTTAACGAAGCGTTGGCTAAGTTTAAAACGCTTGAAAAAGAATTGCAAGCCGGCGCTGCTGCAAGCCAAGGGCTAGGCAAAGGTGCGCAAGCCGGTGCCGGTGGCTTAGATGGTCTTGCAAAGAAAGCCGATGAAGCGACTTCAAAACTTGGTAAAACCCGTGCGGGCGTAGAATCCATTAGTAAGCAATTAGCCGAATTAAAAAAACAAGCGATTGGCTTAACCTTGGGTAACCTCGCAATTGGCAATGTAGTCAAAACAAGTGATGAATTTAAAAGTCTTGAAGCGCGTATCAAATTAGTTTCTCGCTCAAATCTCGAAGCCAAAGGCACTTTTCAGGGGTTAATGCAAGTAGCAAATGACACCGGCACACAATTTGCAGCAACTGCCGAACTTTATACCCGTGTTTTCCGCTCATTAGGCGATGCTGCAAATTCCGGCGAAGTATTACGTTTTACTAAAACCGTTTCACAAGCCTTAGTCGTTAGCGGTGCTGGCGCACAGGAAGCGCAAGCAGCGATTATTCAACTTTCACAAGGTATGGCTGCCGGTGCATTGCGCGGTGAAGAATTTAATTCCGTGTCGGAACAAGCCCCGATTATTTTAGAACTCTTGCAAAAATCGCTAGGTAAAACACGTGGTGAATTACGCAAAATGGCGGAAGAAGGTCAATTAACCACGCAAGTGATTATGACCGCCGTAGCTGAAGGTGCGGACAGTATTCAAAAACAATATGAGCAAATGCCGCTCACCATTGGTAAAGCGGTGACTCAATTATCTAACGCTTGGCTTGAGTTCATTGGTAATACTGATAAAACCATTGGTGCATCTACCTTTGTTTCGGCTGCGATTTCTACGCTGGCAAATAATCTCGAAGGTTTAGCCGGTATTGCCATTTTAGTCGGTACGGCATATACCGCTCGTTATTTGTCAGCGATGTACGCCAGCATTAGCGTAAAAAGTAAAGCAGCGATTGCCGAAAGTGCGCACATGGCAGCGATTAACGCCAGTGCCACCGCATCCGTCCGTCAAGCACAGGCAACCGTAGTTTTAATGCAGGCAGTTAATGGTGAAACCGTCGCAGTCGGGAGAGCCACACAAGCCTATGGCGCGCTTGCGATTGCCAAAGCTCGTGCTGCTGCCGTCAATATAGGAGCGGGATTATTTGCGGCAATAGGCGGTCCTATTGGGTTAGCGATTACTGCGGTTGCGGGGCTTACAGCGGCTTATTTTTATTTAAAAAGTCAGGAAGAAGAAGCTGAACGCCAATTTGCCCAATCTCTCACTACGCTTGATGCCAATATTGAGAAAACAAAAGCTTTAGTCGAAGCACGTACTCAATTAGGCGAAATGGGCGGTTTTAGTGATCGCCTTGAGCAGTTAAAAGTCAATACAGCATCATTAGACGAGGCAAAACAAAAGCTTGAAGCACTCGTTGCCGAGCGCGATAAATTGCTTAATCAAAACCGCACTAGCGTCATGGGCGGATTGATTAATGCCGATGAAGTGAATGCGCTTAATACGCAAATTGACGAGCTACAGCAAAAAATTGACGCAATGAGTACGGCAAGCAGCGAATTAGCAAATATTACTCAAACGCAATTGGCTGTAGCTTGGGACGCAGCCATTGAAGCCGGCGGTACGCTTGCAGAAAAATTGACGGAAATTGGCGACCCACAACACCCAGAAGCAGTGAAATTGCTGACCGAAGCAATCAAAGCAAGTGAAACCGAAGCACTTGCGATGAAAACAGAAGTGGAAGAACTCACTCAAAAGCTGAAAAAAGACTTGAGTCAAGCCTCCACGACGGCAATAGAACGCTTAGAAGCCATGCGCACAAAATTTGAAGGGATTGCGGCACAAGCCGGCATGTCCGGCAATGCGGTGCAAGGTTTTATCAATAAAATCAATGAAGCTATCGGCTTACAAAAACAACTGGAACAAAAGCAAGCGGAGAAAAAAGGTGGCGATGAGTTAGAAAAACTGCGTACGCGCGCGCTTCAATCCGGCATGACTGAGCTTGAAAAGAATATTGATAATGCACGCAACAATAGTAATTGGACGGAAGAACAGAAAAAAGAAGCCGAAGCCCTTTATCAAACGATTGATGCGAATCAGAAAAAACTGCGTGAACAAGCAGAAGCGGACAGAAAAGCGAAAGCGGAAGCTAACAAAGCGCAACGTAAAGCAGAAAGCGATGCAAAAAAAGCGGCACAAGATACAAGACGCACGGCAGAAGAAGCCACAAATAAGCTACGCGAACTCAATAGCGATTATTTACGTTTAACCGGACAAACGGCAAAAGCAGATCTGCTTGATGTACAAAGTAAATACAACCAATTGCTCGCCTTATTTAGTAAAGCGAACAATCAAGACGGCATTAATTTAGTTAAAAAAATGCTGCCTCTTGAAGAAGCGAAAGTGCAATTAAATGGCATACAGTCCGAAGTAAATAACGTCATTCAGCAACAGTCGGCGAAAGAACAGCAGATTCAAGCACAAGTTCAAACTGGGCTCATTTCACATTTCGAAGGACAACAACGCTTAAAAGATATGTATGCTCAAACGGTAGCAGAAATTGAAAAACAATTACCGTTACTGGAAAGATTGGCACAAATGCCGGGCGCACAAGGCGAAGCGGCAGGCGCAATGCTTGAGCAAATGAAAGTGAAAATTCAGGAGCTTAAACAGACGGGAAATGAGCTTGAAAACGCCTTTAAACAGGGTTTAACTCAAGGTATTCAAAGTGCCTTAATGGGTTTGGCTGAAGGCACGATGAGCTTAGGTGATGCAGTAAAACAATTAGCACTGACCGTAATAAACAGTATGGCGCAGATTGCTGCACAACAACTTGCTATGCAAGCAACCAGTGCCATTAGTGGCTTTTTCGGTGGTGCGGGTGCTGCGGTCACGGCAGCAACCGGCGGTTTTATTTCCGGACCCGGTACAGGCACGTCGGATTCCATTCCGGCACGCTTATCTAATGGCGAGTTCGTCGTTCGCGCAGCGAGTGTGCAGAAATATGGCGTGGGCTTTTTACATGCTATTAACCGCGGTCATTTACGCAAATATGCCACCGGTGGGCTTGTCTCTGCCCCATCAATGCCGTCATATAGTGAGCCGAAATTGACTCGCGAAATGCAAAACGGCACGGCAGGACAACAGGCGGTAGCAAGCCCCGTGAATATTCAGCAAACTTTAGCGGTTGATAGTGCTGAGTTATTTACAGCCGGTATTAATACGGTAGCGGGCGAACGTGCGGTAATGACCGTGATTCGGGCGAATAAGCAAACATTAAAACAGGAGTTAGGCTAATGGCATACGCAACAGGCACGGCACAAAACGAGCGTGATTTATTAGATAAAATCAACAAGTTCTTAACAGAAGACGAAGCACTCAAACGCGACGGACAAGCGTGGACAGTATTACTTGACCGTAAATTGAATGAAACTGCAACAAAAAAAGAAATCCGTCAAATAGCATGGAAATCAACTGGTACCGGCGTTGAACAAGATATTTATCTTGTCGCTTCAACAGATAACTTGATTTCGGCTGATACGTATAACCTTAACTTCTGGGGTGGTACATTTTTCAATGAAAAAGCGGTTACGCCGACTGAAATTCACAAGGGCTTAATTAATGCTTCTCCCGGTGTCGTATTATTTGCAGATAACCGCCCGATTGAGTATCACATTGTCGCAAATGGGCGTTGTTGCAAAATTATCACGCGCATTTCGCAAGTGTGTTCAAGTGCGTACCTAGGCTTTATTTTGCCAACCGTGCCACCAACCGAATATCCATATCCGCTTTGTGTTGCCGGTAGCGCACCCGTAGTGGACGAAAACAACCGTGCCGTGCAGGTACGTTATTCACAAACCGGCGAATTACATTCCTCTATTGTGGACGCTAAATACGGCAACTGTTGGCTTTTTACGCCTGACCAAAGCTGGCGTGATTTTTACGGTAGCAGTTACAAAAACTTGCGTTCGGATTCTCGCCGACAAGCATTGTTTCCGTTATGTAACTATGAGCTTTTTAGTTCATATCAACAACCACGTAGTATTGATTCGATGGGCGAAAGCCAAGGCGGTGCTTATCCATTGATACCAGTTGAATTTATCAGTCTCAATGATTCTAGCCAAGGTCGCAACCGCTGGGGGGCATTTGATGGGGTGTATTGGATTCCGGGTATTCAGCGTGCGGCAGGCGACCGTGTGCAAATTGCGGATAATCGCCAAGGCTTGGTCTTTAACGGTGGCTATCGTGTAGCAACAAAAGATTATTTTGTGATTGAGACAACAACGGAGATCTAGGTATGGCATATCAAACGGGTAACGCAAAAGACGTGAATGAACTGCTTAAAAAATTAAGTGAGTTTGCGCAAGGCTTAAAGTGGGTAATTGATAAAGCAGAAGACAATTTACTGTGTTTGCACAACTCTCAAGGCTACTGGTCTCTTATGTTTAAGCCTGAAGTTAATCAATTGTTTACTTATGTGAATACCAGCTTCGATACAAGTAAAAAAGGCAATGAACAGCCGGGTTCATCAAGAAAGCATGCTTATCGTGAAATCGACACAGCGACGTCTCAATTAGAAAAAGGCAATTATGCATCTTATGACTTTTTTGGTACTGAGCAATATTTACACGTTGTCGTGCAAATTGAAGCGGAAAAATTCCGTCACTTTGGTATTGGCACATTAAACAAAGAAGGCACTTATACCGGCGGTCAATATACTTATGGTACTTATATCACTAAGAACTACGCGCATTATCAAAATAGCGATCATGCTTATGGGTTTTCTAACGGTGCTCGTGGCAATCAAGCGGTAGTTCGTGCCGATGGTATCAGTGGCGATAAACGTACACCGTGGTATTTCGCCCCTGCTAATGTTTCAGATTATAAAGATTTGAGTAATGCAGATAAAGGCAAATATCTGCTTACGCTTGGCAGAGCGGCGATGACCTATGATGAAAATACTTATCATCCGGATGCCTTGTTAGTCTATTACAGTCAATCTAAATTCGGGCAATCTCTAATCCCTTGCCCACATAGCTTAATTGCACACGGTATCGACGGTATTTTTAGACGATTAGGGATCATTCCCGACCGCTACGAATGCACAATTGTTGGGCTGTCGCCCCGTCAAATTCTGACTATCAATGGGGAGAAATGGATGATTATTCCGAGTGCACAATATGATGTTAGAAATCAAAGTTATATCGAAGAAGGGAAAAATAATTCAGGGACACAAGCGGTCGCTTATCGGATGGTTGAATAATGGCAAATATCAGCGGTTATATTGCAACAAGCGGTAAAAGCATTTCGTGTAAAGACACTGGCTATTTAGACCGCTTACCGATTTATCGTGGTGAAGCGCGTATTGCTGCACGACTTATGCCAACAATATCGGGCAAGCTCCAGCAAGGCAAGTTATTAGATTTAGCTCAGCCGGCACAGGCTTATATTGTGCCGAACTACTACAGTGATTTGTACAGCCGCGTGCTTGTCATTCCGCACACAGTCAATCTAGGCTCAATCTCGACAGAGCAAGTGTTTGATGTCCATGTGTGGAATGCGAACAGACACAGTATCAATTTAACCAAAGTAGATATTCAAGATGGTGAAGGCATTACGCTAGCTGGTAGTCAAACGCCACTCACGTTGCGCGCTCTGGCACTTAAAAAGTGGACTGTTAAAGTTGGAATGAATGGTCCAGCGGAAATTGATTGTACGGTAACTTTTACTATTGCCGGCAAAAATCCGGTTACGTTGCGCATCACGGGTTCACGCTCTACCGATTGGGGATTTTTCCCAGATTGGTCGGAAGATGTAACGGAAAAATTGGAATTTTTGACGACAGTGCATCAATCAATGACCGGTGCTGAACAACGTATTGCAAAACGTTTATCGCCTCGCCGTACCTTTGAATTTAAAGTCTCAACAACCGGAACAGAACGTCAGCGTTTAGAAAATATGCTCTACGCTTACGGTGCGAGAGTGTGGGCAATGCCGATTTTTACCCATCAAGTTTATTTAGATAAGCCGACTCAACAAGGCGATAAAACCCTTTCGCTTGCAACTACAGGCGTTGACTTTTATATCGGTGGGCGTGCGGTTTTGATGAACGGGAATAAACGTGAAATGGTTGATATTACAGGTATTCAGCCTGATAAGCTTGAAATAAAACGTCCGTTACTAAATCGCTTTGATACCAGCACACAGGTTTATCCGCTGCGTTCGGCAGTGCTGACCGATATGCCACAACTTACCCGTTTAAGTGATGGTGTAGCAACCGCACAAATCCGGTTACAAATTCATGAACGTAACGGCTATGCCTCGGATATTAGTCACTTACCGACTTATCGTCAGCATCCGGTTTTAGAACCAACCAGTGAATGGTCGGAAGATATTACCGCACAATACTTGCGTTTGATTAAGCAACTGGATAACGGTACGGCATTACCGCATTACCTAGACACGGCAAAAAATGCGTTCCAGCTAACTAATCATCGTTTCTTATTAAATGGGATTACAGAACAGCACCAACTGCGCCAACTGTTTTATGCCCTACGAGGCAGACAAAAAGTAATTTGGGTCGCAAGTTCAACTAACGATTTAACACTTGCAAGCGATATTGTCG
>RRZT012429538.1_pt1 | contig 13809 bp, 9 predicted proteins | sample 2165551 | NCBI WGS metagenome assembly RRZT01 (sample SAMN10456910, study PRJNA506462) | wastewater metagenome | biome: wastewater; feature: sludge; material: wastewater sludge; isolation source: wastewater sludge with Escherichia coli K12::gfp cells carrying plasmid... | place: USA: Moscow, Idaho ... | reverse complement strand
TGATAAACAATTGATAACCAATTGATAACCTTTTAAAATATTTGGAACGCCCTTTTTAAAGAATGGGGGGGGAACGCTTATAATTTAATCATTTTGATTAAAATATAAGCGTTTTAGGCTACTGTGGGAGCGATAGTTGATTGAGGGAATAAGTCGAATTTTGGGTATACACCATACGCACCCTATCGGGATGCAAAAAATCTTCGATTTTTTCCTTTAAAATCAAAAGCATAAGGCAAAAAAATAAGAATAATAGCACATATTATTAACAAAATAATGTTTGCGAATGTGTACAATTGATAGTTAAGATCATGTAATATAAGTATATATTTGATTACAACTTGAAAACATTGGGAATTTATATGAGCTTAGAAAAAACTGTTACAATAAGATTGAGTAATGAGAAGTATTTGATCTATGAAATGAGAGCAGCCAGCGTAGGAAAAAAAATATCTCCATATTTACGTGATGTTTTGGAGGACATGAATTTTTCCAGTGATGTTGATCATAAGACGGCTAACCTTGAAAAAATGTTAAAGGAAATGTCAGATAAATTAGAAGCACTTGCTATTAAGTCGGATACTTTAATAGACGCTAATAAGTCAGTTAGTAACGAAGATGGAATAGATAATATTAGTTTTGAAATGTTACTTATGCTTAGAGCAATTGCAAAAACTGAACAACTAAAAATGGCTCATGCAGGAATGCGAGAAAAGCGTATACCAATTTTGAATTTAGAGGATTATTAAAATGGATAGAGGTCAAAAGTTTTTTATATTTTTAATTATGCTATTGGTTACACCGTTTATAACTTGGTTTTTTGCATTAGCTAAGTTACAAGGGATTGTAAAGCCTAATACATTTTCTTATTTGAAATATGCTTTTAATGAAACACTAAAATTCTCTGATTGGCGGTTAGTTTTGGCTTTTGTCAGTGGGTTGATATTAGCAGTAGCTTTAGGCTGGTTATTTGACTTATTTGAAGATCGTTATTTTAAAGGTAAAGCGTTCAAAAAACATTTGCGTGGTACTAAAATTGTTTCACCTAGTAAATTGACTAGCCTAACAAAAGAAAGGAAAAACCAACAAATCAGAATTGGTGAAATACCAATGCCAACTAAAGTTGAAGCATTGCATACTTTGCTAAATGGTGCGACTGGTACAGGTAAATCAGTAATTATCAATAATATGATTTTAGATATTCTAAAGCGTGATGGTGATCGAATGGTTATCATTGATCCTAATGGAGAAATGTTCTCTAAGTTTGGTAAGAAAGGTGATGTTTTATTAAATCCTTTTGATGCTCGAACTAAAGGCTGGAATATGTTTAATGAAATTAATAAAGATTATGATTTTGATAAACGGTGTAAATCTATTGTTCCAGTAGGTAAAGATGCAAACTCAGAGCAATGGAATAGTTATGCAAGGGTTTTACTTAAAGCTACTATGCAGTATGAGCAAGGTTTAGGTAATACCCCTCTAATGCGTAATGTGCAAGATACAATTGCTTTGAAAGAAACAAAAGAGTTAAAAAAAATGTTAGCTGGTACTGATGCCATGACTTTATTTGTTGAGGGGGCAGATCGGGCATTAGGTTCAGCTAAATTTACATTAGGTGATAGATTGCCACCATATAAGTTAATGCCACAAGGCGATTTTTCTATCGTTGATTTTCTACAGGATGATAAGAAAGGTAATCTTTACATTACTTGGAAAGAAGAACAGGCAGAATCTTTAAAGCCATTAATTACAGCTTGGGCTGACGTTATTATGGGTACTATTTTATCGTTACCACCTAGTTCTAAACGTGCTATTTGGGTTTTCCTAGATGAGCTTGCATCATTAGATGCTTTAAGTAGTTTGACTGATGCAGTAGAAAAAGGACGTAAACATGGTTTGCGTATCGTTGCTGGTTTACAAACAATTTCTCAAATTAGGGATATTTACGGTAAAGATTTAGCTCAAACGATTATGGCGAATATGCGTAATTTAGTTGTTTTGGGTGGTTCAAAATCTGATGCTGAAACCGCAGAAACAATGAGTAAATCTTTGGGTGAGCATGAAGTAATTAGAGAAAATAAACAGAAAAATACTAAGTCGGGTACTGGTACTACTATTACTGAATCTACTCATAAAGAAGCGGTAATTATGCCAGCAGAAATAGCGAGTTTACCTATATTAAATGCTTTTATTAGCTTTGCAGGGGATTTACCAATAACTAGAGTTAAGTTGAAATATAATAATTTCAAAATTAACAACGAACCTTTTGTGGAATCTTAATAATGATTAGTCAAAAAGTTTTGACGAGAGGTGACGCTGGCAATGCCAGCGTTGTAGCTCAAATTGATAGTTACTATCAAGATAAGGAAGATGACTATTATTCTAGGGAGGATCAACCGAGCCAATGGCAAGGTAAGTTAGCAGAAGAATTAAATTTAACAGGTGAAGTATCAAAGCTAGATTTTGTTATGTTGATGCAAGGACAACATAACGGTATTGATTTAAGAAAGTCTAAATACACAAAGAAAGATAACAAGGATCGGTTAGGTATTGACTTAACTTTTAATGCCCCTAAATCAGTTAGTTTACAGGCATTAGTTGGTGGAGATAAGCGTTTAATTGATGCACATAATCAAGCTGTAAAAGAAACATTAGCTGAAATTGAAAAAGATGCTGATACACGGATTAAAAAAGATTCTAAATCAAGAGTTGAGAACACAGGGAAGTTGGCTATTGCCACTTTTAGACATGATACTAATCGAAATAATGAACCTCATTTACATACTCATTCTGTTGTAATTAATTTCACAAAAAGAAGTGATGGTGAGTATCGAGCTTTACATAATGAAAGAATCATTAAAAACATAAAAGAGTATACAGCAATTTATCAAGCAAATATGGCTAAAAGGGCTAAAGAGCTTGGTTATAATATTCGCCATAATTCTAATGGAACTTTCGACTTAGCACATATATCAAAAGAGCAATTAGACGCTTTTTCTACACGAAGTAAAGAAGTAGAAGCCCAGCTTGCAAAAGATAATTTAACAAGAGATACAGCGACTACAGAGCAAAAAAACGCTGCTACTCTTATGACTAGAAAACGTAAAGAACAAAATATAGATAAGGAAAGTGTTAAACAAAATTGGGTTGATCATGCACAAAAGTTAAATATTGAATTAAGCCCATTAATTTTAAATGACAATATTCAAGAAAAATCAATTTATAAAAATAAGGTTAATACTGACTTTAGTTTTAAAGAAATTAATAGTTTCGATAATAACCAGCAAGTTAATAATTTATCTCAAATTGGTAAATTGTCTGATATAGAAAATATTAAAACCACTAACATTAATATTCAAAAGTTGAACATTGATATTAGTGGTTTTAACGATAAAGAACTTTCACTAAAAGCGGAGCAAAGTGCTAATGCCAAACCAAGTAACCAAAGTTCAAAAGAAAGCGGAAACAGCAATAGCCGTATTTACGCCACAGATGAACTATTACATAGAGAGCTTTCAATGCAAGCAGAGCTTAGTCGTGACACAGGCAGAAGCATTAAAGCCGAAAGAGCCGACTATATGCCAAATTTGTCCAGCATCAATGTGGTACAAGAAAAGGGAATCATTAACGTGCCATTGTCGGTTGATCAAGGTGAACACATGGGAAACAAGCGATCCGAACACAATTATAGATTGCGATGGAGTGATGATAGCAATACAGCAGATGGAACAGGGGGAATAAAAAACGATTTAAAGCATGATCTAAATGATCAATCTAAGCCTATTGATAAATCAGAGGGTGAGGATTTAAAAGAAATCCTTGCCTATGACCTACCAAATACAGAGTTGGTTAGTAGATGGAATGATTTAGCTAAAAATATTAACTTCGATCAAGGCGAATCAATTAATCAAGATCAGGGCGTAGATGAAATATTAGATATTGTTATTGAGCATATAACAGATAAAAAAGTTGAAATAACGGAAAAAGAGTTAAGACAGCAATTGCTTATTAAAGGTCAAGGGGTTATTGACTACAAATCGGTAGATGAATTAATAAATAAAGCTATTGAGGATGAAAAATTAGTTTATGCAGATACTAAGTATAAAACAGCAGACCAAAGAAATGATAATGATGCAATTAGTTATTCAGAGTGGGTGGATCAATTAATTTTAAAAGATAAGGATATGGGTATTGAAAAAGCAAAAGAGCTTGTTGATTTAACAATTGAAAAAGGGCGTTTGGTTAAGACAGAAGATATTTATGTTACCCCTGAACATTTAACCAGTGAAAAAAACATTATCAATGCTATTAAATTTTCAAAAAAACTTGATGTGATTATGGATGAAAATAATCTTAATGAAGTGCTTGAAAATTCAACTTTAAATAAAGGGCAAAGAAATGCTACTAAGTTAATTTTAAGCAGTCATGAACAAGTGGTAGGGGTTCAAGGTTATGCTGGTACTGGTAAGAGTTATATGCTCAAGACTGCTATTGATCTAGCTGAAAAGAATAATAAAGAAGTTGTTTTATTAGCACCCTATAGCGCACAGGTAAAGTCTTTAAAAGATGATGGGCTAGAAGCGAATACATTGGCTTCATTTCTTATGTCTAAGAAGAAACAAGAAGCAATCACAGAAAATAGTGTGATTGTTGTCGATGAATCAGGCGTAGTAAATACAAAGCAGATGGATATGCTTGTTAAAATTGCTAGTGATGCCAAAGCTAAATTAGTTTTACTAGGTGATACGGCACAAACTAAAGCAATTGAAGCTGGTGCGCCTTTCGACCTTTTGCAAAAGAATGGCATGAGAATGGCTGTAATGGATGATATTCAGCGTCAAAAGAATACAGAATTAAAGAGTGCTGTATTAAACGCTGCAAATAGTAAAACAGATGAAGCAGTAAAGCATTTAAAGCATGTACATGAGATAGAAGATAGGAATGAACGTCATGAAGCTATAGCTGATCTATATGCAAATTTACCAGCCAAAGAAAGAGCAAATACAATTGTCGTTTCAGGTACAAATTCTGATAGATCAGACATAAATAATAAAATTCGTGAAAAAATTAAAGTGGCTGGTCAAGGCGTTGAGGTTGAACAGTTAAAAGCTACAGAACACACTAAAGCAGAGTTAAAACTTGCTAGAAGCTATGAAGTCGGTCAATTTGTTGAATTTAACTTTAATCAGAAAAAACTAAATGTTACCAAAGGTAATAGTTATGAAGTCGTTGGAAGTTCCAATGATGAAATTATTATTAAAGATGATGCAGGAAAAGATATAGCAATTAAGCCTAAAGCTACAGCTATGACAATTTATGAAAAAAATGAAATTGAAATATCAAAAGGAGATATTTTAAGAGTAACAAAATCAAATAAAGATATTGATCAAGCTACAGGTGATATATACAAAGTCGTGAAATTGAATAAGGAAAAACAAAAAGCTTTCGTTGAAACAAGCAATGGTGAAATAAAAGAATTAGACCTGAAAAGAAAAAACCATTTAGACCATGCTTATGCAATGACTGTTCATTCTTCGCAAGGTACAACGGTTGACAAGGTAATTGTGAATTTAGATACAAAATCAAAAACAACAAATAAAGAAGTTTTCTATGTTGCTATTAGTCGTGCAAGACATGAAGCGCATGTTTACACAAATAATGTAAGTGAAATGCCTAATGCTGTTAAACAAGCTACTGTTAAAAACAATGCAATTGACTTGGTTAAGCCTAATGGACGTAACTATGATAGTTTGAAAAATAAAGTACACATTAAGCAAAACGTACATAATGAGATTGCTAATTCAGATCAATTGGATAAGTAATAAAAACTTAGTCATGACTAATTTTTTTATTGTTACATAAATGAATGAAAAGCTAATTCAATAATGTTTTGAATGATTATATAATGAATTATAATTTTTATTATATGGTTTTTAAATGAAAAATTTTGATGTTTTGGGTGTTTCTTCTTCAATTGCGCTTAATGCTGAAAATGGATATTTTGCAGTCGGCTATTTCGATGAGCCTTTTGTAAGTATTCATGATTATAAAACAGGTGAGCTACTTCATAAGATTAAAACGAAATATTGTAGTAGTGCAAACAATGTATTGGCTTGTAATGATAAGTATTTAGTGATTTTGTGTGAAGCTAAATTGATTAATGTTTATGATGCCAAAAACTTTGAAATACTGAATAGTTTTCAAATTAATAATTGTGGTGCAGTCAATTCATTAACTTTAATAGATAACATTGTAAGTGTTACAACTAATAAAGCATTAGGAAAAGCAGACGTTAAGAAAGATATATTTTTCTTTGATATAGATGATAAAAAACTTATAAGTCATGAAAGTGGACTTTATTTAAGAAAATCTTTTTTCCTTAATAATGAACTTTTTTTACTTGGCAATGGTCAGTGTGAAAAATCATTTATAGTTCCATTTTCAAAAATGGAAACAGTGAAAAATGAAATGCCATTTTTAATAGATGAAGCCCTTGTCTATGAAACGAATACTAAAGAAAGAACAAAAGTTTTTGTAAATTCAGGGATAAATACAATTGGAAATATTAACCATTCAATCAACGTATATAAAAGCCTAAATATTGATATAGAGGATGAAATATTAGACAAAACGGTTTGTGGTTTTATTGGTCAAAATGAATTAATTAAAATTACTTTTAATGAACAAAGCAACAGCTATAAATATTGCCGATATGGTGAGAATGATTCAATGCAATTTTTAGATTTTGAAGTAATTACTCATTCATCTGCTTGCGATAAAACGTACTTTTGTTTTGGTGCAGATAAATCAATTGTTTTCGTTGAGATTAATTAATGGCTAACATAGATCAGCTTATTAAAGCGAGTAGTGAAACTTATACAGCACTCAAAGACCCTAAAGCAATCAGCCCTAAAATAGATGATTTTGAACTTATACAATACAAGTTTGATAAAGAAACTCAGCATGGGGGAGCTGCTTATTATAATCCAAATGATAAGAGCGTTATTATCGCCCACAGGGGAAGTGCAACACTCACAGACTGGTTGAAGCATAATCCAAAAATTGCTATGGAGGTGATCGGTAAGCCAAGAGAAACAATGGCTGATGTTGCTGGAAAGCGATTTACTAACAGCATGTTAGAGATGCTAGATCGGCAAGGAAATGAAATTGGGTTAGTGATCCACACAGGACATTCACTCGGTGGCAGGGTGAGCCAGCACTCATTAATCGAGGTTGTAGAGAATCTAAAACTTGACTCAAAGGGAGTTACTTTTAACTCAGCACCAATTAAAAACCCGACTGGTAATGTTTATGAGCATGTAAATTTACAGCTTTCAGGTGGGAACATGCTGAATACAGATATTGTTTCAGCTTTTGGCAAACAATTAGGTGAAAACTATAAAGTTGTAAGTAAAGAGATTAATAACCCTATTTCAGCCCATCTATTAAGTAACTTCAAACACATTCAAAATGAAAACCCTGCTTTTGTTAAAGATGATTTATCAAAAGTTTTAAATCATATAAAACAGGGTAAAGATTATTTTGAGTATCAAGCAGAAGCTAATACTCAAAAATCAGTAGCTTACAGTATACCTAGTGTGAAAACAGGAACTATAATGAAGAAATACTTAGAAACAGATATTGATAAATTAACTCTAGTTAGAGTACAAAAAGGAATTGAGGGGATTTCTTCTGAAAAAGGAAATTTATTAGTTGGTCGTATTGGCAATGATTCAATAAGAAATACTTTACATTTTACGCTTAACTCAGTTGTACAAGATCATGCTTATGGTAAGTTTAGCGAATCTAGTATTGCAATAATTGGTAATTTAAAAGAAACTGCAAATAATAACAAAATAAATGGACTCTCTCCTGCTGACACATGGATTTTTCAAAAAGATGGTAAGGTAAGTATACCAAATCCAACACTGATTGTTCCTGATAATATGTCTTTACCTAAAGACGTAAAAGAGAATATTAATGTTGTTGTATATAAGGGTAGTGAAAATATTGAACAAAATTATAAAAATCTAAATAAAGCTATTGAAACTCATTTTGAAAAAGAATCTTTACCTTTTAAAGAGATTAATTTTCAGACATGGATTGGTACGAATATAAATGAAAAAGATCAAACTTTAATTAGTAAAGAATTAGGTTTTAATGGAGTTCTACCAACAAATCACGCAAGTAGTCGTGATGGTTTAATGGAAGAATCCTATGCAATGATTACAAGCTTAGAAAATGATATTAAAGATAATGTTAAGTTATATACTGAAAGCACAGGATTACAAATTCCAATAACAGATAAACTTGATCAAGTTAATCAAATGGTAAAAAATCAATTGATTGATGCGAATAAAGATGAAGTGAAATATTATAAAGATGCTTTCGAGGTTGTGAATAATAATATAAATAAAACTCATAACAAAGAAAATGAGGTAATGCCACCACCTATCCCTAAAGAAGATCGTATATCTAATGTAATGCCACCACCTATCCCTAAAGAAGATCGTATATCTAATACACCAACTCAAAAGGAAAACACTATGAGCAATGATCAAAAAGCATATTTTTCTAGCGAAATCACCCCTCAATTAAATAAGATGAATTTCAAGACTGATAAAGTTGAAGCAACTTTAAGTGGACAGTCTGTTTCTGCTAACTTAAAAAGCAATGACCCAACAGATAAAGCTAATTATCAAGCAATATTGAACGAAAATAAAAAAGGGGAAAAAGAGCTATCTATTATTAAAACAGAAAGAAATGCTGAAAATGTTAATATTAGTGTGCATCAATTTTCCCAAAAAGAAATTGAATCAAGAAAAGTAAATCTAAATGAAAAATCTTATTCAGTAAGTCATGAAAGAATGGGCGACAAAACCCAGTATCATACTAATGATCAAAAATCAGCGAAAGAATTAGCTAATGATATTAAAGTTAATGAGCGTGGTACTGTTAGCTTTAAAGATAATCTAGGTAAAGAGAATCAGCCAACAGCAACTATTTATCACGGTCAAAATTCAAAAATGGTAGCGCAGTTGGAAACTAATTCTTCTAATGCTAATGGTAAATCTATTGAGCATGTAAATAATGACAGTAAAAAATTAGAAGAATTACAAGATCAGAAAAAAAGTTTTAATCAAAGTGTGGAATCTTTAAAAAAAGCTGATTTAAAAGAATTTCAGGATTTAAAAGAAAAGGGTTATAAAATTGAAGTTCACGACTTATCAAACCAAAAAGGCAAAAGCGTTCAAGAAGAAAAATCAAATATTGAAGAATTAAAAAAAATAGCGGATAGCTATAAGCAAGCAGAAGTTCCAAGAGCAGGCAAAAGCTATTCAGGTGTAATTTTGGCTCAAGGTGAAGATACAACTATCCAAAAAACCCCAACAGGTAAGTTTATTGTTCATGAAACTGAAAACCTACAACAAATGAAAGTTAGTGATACACATCGTAATCAAAGTATTAAGTATGTTACCGATAAGCAGACTGACGTTAAATCAATTGGGTATGATGAATTAAAGAAATCACAAACCCAAGAAGCTAAACAACCCGAACAAAGCAAGTCTAATTCAAACAGTTTTGAGCGATAATTCAATAATATTAAAAGGGCTAATTAAAGCCCTTTTTTTTGTTTTTATGATAGTATTTAATTATGCTATTTAGTTAATTGGATTAATAATGAGATTATTTATTGCAGAAAAACCCGATATTGCAAAAGCTATTCGTGATGCTTTAGGTGGAGGGAAACAACAAGATGGTTATTTTATTTGTGGTAATGACTATATAACTTGGTGTTTTGGTCACATGCTAAGATTAGCAGACCCCGAAGAATACGACCCAAAATATAAACGATGGAATTTAGCAGATTTACCACTTTGCTTTATGCCTTATAAAAAACTCATTTCAGATGATAAAAAAGCACAAGTTAAAATCATTTTAGAGTTAATCAAAAAAGCAAATAGCATTGTACATGCTGGCGATCCAGACGATGAGGGGCAACTATTAGTAGATGAGCTGCTAGATTATGCAAAATGTAATAAACCTGTTGAACGTATTTTAATGAATGACAACAATATCAATGTTGTTAAAAAGGAATTAACAAGACTTCGCCCTAATAGCGAATTTAGGCATCTTTCAGCGAGAGCCGAAGCTAGAAGCGTGGGTGATCAACTGTATGGATATAATCTTAGCAGAGCGTACACATTGGCAACTAATGAGAAGCTTACTGTAGGGCGAGTGCAAACCCCTGTTTTGGGGCTTGTAGTGCGTAGATGCAGAGCTAATGCCAGTCACGTAAAAAGTTATTTCTTTACTGGAGGTGCTGAATTTGAAGTCAATAGTGTTACTTATAAAGGTCGTTATATAAATAGAGATACTGATGAAAAGGACGATAAAGGCAGACTAATCAATGAAGCACAAATTAAAAGTGTAATTGAAGCTATACAAAATCAGAATTGCGTGATTGTCAGTGCTGTAACAACTGCCAAAGAACAGCAACCAGTATTGCCCTACAATTTATTAAAGCTACAATCTGATGCTTCAAGAAAGTTTGGTATTAAATCTCACGAAGTTAAAGACATAACGCAAAGTTTAAGAGAAAAACATAAGCTTATTACTTATAACCGTTCTGATTGTGAATATCTAAACGATGAACATCATTTAGATGCACCTGATGTATTAGATGCTATTAAAAATACTGCTAATATTTTTGAGAAGTTAATTAATAAATCTGATATTAAGATAAAAAGTAGAGCATTTAATTCAAGTAAGGTATCAGCGCATCACGCTATTATACCAACAACAAATACAGCTAACTTTGATGCTTTGTCAGATAAAGAACAAAAAATCTATATGCTAATTGCTAGGGCATATATTGCACAGTTTTTCCCTAATATGCTTTATGATGAAACTGAAATTATTACAGAGTGCAAGGGCTTTCAGTTTGCTACAAAGAGCAGGGTTATTAAAAGCTTGGGCTGGAAAGCCTTATATAAAAATGATGCAGATAACGAAGATTTAAAAGAAGATGATAATCTAATAGAAACTGATTTAAGAATGTTGCAGACTAATATGAATGGTAAAAATGTTTCTGCTTTGTATGAGAAAAAAGAAACTAAACCATTACCTTTATATACCGAATCAACATTATTAAATGATCTTACACGAGTAGCCAAATATATTAAGGATGAAAACCTTAGAAAATTGATGCTCGAAAAAGATAAAGACAAAGCTGGTGAGCATGGCGGTATTGGAACACCAGCGACAAGGGACGTTATCTTAAAAAACCTTAGAGAAAGGGGCTTTTTGACCGAAAAGGGGAAAAATATTATTTCTACCCCAATAGGTGAAAGACTATATGATTTACTTCCTGATCAAGCTAAATATCCTGATATGACAGCTATATGGCATGATCAAGCAAAAGCAATAAATAACTATGATGACGTAAATAAGTTTATTAATGAACTAATGGTGTATATCGGAAATGAAGTTAATACTATCAAAAAATCTGATATAGCAATTAATAACGCTTTAGAATGCCCTAAGTGCAAAAACAAAACCTTTAATCGAATTGCTATACCTAGAAAAACACCGTTTTGGGCTTGTAGTGATAAAGAAAATTGCGGTCATACTGCTAATGATGAAGCTGGTAATCCAGTTGAAAAGCAAGAAGCAGTGGTATCAGATGTACATAAATGTAAGTTATGTAATAATGGTTTAATAAGACGTACAGGTAAAGCCAAAAAGACTAAAAAACCTTATGCGTTTTGGGGTTGTTCAGGTTATCCTAATTGCCAACAAACATATCCCGATATAAGGGGTGTACCTGATTTTGAATCAATTGCAAAAGTTAATACTAAGGAGTAACAATGAGTAATTTAAAAGAGTTGGTTAATAATACAAATGATCTTGATGTTTTAAATGAATTACATATTCAAATTCAAGAAAAAATCGAAATTATTAAAAAAGAGGAACTGATACAAGCACAAAAAACAGTTAAGGATATGGCAGATCGTTTAGGTGTTGATCCTCAATCATTGATTACAGCAACCACAGCGAAAAAAGGATCATCATCAAAGAAAGGAACGATTGTAGAGCCAACACACCAAAACCCTGATGACCTAACAGAAACATGGGCTGGTCGTGGTAAACATCCACGCTGGTTACGTGAAAAAATAGAGAACGGTGCTAAGGTTGAAGATTTTAAAATCTCAAAATAAAGTCGTTTAATAGTGTAAACAAAACCAGCTAATTAGCTGGTTTTGTTTTATAATAAAGTTATTAAATTAAAACCATTAAAGGGTAATGTCATGCAATCAATTAAGTTAGATGAATTATCAAAAAAAATTGATAATGTTGATATTCAATATAAAGACATTGTTAATTATGAAATTGCTAGGGAAAATATTTGTGGTTATATTTTCTTTCTTTCACGTAAAATTAAATCTAATGCGATTAATAATATTGACGCAATTAATGAAAAAATTAATGAACTAATTTACATTAGAGATCACTTGCAGATCGAAGATAGAAACAACGTATCATTGGTATTAAGTGAATTAATCCCTGAATACAAAAAAGAAGTTGCAGGTGTATAAATGGACATTCAGCAACTTTCTATTGAAGCAAGAGAAGAAGAATCAAAACGGTATACATTAACTGATGCTGAATCAAAAAGAATCTTTGAAGAAGATATTAAGCCAAGATATTTTAATTCATCTATTAAATCTCAAGATAAACCTAATTTAGTTATGGTGGGTGGACAACCAGCAGCAGGGAAAACTTTACCTTTATTGAAGAACAAACAGAAATTTGAAAATAAAGGTGGGGTTTTGATTATCAATGGTGATGATTTTAGAGGGGCGCACCCTAAAATTGAGCAGATCAAAGAAAATCACGGAAAAGATTATGCTTTCTACACTGACAAGGATAGCGGTCGCTGGGTAGAAATGATGATCAAAGAAGCTCAAGAACAAAAGGTCAATGTCATTTTAGAGGGAACAATGCGTAGACCCGAAGTTACGCTTAATACTGCAAAAGAATTTAATTCTAATGGCTATGATATTCATGCAAATATTATCGCTGTAAAGCCACAGGAGAGCTGGTTAGGCGTACATGAACGCTTTGAACGTATGATGAGTGAAAACCCTAATGACGCTCGATACACGCAAAAACATAGCCATGATGTGGCGGTTCAGGGTTTATCTAAAACCGTAGCTGAAATTGAAGATTCTAAAATCTTTAAATCTATTGAAATTGCCGACCGTAAAGGGCATGTACTTTATGAAAATAAGTTACAAGGCGATTCATGGGAAAAGTCTGCAACAGCAAGCAAAACATTGTCAGATTTTCATAATGAACCTTTAACCAATAAAGAGAAAAGCAACCTTTCTGATCGTTGGCAAGCTGTCATAAACCAAATGGAGCAGAGAACAGGGAACGAAAAAGAGCTTGATCAAGTCAAACAATATAAAAAAGATATGGAACTTGATGGGAAAAAAGAGCCTAAACTTGGGCGTGACTATATTGGTCAAATTGTTGAAGTTAATGAAAAAACAACCATCCAAAAAACCCCAACAGGTAAAATATTTGAACATGATAATGCAAAGCTGGATCGAGTACCTGAAGAAACTAAAAACTATAAAATAGCCTATGCAGAAAATGGGATAGCTTCAGTAAATGATCACACCAACAAAGCACCTAAACCGAAAGAACAAGCACAAGAAATAGAGCAACAGCAAACTAAAAGTAACCAAGATTTTGAGCGATAAAACAGCAAAATTAAATCCGTGTAGCAATCAAAAAGGG
>RRZT011028484.1_pt1 | contig 13821 bp, 9 predicted proteins | sample 2165551 | NCBI WGS metagenome assembly RRZT01 (sample SAMN10456910, study PRJNA506462) | wastewater metagenome | biome: wastewater; feature: sludge; material: wastewater sludge; isolation source: wastewater sludge with Escherichia coli K12::gfp cells carrying plasmid... | place: USA: Moscow, Idaho ... | reverse complement strand
GGGAGCGTACGGCTGTTGGGAAAGGGGAACGGGGGCACCCCAGCCCAGACCCGCCGCGACCTGCTCGCCGGCGACCGCACACATCGGCTGCCCCGGCAGCGCCGCTACGCCAGCGCTGCGGATCATCCACGAAGGTGGGGCGACCTCACGAAACACGGTCTCCATCAGGGGCGAGCGACACACGTTCTGGGCACACACAAAAAGAACAAAGCGTGACATCAACGACTCCTCCCCCTTTCACTCGCGGATCGCTCCGGCACATCTGCCCCCTCACTGCGGGAACCTCGACGCTTCACGACGAGACGCGCGAACCCCATCAGCGTCCCAAGATCGCGCCGCAAAGGCGGTATGGCGAGCAGAAGAAGAGCCTCCACCAGAGCCACCCCCACGCCCACCCCCACCTGAGCCCAGGGGTTCGCATGAGCCACCAGCATAGATCCGAGCCAAGCGACCCCGCCCATCGATCCGGCCACGGTTAGGATACGGAAAGCTCCCCCGTACAGGCTTCGCGCCGGGAAAGACGTAATGCGCGACAGCCAAAACAGCGACAAGGGCCACTCCAGCGCCGGGGCCAGCATGAATCCCACGGCGATCCACTCCAACCCGAAGAAGGAGCCGACCACGACGCAGATCACCTTGATCGCCGTGGCCACCATCGTGTAGCGGAACAGTTGATTGGCTAGCCCCCGGGCCACATACGTCCAATAGCCCACGAAAGCCAGCGTCGATAACAGGCCCGCAATCGCGAAGCACCGCAGGAACGGCGCCGCCTGCGCCCACTGCGGACCGAGCAGGATCTGCACCAACGGATCCGCCAGCCCGGCCACCAGCAGCAAAGGGATGCCGAAACAGTAACCCAGCGCTAGCTGTCCCCCGATGACGAAGGCGTCAAAGCGCTCCTTGTCGTCCTGAATGCGCGACAGGATGGGCAAGGCCACGTTCGTCAACGGCGAGCGCATCTGCGACAGCGGCGTCATCACGAGTTGGTAGGCGCGGTTGTAGACGCCCACCGACGTCGTCCCGAAGCGGGACGCGACCAGAATCGTGTCGATCTGTGAGGCCCCGTAAGAGATGAGGTTCGTGGCGACCAGATTCCACCCAAAGACCAGCATGTCCCGCACCGGTGCGCTGCGCGAATACCAGCCAGGAAGCCAGCGACCCTGGATGCTCAAAGCGGCGAGCAGCACCAGCCCGGAGGTGAGTTGCTGAGCCACCAGCGCCCAGTAGCCCGCACCCTGGTACGCGGCGATGATGGCCACGATCAAGGCCAGGGTCGCAGCAGCGATGTCCGCGATCGCGAGCGCCACAAAACGCAGGCTGCGCATGAGCTGTGCGCGGTATTGGGTTGCCAGGCCATTGAACAGGAACATAGCGGACAACGCCTGCGCGATGCCGAGGAGTTCCGGCTGCTGACTCACCGCCTGGATGGGCCACGCCGCAAGGAACATCAGGCAAGCCAGGACGGCCCCAATGCCGGTGTTGATCCAAAACAGATTGTCCCGCTGTGCTGAGCTCAGTTCGGGGGCCTGGACGCTGGCCGAGGTCAGGCCAAAGTCGCGGAAGATCTCACCGATCCCGATCATCACCAAGACGATGGTCAACAAGCCGTAGTCGTGCGGCGTGAGGAGCCGAGACAGCACGACGATCGACAGCAGTTGCAAGAGGATGCGCGCGCCCTGGGCCGTGAGCGTGACGGTCGCTCCTCGTACCGCGGAATGAGCCAAACCATCGCTCACGCGAGGCACCTGCAGCCCCCAGCAGGATGACGCACCGGCATCACTGCTTCGCGTTCCGCGCGGCCCACTCCGCGTAGTAGACATCGGTGTGACGGGGACGCCGGGCCCGGTTCAAGACCAGACCGATCACGCGTCCACCAGCAGCTTGGAAGCTTTGCAACGCCGCCGACAACTGCGATCGATGCGTCTTCATCGCGTCCACGATGACGATCGCACCGTCCACGAGGGGAGACATCAGGTTCGCGTCAGCGACACTCGAGATCGGCGGTGCGTCGAGGACGACGTAGTCGTAGTCGACCGATGCCTCCTCCAGCAGGGCCTGCATGGCGTCCGATGTCAGCAACTCAGCCGGATTCGGCGGGACGGCCCCCGCAGGCAAGATATCCAGCGTGGTGCCAGGGCGCGGGAGCTTGGCGTCCGCAAACGACACCTCTCCCACGAGGACGGTCGTCAAGCCGATCGCTCCCTCGATGCCGAACTCGTCGGCGATCCGGGGACGCCGCAAGTCGGCGTCGATCAGCAGCACCCTGCTCTTGAGCGCCGCGAGCGTGAGCGCCAGGTTGGCGGCAAACGTCGACTTGCCTTCCCCAGGGGAGGACGACGTGATCAAGATCCGCCGCATGCGTCGGTCGACGGCCGCATACGACAGCGCCGATCGAATCCGGCGGAACTCCTCCGACGTTCGCCCCAAGGGATCACGGGTCACGATGAGGCCCACGTTCCCGGCGGCACCGGGGACACGCGTGACCGATCCCAGCGTCGGGGCATCGACGGCGCCCCGAAGGACAGCTTCGGAGGGGATGCGGCTGTCGAACAGGCTCCACACGATGCTGAGAACCACGCCGACGACCGCACCCACCAGGGCACCCAGGATCGTGTCCCGTGGCTTGTTGGGGGATGTTTGAAACTCAGGGGGAACCGCTTTGTCCACCAGGGACGCCGAGATGGACGGACTACCGGCGGAGGTACTGGGAGACAAGTCGTTGACGACCGTGGAGAGGCTCGCGGCGACCGCATTCGCCAGCGCCGCGGCCTTGTCGGGAGACGCGGCCGTGGCTCGGACCTCCAAAATCAGCGTGTCGTTAGGGGTGACGATGTCGATATCCCGAGCCAAAGCCGTCGTCGTCGTGTCGAGACCCATCTTCTGGATGACGGGGTCAAGCACGCGGGATGAGGTAGCTAGCTGCGCAAAGGACAGCATCTGGTTTTGGGCGTAGGTCGTGCCTTGGTTCAGGTCCGAGCCACTGTTTCCGTGACCGATCGAAAAGTACAGGGTGGCTCGTGAGAGGTAGGTGGGGGTCGTGGAGAGTGAGATTCCGAAGGCGATGCCAGCGCCGAGAACGGTCGCGAGACCGATGACGAGCCACATCTTCTTCAGGGCTGCCCAGATGCGGGCAAGGGTCCACGAGGAATCAGCCATCATGTCGAAGTTCCTCCATTGCGGTAAGCACCCCGGGGGTGGGTGAATGCCCGTCCGGACGAGTTTGGGCGGGTGCCTCCGACAGGCATAATAGCCACAAGACGCAGTTATTCATTCGTCCTCCGCCTTGATCCCCTAGTCAGCGGGCCTAAAACCGGCCAGGAGACCGCGACCCCCACAAGGAACCAGAACGCGACGGCGAACTGTGTGATGAACGCGACGGTGAACAGGCTGGGGATCTGTGCCGCGACGGCGATCGATGCCGGATTGGCTCCGCCACGGCGCAGCAAGCGCACCGCAGCGAACCCCACCACCGCAAGGAGCAGGACGGCTCCCACCCATCCCACCCGCAGCGCCGCCACCAACGCCGCATTGTCGATGGAACGCGCGAACACCCCAAGATAGGACCCCCCGGTGGTGAGTCCCACGACATCCTCGGCGGAACCCCAGGGACGCACCACCTTGAGCAACGACATGAGGTCCAGGCGGTAGTCGGCACTGCCCGAAGCCTCCTGCCCGGCCGCGGAAAGGATGCGCGTGAGCGCAGGCAAGAGCGCGACCGCCCCACCCCCACCCAAGACCAAGATTCCGATGCGCAGGCGCCGCCCCAGCCCCGGCATCAGCAGCAGGCTCAGCCCCACCGTGAGTGCCAGCGTCAACAGCCCGAGTCGACTCAGGCTCGCCGCGACGGCCGCCGTAATGACCAAGAGAGCGATCAGCTTCATCCAGATTTTGGCCCGGGACGCCACCACGAAGGCGCTTCCCATCGCCAGCGTCACCCCGTAAGCGATGGAGTGTCCAAAAGCTCCTTCGACGCGGAGGTTCCCGCCGCGTTCCTGCAACGTGCCCCACGTTTCATACAGCGACACCGACCCGGGCCCGCTGATCCGTGTGAACACGTTCGTGTGCGTGACGAACTCCACCACGCCCAAGAGCGCCGCGATCACCACAAAGGCGGCGAAGATGTCCACGAAGGACGCGTGTGGCAGACGCGTCAGCACGAGGCGTCCAAGGATGTAGGGCAGGATCCACTCCGACATCGCCATCACCACGGTGGCGAGCGAGGCCAACTTGAGCCCGTACTGGGCCACCATCATGAAGACGAGGATGGCGACCACGCCATCGACGGGAAGCAGCGTGAGGTTGCGGCCGAACGCCACCACAGCGGCGCCCGTCATGAGGGTTATCGCTGACCAGAACGGGCCGATCGAGACCCCGATCCACACGGGCACAAAGAAGAGGGTCGCGCACCACAGGACGAATGCGACATGCGGAGATGCCCGCATCACAAACAGCAACAGGATGCCGGAGCAGGCAAGCCCCACGAGCAGCAGCACGCCCACGCCTACTCCGTTCCTTTTCGATGACGGTCAGGGCGAGCCGCACTCACGGCCCGCCCTGCTCTCACGAACAACCCCCCACAGATCACTCGACGGTGGCCACCACGAGGTCGTCGAACGCGATGACGGCATTCGCCTGGGCTGTGCTGCCGCGGGCGGCGTGCACACCGACGGTGCCAGCCTTCTGCAGGCTCGCGGTGGCGTCGGTCGAGGTGACCTGCCACGCCCCTGGCTCAGCCGCTCCCGCAGACCACACCTTGGCCTTCAAGGTGGTGGTCCCCGCCCCACTCACCTGAACCTTGACGGAGAAGCGGTCACCGGCCTTCCAGGTCGCCCCGCTCACGGGGGCGGCGTTGAGAGTCGTGCCGCCGCGCTGAGTGACCAGCCACACTGTGCCGTCCGCGCGCAGCCACACCCTCACCAGGTACTGCTCAGAGCCCACCTGCCTCGCCACCACACCGAAGTAGGTGGTACCGGTCGATGGTGCCTGATCGAGGGAGGCGTTGAAGGAGATCGTCGCGTCGCGGACCGTGGTGGCCGGCAAGGTCAGGTTCCGCGTCTGTCCGGGTGCCAACGTGAGCACACCCTCCGTCCCGTTCACGGATGCTGCCGCAGCAGAGCCGCCGCTCACTGACCATGCGCCTCCAAGGTCGGCTTGCCCCCAACCCGACGTGGTGGTGCGTTCGAACGCGTCCTTGGCCAGCACGCCTTCCTCACCTGCGGGCGGGGCGGTCACGCTCACCGCGTGGCTCACCGTGTTCGTCGCGCCCGCGGCATCGGTCACCGTCAAGGTGACGGTGTAGGTACCTGCATCACGGTAGGTGTGAGAAGCAGTCGCACCGTCCCCCTTCGTGCCGTCGCCGAAGTCCCAGGCGTAGGACGCGATGGTGCCATCGGGATCGCGGGATCCACGGCCATCAACCGACACGGTCAACTGCGATGCCGAGGAACTGAAGGCGGCCACGGGTGGCTCATTCGCCTGGGCCTGCGTGAGGTCACGCACCGAGAAATCATCGAACGTCGCGGTCGCGGCCGAAGCTGCCGAGCCTCCGCGGGCGAAGTGCACGCTGCTCGCTCCCGGCCCCTGCAACCCCGCGGTGGAGTCGGTGGTGACCAGTTGCCACGTCTCAGGTTGGGCGGAGCCGTCGGCCCACAGCGAGGCGCGCAGGGTCGTCGGCGTGCTGCCTTCGGCCTGAACGGCCAGGTGCAGCCGCGTCCCGGCATCCCAGGTCAGCTTGGCGACCGGAACGGTGGTCAACACCGTCGAGCCGCGTTGCGCAACCAGCCAGGCGGTGCCGTCGGACCGCATCCAGACGCGAACGGTGTAGTCCCCCGCCTGCGTCTGACGCGCCAGGACGCCGACGTAGGAGCCCCCGGATGCGGGCGCACTGTCGAGGGAGAACGTGACCTGAGTCTCGGAATCCTTCACCGACAACTGGGGCAACGCCATGTTGCGCGTCGTTCCGGGATCGAGGCGGATCGTGCCGACCCCCTGCGCGACCGAGGCCGCCGAGGCGGCTCCGAACACGGCCGACCAGGGGCCACCGACCTCGGCTTCGCCCCATCCGGAGGAGACCTCGCGCCCGAACGTGTCCGAAGCCACATAGACCACGCCGTTGATCGCAACGTCGGTCGTGTCAGACGCCTTGGCGCCCAGCGAATCGGTCGCGGTGAGCTTGACCGTGTAGGTGCCCTTCTTGGCGTACGTGTGCGTCGCACGCACCCCGGTGCTCGTCGAACCGTCGCCCCACTCCCAGCGATAGGTCACCGAGGCGCCGTCGGCTGCCGTGGTGGCCGACGCATCGGCACTGACGTCGAGCCCGTTGGCGCTGGCGGTGAAGGACACGGTCGGCGCCTGATGGGTGACGGTGACCGTTTGCGTCCGTTGCGCGGTCGCACCTCGATCGTCGGTGACGGTGAGGGTCACGGTGTAGGTGCCCGCGGCGCGATAGCTGTGGGCGGGATTGACCGTCGTCGAGGCGGGCGAGCCATCGCCCCAGTTCCACGAGTATCCGGCGATCCTGCCATCGGGATCGGCTGAAGCGGACCCGTCCGCCGTCACGGTCAGGCCTGCGGTGTCCAGGGAGAACGCGGCCTGCGGGGGCACGTTCGGGGCCTCGGCCGTGACCGCGTTCTCGACCGTGGCGCGGACCCCGGCATGATCGGCGACCGTCAAGGTGACCTGGTAGGTCCCCGGCGTGGCGTAGGTATGCTGCGTGACCGGTCCCTCCGTGGAGGTCGAACCGTCCCCAAAGTCCCAGGCGTAGGACCCGACGGACTGCCCTGCAGCCGTCGTCGTCTCACTGGCGTCGAAGGAGACCGACGCCGCGTTCACCTGCGAACGGAATGCAGCCACGGGCGGTGTTTGGCCCAACCCGATGGCGTAGTGGTGCTGCACCTGCGCCAGGGTGAGCGCGGACGGGTACACGCTGACGTCGTCGATGCTTCCGGAGAAGTAACTCGACGAGGGGATGCCGGGCCAGTTGGAGAGGTTGTCCCCGCCCACTCGCCAGTATCCGGTGTAGGGCTTGCCACGGGTCACCGTCGCGTCATTCGCCACGAGGGCGCCATCGACGAACAGGCGCATGCCGGATGTTCCCAGCGTCGATACGACGTGGTGCCATCGACCGTCGTTGTACCCCTGAGCTGAGGTAATGGTCGTACCCCCGCCGGGAGGGTTCACCCCGAAACTGAGGCGACCGTCGTTGCGCATGTAGACGTGGCGGTCGTAGCTGCCGGACTGGCCGGTCCGGGAGTTCCCATAACCGATCAGCTTGCCGCCGCGCGACGTGGTCGTCTTGAACCACAGCTCCGTCGAGTAATCCGCTACGGGCGCCGTCGAGGTGGACGACACGTACCCCCACGAGTTCCCGCCGAAGTTGGAGGCGCGGGTGTCTTGAGCCGAGCCGACGATCGCGCCGGGTGATTCGCTGCGGACGCCCAGCCCATAGATGGGCGTATTGGAGCCTGCCAGGTCACGGTTGTCGCCACCGAGGCGCCAAAACAGCGAGGCGCCGTCGCCGAGGACATCGTTGGCGTAGGACTCCACCGTGCCGCTCGCGATGGGCACGGTCGTCGGTGAACTGGTGACCGCATTGCCCGCGGCGTCCTTTACCGTCACCGTATAGGTCTGGGTGGAGCCAGGTGGCGCAGTGACATCACGCAGTGTCACGGTCGGTTGATTCCACCAGGTCGACTCTGCGGTTGTGGAGTCGAGAACGTCCGACGAGCCTTGACGACGCAGTTCATAGGTCAACAGGAGGTCGTCGCGATCCCAGTTCGCAGGCACCGTGACGAAGGCTGCGCCGGGCACAGAGGAGGTCGCCGAAGGCGTCCACGTCTCACCGGGAACCCGGGGACCCTGTTTGTTCCCGCCGGGCGGGGAGGTCGAGAATCGTGTCAGGCCTTGCGTGGGCTTGCCATTGACCGTGCCGAACTCGCCCCCAATAGAGATGAAGCCCGAAGCACCCGTAATGGACAGGCCCGCCTGCCCCAGTCCGGAGGTGTTGCCGACGGTGAAGTCGGGGAACCAGTTGTATGCCGACGGGGACGGGGTGCCGCTCCAGTCCATGTAGCTCGAACCCAGGCTCCCGGAACGGGGAAGGACTCCACCCACCGCAGTGGTGTACGCCTCCGCGTAGCGATACGTGCGCGGAGTGAGTTCAGGCCACATCCCGACCGTCTCGCACGCGTGCGCGTGGCTGGTCGCGTAGACGACCGAGCCGGTCGAGTACACGCCATAGTGATCCCCATGGCAGTCGGCGACCCAGCGGATCGCCCCCGTGGAGGCCTCTGCGGCGAAGGTTCCCTCCAGGTTGCCGATCGACCAACTCGCGTAGGCCCATCCGGTGCCGTACACGCCGTTGGCATCTGAGGAGAGCGCGAAAATACCGGTCAATCCTGCTTGTCCGCCGCTATTCCAGCCGTTCTTGATCGTGTTCGGCGCCTGCCAGGACGTGATGATTTCGCCGCTGCTCGGCGACAGCGCCGCAAGCCCCCGCTGCACTTGAGCATTGACCTGGTAGAAGCGCCCACCAATGATGAGCTTGGAGTTGGCGTCCGCCGTCACCATGGCGTCCACCTGAAGGTCGGTGGTCGGTGACCACGAGAGCAAGGCGCCGTTGCCCGTGTTGAACGCAGCGAGGTTCTTGCGTGCGACACCGTTGGCCTGCGTGAACAGCCCCCCGGCATACACCGTGTCGCCGACGGTGGCCAGGGCGTAGACGCCCGAGCCGCCCACTGAGGGGGCGAATCCGCTGACCAGCGCGCCGGTGGCGGCGTCAACGGCGGCGATGTTCCACCGGTCTTGCCCGTTGACCTTACTGAAGGAGCCGCCCAGATAAATGCGCTTGCCGTCGGGGGACGCCGTGACCGACTTGACCACGCCGTTGACTTGCGGGGCGAACGAGGTCACCAGGTCGCCCGTGGTGATGTCGTAGGCGAGGACGTTGCTTCGCGGGGTGAGCCAAGTATTCACGGGCGCACCGGCCGGGCGAACGTTGGAGAACTGCCCGACGGCATACACCGTGTTCCCGATGGTGGTCTGGGCCCAGACGTAGCCGTCGTTGATTTGCACGGTGGGCAGTTCGTCCGCGGTCGCGAGTTGGTCGTCGCGCTGCTTCAAAGGAGCTGGGCTCGGAAGCGCAGCGTCGGCGCGCGCGAGCGACGCGTTCCCGACCAGAGCCCCCGTCATGATCACAGCAAAGACCGCGGCGAAAGCCAGGAAACGGCGGCCGAGGCCGCGCACACGCGTGGTGTCACTCATCGGGTCAGGTGACCTTTCCGGTAAAGACGGCGACGGGCTCGGCGGCGGCATAGTTCACCGTCACCAAGACACCTCGGCCCGCTGCTGGGTCAAGCATGAAGACATAGGAGCCGGTGACCGACTGCCCGGGAGCGATGACGCCCTCGAGGGGGGCGGGGTCACCTGCTGTGGTGGGGATGCCCAAGGTGCCATCTTCGGCGGTCACCGAGACGACCGCTGAGGAGACGTCCAGAGCCTGCTGCGATCCGTTGGAGACCTTGACCGTGACCTTGACGGCCGGGCCGGTGATCTCCCCGGGGGTGGTGGCGCTGACCGAGATCGCCGACAGCGCATCGAGCGACACGGTCGCTGCGGAGTCGAACGTGACCGGTTGCCCAGCGGACGCGCTGCGCGTCACGACCGGCGCGGGCGCCCGGGGGCCTTGCGGGGCGTGGGAGGGCGGCGGGCTCCAGGTACCGGTAGCCGAGGGCAGCGGACCTGCTGGCGCCGACGCATCGGGCCCCCGTGAGGGCATGTCGGCAGGAGGCGTCGTCGTGCAACCCGTGACGAGTGCAGCAAAGACGAGCCCTGTGGCGAGGATGCGCGACGCCGTCACTCGGACGTCGGCATGCGCCATCACGCGGTTTTCCCGTTTGAAGTGCCGTTCACCATTTCCCCTTGGTCTAGGGGATCGTAGCCTGGCCCCCCGGCCCGAACCAAGCCTGCGGTCCCCCGCGCGGGGGACCGAGAACATCCTCCGTAGCCACGTCGATCTCACGGCCGTCGGTGCCCCGGATGCAGGACGCTCAAGGCCCCGCCCTCACCCCCGCACGCGCGGAGGGGGGCGGGTTTAGTGGACGCGGTGGCGCCTCAGCAGCCCCCAGCCCTGCCAGAGCCCGGCAACGTAGGCCTGCCATGGTCCCGCATGCAGGAGTTGTCGGCGTCCCCCTTGCAGGAGCACCCCGTAGGCGACGCGCGGGGCGGACATCGCCCAGCGGCGTTGTCCAACCTTGTCGAGGTGCAGCGCCGCATACAACAGCCGATTGCGGATGTTGTAGCGGTAGTACAGGGGTGTTTTGGCCCGGTCACCGGCCTGTCGACCGTGAGTTTGGCCCTCCTCATGGATCACCGTCGCGTCCGGGAGAAGCTCCAAACGTCCTCCGAGGTCGAGGACTCGGTGGCTGAGATCGATATCTTCCCAGTACAGGAAGTAACGCTCATCAAAGCCGCCGAGCCGTCGCCACAGCTCGCTCGACAGGGCAAAGCACGCTCCGGTGGCCCACGGACGCCGGGGTCGAGAGGCCCGATCCGCCCGGTGACGCGCGCCAGCGGTGCTTCCGTCATCAAGGTAGAGGTCGGCCCCCTCGAACCAGGTGGTTCCGAGCGATCCGACAATCCTCGGCGACACGAGGGCATCGGGGTGGGCGCGGGCGTGATCGATCAGCCGTTCCAGCGAGGCTGCGTCGATCGTGGCGTCCGGGTTGAGCGTGGCGATGACGTCGGACCCCAGGTCACTGGCCAGTGCGGCCCCCGCGTTCACGCCACCGCCAAACCCGCGATTGTCGTCCAGCAGGACGGCCCGCCAGCCGTGCCGGGAGGCTGCGCGGACGAGCCGTTCGCGCTCCGGGACGCTGGTGAAGCAGTCCACGACCACCACTTCGACGCCGGGCGGAAGCGTCATGGCGCCAAGGTTCTGTTCGAGCAAGGCAGCCGAGCCGTAGCTGACCACGACGAGCAGCGTCACGCCCGGAGCGGACGATGGCGGTAGGGCTCGCTCCTGGCCGGTGTTCACGCGGCGGACTGGGCGGCGTCGACCGCCGCCATGTCGCGGAACCACTTCGTCAAGGCGGCCGCCCAGAACACGACTGCTGCCAGGGCAAACAATGCGTACAGGACCGCGAAGACGTCGAACCAGCCCCACGTCACGAAGGCCAGGCACAAGAATCCGTAGTCGGTCGGCAACATCAGCAAGGACCGCACGGGGCTGGAACCCCCTCGCTCCACCGCGGTGGGGACGCCTCGCTTCTGCTTGAGCAGGTCGTTGAGCAGCATCGCGAAAAACGTCGAGTTCGCCGCGATGAGGAACACCAGCGGCACCAGCAACCAGGGCCGGACCTCACCGAACCAGCGGTAGGCGCCTAGCAGCACGGCCACGTGCAAGGACGAGATTTTGACGGCGTCGACGACGTGGTCGAGCCACTCCCCCGCGAGCGATCCCCCACCACGCAGCCGCGCCACCTGGCCGTCGGCCGAATCCCAGGCGTAGCCCAGCGCGAGCAGGAGCCACACGGCGATGCCGATCGGAACGGTCACGGGAGCGAAGGCGATCAACCCGATCCCCGTGAAGGTGAACACCGCGCTGACCAGGGTGACCTGGTTCGGGGTGAGACCGAGGTGAAAGGCGAGGGTGGCCAGCAGCCGCCCCACAGGGCGGTTCACGAAGATCGAGTACGCAGGCGCCCCCCGAGCTCGCTTCTTCTGTGCCGAGAGTAGGACGTTGTACGTCTCTCTCATCGTCGCCATGGGTCTCCCTCGTTCGTTGATCTGTGCCGAGTATGCCCCACCTGGGCGGCCCCCTTGACCGCCCCACTGGCCCCGCCACCGGCCACAGAACCCGCTACCCTCGGGGGACACCACTCCCAAGGAAAGCAGTCGATGGCCCCCCGCCCTTTGCGCGTCATGCAGTCGTTTCGGACGCCGCGTCCGACCACCAACCCGTACATCGTGATGCTCGATCAGGCGCTCGCCGCCGAGCCGACGATCGACCACGTTCGGTTCTCCTGGCGTGAGGCGCTGCTGGGTCGGTTGGACGTCATTCACTTCCATTGGCCCGAGGTGCTGCTGGAGGGCGACCGCCCCTGGAAGCGGTGGGGCAAGCGTCAGTTGTTCCGTCTGATGCTACTGCGGGCCGCCGTGGGGGGCACGGCCTTGGTGAGGACCGTGCACAACCTGGAACTGCCCAGCGGCCTGGATCCGGCGACGCGACGGCTGCTGGTGACGCTGGAGCGGCGGACCCGCCTACGGATCCTGCTCAACGACGTGACCAAGCCCGCCTGGGAGTCGGCGACCGTCGTGATCCCCCACGGCCACTATGTCGATTGGTTCGCTGCGACGCCTCGGGTGCTCGCCGCACCGCACACGCTGGGCTTCGCGGGCCTGGTCCGCGCCTACAAGGGAGTGGAGTCCTTGATCGAGGCCTTCGCGCAGACCGCTGCGGATCGCCCCCAACTGCGCCTGCGGATCTCAGGACGCCCCACCAGCGCAGCGTTGCGGTCCGAGTTGGAATCGCTCGCCGCTACCGACGCGCGGGTCACGTTGGATCTGCGATTCCTCGATGAGGACGCCTTCGCCACGGCCATCATGTCGGCCCGTGGCATCGTCCTGCCCTATCGCCACATGCACAACTCGGGAGCTGCGCTGGCAGCCCTCTCGTTGAGTCGGCCGGTCCTCGTGCCTCGCAACGAGGTCAATACGGCGCTGTCCGCCGAGGTGGGTGAAGGGTGGGTTCACCAGTACGACGACCTCGTCGATGCGGATGACCTCCGGGCCTTCGACGACGCTGTGGCACACGAACCTGCCGAGCCTCCGCGCTTGGGCGGACGCGACTGGTCCACCGTGGGCGCACAGCACGCCGACGCCTACCGTGCTGCCGTCGCCGGGGTGCGGTGATGGCGGCAGCAGAGCCCACACTCGTCATCGCCGTTCCCACGTTCCACCGACTCGCGCTGCTCGACGCACTGTTGGACGCGCTGCGCGCACAGGCCGATCCCGTCGGGGCTGAGATCCTCGTCGTGGATAACGACCCTGCCGGGTCGGCGCGCGAGGTGGCGGTGGGGCGGGCCCGCTACGTGGTCGAGCCCGCGCGTGGCTTGGCCGCCGTCCGTAACCGGGCCCTCGCCGAAGCGGCTGGGGCCGATGCGGTGGTCTTCATCGACGACGACGAGACGCCCGCGCCGGGTTGGCTCGATGCCCTGGTCGCCGCGTGGCGCAGCCACGGCGCGGAGGCCGTTTCGGGTCGCGTCCTGTCCCGGTTCCCGGATGGTTTCGACGATCCGTGGATCGAGCAGGGCGGCTTCTTCGTCCGGGTCCAGTTTCCCCCGGGTGCCCACCAGCCCGTCGCGGCGACCAACAATCTCTTGCTGGATCTGCACGCCGTCCGTCGGTTCGGGTTGCAGTTCGATGAGCGGATGGGCCTCTCCGGTGGGGAAGACATCTTGTTCACCAGCCTGCTGGTCAAAGCCGGTGGACGGATCGTCTCCGCGCCGGACGCCGTGGTGTTCGACGATGTCACACCGGAGCGGTTGACGCATCCGTGGGTGCTGCGGCGCGCCTACCGGGTGGGTATCAGCACAGTGGTGACGAGAACCGTCGTTCATGGTGGCCTGGCGGTGCGCCTGCGCGGCCTGGCCGGGGGCGCGGCCCGCGTCGTGGTGGGCGGCGCGCGGTGGCTGCTGGGCTGGGTGACGCGCGCACCGCGCCATGCCGCCCGCGGGGCGAGGGCTGTCGCCCGCGGCGCCGGGATGATGGCGGGCGCGCTGGGCCTCACCTACCGCGAGTACGCGTTGCGCGATCACGGCTAGG
>RRZT011554972.1_pt1 | contig 13822 bp, 14 predicted proteins | sample 2165551 | NCBI WGS metagenome assembly RRZT01 (sample SAMN10456910, study PRJNA506462) | wastewater metagenome | biome: wastewater; feature: sludge; material: wastewater sludge; isolation source: wastewater sludge with Escherichia coli K12::gfp cells carrying plasmid... | place: USA: Moscow, Idaho... | reverse complement strand
TGATCTGGTCTGAGCCACCGACCGTTGCAAGAATCGCCCGGATCTCGGGATTCGCCAAGGCATCGTTGAAGTCGCGAGCACGCTCCTTGGACGATGCGCCAAGCTTGCGAGTGGTCGGGTACTCCACGGGGATCAAACCGGCCAGTTCGGCGAGTCGCGCCAAACCTTGCTCATGGAGCTCCGGCGCAACTGCCGGAGCAGCGAACGACGGCGACAGCACCGCCACCTTATCTCCAGGTGAAAGCTTCGGCGGGTGAACCAGACTTCTCATGGGTCACATTCTAGACATGGCACGCATCACCGTGGAATATAGCTTCTTGCTGCCAATATTTATCTCCAGTAAACATTTTCACGTCACCATGTCCGGGGCCCAAACGGCATCGCATACCCAGTGTCGGCTCGTTCCGTCTACTCCACTCTGACTTGAGCACCTTCCCTAGCAGTCCGACGTTCCCTAGCAAGACCGATGAAAATAGGAATAACGGAAAGCAGAACGAGGCCAATAGCAATGAGTTCAACATTGTGGGCAATCACCGGTATCTGGCCAAGGAAATGACCAGCCAGAGAGAAGGTAACCGACCAGAGCACCCCACCGAGCACATTCCACGTGAGAAACCTCCGGTAGCGCAGGCGCGCCGCTCCCACGACTGGAGGTACAAAGGTTCGGACAATCGGCACAAAGCGGGCAAGTACCAGGGAATGAGGTCCATAGTGTCGAAAGAACGACTCGGCTTTTTCCAAGTATTCGGTCTTAAACACTCGCGCCTCAGGCTTAAAGAGTCCGCGGCCATAACGACTGCCAACAGTGTAGCCAACCGAGTCCCCGATGATTGCGGCAACCGCTACGGTTGCGATCACGCCCCACAAGGGAAGGCCCAGGCTCGGGGCCATCAGTGCGGCAACAAATATCAACGAGTCGCCGGGAAGGAAGGGGAACAGCAGTCCTGTCTCAATGAAAATAATCGCGCCAATAACAATGAGTGCCCATGGCCCAGCTTGTTCAAGATAGGGAGTTGGATCAAGCATGATTGATTAGTCCTTTGCCTTGTCGTTGTTCTTTGTTCGGGAATCTACGATTCATTCAGGTCCAAGATTCAGGACTATGTGCATTCGCCTGAGTGGTAGGCAGAGAGTCATTCTGTGCGTACCGGGGGAACAGGCGGATCCCCGTCCCGGTGATTGCTGAGCTCAGCTGAGACCCGTTGCGAGAAGCCAACCCAGACTAAGAGTGTCACTGTGGCACCGAGCAGTACGCCTCCGATTGTGTCTGTTATCCAATGCGCATGGAGGTAGGTACGCGACCACATCATGAGGAGGATATAGGCCGCTCCCGCGTATCTCATCCACCTCGTCTGTGCAAGCAAAAGCACAAGAACCAACACGATGACAATGGCATTCGCTGAGTGCCCCGAGGGGAACGATCCGGAGTCACTCGTCACCATCATGTCTTCTGGTCGCGGGCGTGCGACGAGAGTTTTAATTACCTGAACAGCACCCGCACAGACCGCGCTCGCTGTAATTAAGAACAATGCTGACATGTAGCGATGCCGCACGAGCAGCACAACCGACAACAACACCGGGATCAGCAGACCGGATATCACTGTTCCACCAACGAGGTTCAGGACAAGAGCAACGCCCGTGAGTACGGGCACCTGCATGGATTGCATGGCGCTGTTCCAGGATGAGTCAATTGCCAGCGGACCAAAGCGTCCACTGAATATGACAATGAGAAATACTGTCGCGTATCCGACCAAAGTGGCCGCAGCAATGCCGGTTGCTCGCCTATTTGTTAACGCGACAGTGAAGTCAGTCGTTCCTTGAGGGTGCTTCACACTTGAACTCCTTTTTATGTGATGTCTCCATTGTGGGGATACCCGACCAAGAAACCTCCAAGCAATACGGATGTCGCGACTGTACATGACGGCAAGCACCCATCCGTCACGAGGTTCATCCGCCTGCCCATTCTTAGAGAGTTCTTGGAGCCGACAATTAACTGTTAGACAGTAAGGACTCGCCTAACTCTGAGACAGTAAGGATTGTCGAGGTCAGTAGCCACTTGTTTATTGGCGGGAGACACACAGCTGATGGATATCCTCGTCGTCGATGACGAAACTGAAATGGCAGCCCTCGTTGCACGAGGGCTGACCAAAGATGGACACAACGTACGCACAGCGTCCACTGGCCTCGAAGGTTTAGCATGCGCTCTCGAGCATCCTTTCGATGTGGCCGTGCTGGATGTCATGATGCCCGGGATGAGCGGGTTTGAGCTGTGCCGATGGCTTAAAGTAAAAGATCCCCGGATGGTCGTCATCCTGCTGACGGCGCGGGGCGCCGTCGACGATCGAGTTCGTGGGCTTGACGACGGCGCCGACGATTACATCACCAAGCCTTTCGCTATGGCGGAACTACTCGCACGAATCCGTGCGATCCATCGCCGCGATGCACTCGGCACTCCTGATCGAGTCGCTTCGGGGACGGTAGACCTCGATCTTTTCCACCATCATGTCAAGGTCAACGGGGCAGAACTACCACTTAGTCGAACCGAGTTCGATGTACTGCGCAGCTTGGTTATGGCAGAGGAAGCTGTGGTGCCGCGCTCCCAGTTACTCAAGGAGATTTGGGGAACAGAGAGTTATATCAACCCGAATGTGCTTGACCAATATGTCAGTTATCTCCGCCGCAAGCTGTTATCGGCGCATGCCGACAGACAGATTGAAACAGTACGGGGAATCGGATATCGGCTTGTCCCAAAGGGACAATAAAGGAATCCCACATGTTCCCACGCCTCGGTATCCGAGCCAAGATCGCAGGTGGTAGTTTTGTTATCGCCATCATCGCGAGCGTCATCTCTGGTCTTGTTCTCAACTGGAGAGTGGAGCAGATCCTGCGCGGCAGCACCGAAACAGTTCTCACCAACACGGCGGCTCCTTATGTCGAAGCGATCCATTCCGAACCATCAGAGAGTCTTGATGATCCCGGACTGAACCAGCATGTCGCCGTCGTCGACCCTGAGGGAATCCAACAACTCAACACGCTCTCCCACGAATTAGCCCTCGTTATTCAGAAAACGCACCTGCCCGAGGGAATCAACGAAGTGACTGCCGACCGGACGCGGTTCATCGTATACGTCAAGCACGTCTCGTCCGCTGTGGGTGAGTGGCGTATTGTGTCTGCTCTCCCAGCGCCCGATGAGAGCGTTGTTCTTTCACAGATGCGTGCCCTCATCGTTGGAGCACTCGGATCGATATCGTGCGGGGTGCTCGTTGCAGCTTTTCTTCTCACATCCGCAGCTCTGCGGCCGGTACGTCGCATCCGCCAGAGTGCGGAAAAGTTGATCGACTCCCCCGGGAACGACATGCTGCCGGTAGGGTCCGTCGACGACGAGATCGGACGGCTCGCCCGCACACTCAACGATCTCATCGTCGCCCTGCGTGCCTCCGCGCAACGCGAAAAGCAGTTGGTCTCGGACGCAAGCCACGAGTTGCGCACCCCGCTGGCTATCTTGCTTGCCAGACTCGAGCTTGCTCGAACGCATCCGCAGTCGCTAGAACATCTCGTTGACGACGTCAGACTCGCGGAAAATAGCGTTGCGAGGCTTGCTGGACTTGTCGAATCACTGTTGCAGCTATCGTCGATCGAGGCGGCCGCGCCAGCTTACTCCACTGTCGCCGAATTGACAGATGAAGTACGAGACGCGATTGGACGGGCAGAATTCCAAGGACATCCCATTCTCATTCGTTCCGTAGAAGACACCGCTTCCGCTGATCCAACCACGGTACTGAGAGTACGTTCCGAAGACTTCGGCAGAGTTGTCGACAACCTCCTAAATAACGCCATCCGCGCTATGGACGACGACGGCGAAGTGATCGTTATACTTCACGCCCGTTCGGAGGTCCTCACACTATCAATTGCCGACAACGGTCCCGGGATGCCAGCGGAGTTTGTGGACAGGGCGTTCGACCGATTCAGCCAGGGTGACACAGCAAGGACATCCGGTTCGGGAGCTGGGCTCGGACTGCCCATTGCCGCCGCTATCGTCAACCGCGCTCACGGGAGAATCACGTTGCATAATAGTCCGGGCCACGGGCTCCGGGTTGTCGTGGAGTTGCCTATCTCGCAACCCAACAACCCCGAGTCCGTGGCCCTTAACTAGCCCTCACTCAAACGTTACGTCAGGTTTTTATTCTCCAGGAACCTCCCCTGTTCCTACAGCTTTTACCGCCGTAGCCTGGGCTGGTTTGACGCCGTCGGCACTCGCCTCAATACTGAACGTCACCTCGTTCACTGAACTGCGATACAGGCTGAACTTGTTTTCCGGGTAGTGTCCAACCTCTCCGGTGTTATCAAAGTAAATCGTGGTCTCCTTGCCGGCTGGAAGTGAGAGATGACTGAGATCTGCGTAGTAGTTCTCCACCGCCTTCGTTTTTGTATCAGTCATCGTGTAATAGACCTCAACATGGTTAAGTGGCGAGGATGTCTCGTTCTTTAGAGTCAATTCGAGGCGATCTGGAATCGGGGCCTTCGTGTCGGGATCAACATTGTCCTCCACCGCGGCATAAGTGATAGAAAGTCCCGGAGCAGCGCTGGTATTTACGATCGGGTTTTTATCGACGGGAAGCACCGTGGCAGCTCCAGTACTGGGCCCCGATGTCTCGAGCACCGACGGCATATTCGACGCCGCGGCACTTGGACTTTGTGAGGTCGTCGAGCTAGAAGATGCACCCGGGCCAGAGCATCCTGCTAACACAGCGATGCCCACGACACCCGCGAGCACAAGTGAAACAATTCGGTTCTTCATGATGTTCTCCTTAAAAGGGTGTGACGAGTAGTGGTTGCCAGCGCGATTGCGATCATGACAACGGTCGCTGTCAATAGAGCCAACCCATAGCCGTACATGTCGTGCCAGATAAAGGAAAGAGATTGGCCGGTGTATGTGCTCTTGATGCCGAGCAAAGCAAAAGACAGGCGCTCGAAGTGCTTAGTTACCGATGTCATTTCGAGCCCATTTCTCAAGGTGTCATAGGCACTAAAATGGGCCATAACAGCGTGTTCTTGGGCCTTGGGAATACCAAGGGTTGCAAAGAGCCCACCGGGAACCTGATTGTCAGGATCCATGGTGTCGCCAATCTGGGGAATGATCAGGACGAACAGGAGCCAGATCACGATACTCACAACAAGTGCCGTGCTTGGTTGGCGCGCAACCGCGGTAATTGCCATCGCGGCAGAACTCCACAGCATGAGATAAACCCACGCAACAACGCCAACAAGCAGGATCCTGACGGTGTCGGCCCCGATCACAGGAGCAGTCCCAACAACTAGTAACACGAGCGTCGTCGTCGCGATTAAAGAACCCACAACTATGAGCCATACGATAGCGAGGCCAACCAACTTGCCAGCTGGCATCGAGAACTGACCAAGTGGGCGTGTGGCTAGCAGAGGCAAAGTATGCCGATGCTTCTCCGAGGCGATGACACCGTATCCGAGGACGATAGCGAGTAAAGCGCCGAGAATTTCAAGGTATTCAACGGCGCCGCGGAGCTGCTGTAGTGCAAAGAGTTGCGGAGCTGCAGGAACCACACTGCTCCCGCTCGCCCGAAGTTGCTGCACATAAGAGTGATAAGCCTCCAAATCACCGCGATATGCGGCTGCGGCCACAACGACAGACAGCAATGCAGCTCCGATAAGAAATAACAACAGTACGAGAAAGAGCCGATCTCGCCGCAGAAGAAGCAACTCGTGACGTGCGATTGACCAAGTGTTATGCATGAAGGCCTCGCAGGAAAACAGACCGTGGCGTGGCGAGGACACCAAGCAAAAGGACAGCAAACGTCAACAGTATGATGACTACGGCGGTGAAGGGGTCGCCGGAAACACTCGTATCTAGCAGGAACTGGCCCGCTACCTGTTTGAACTGTTCGGTCACCGACAAGGGCCGGGTGATCATCGCCGCCATGTCGAATCCTGCACCCGGAGTCGCAACCGCTGGCACCGAATTGAGAAGCGATACCGGGCGGGCGGCGGTTCCAATTTGTGGCACCACAAATGCAACGACGCTCCACACAACGAAGGGCACGAGAAACGCCGTTGCCTCACGCCGCGAGCGCAGACCCGCCAGCATCCCGAGCAAGACGAACGTTAGCAACAACACCCAGGACAACGTCCAGAAGCCTATCAACCTCGCCGTGTTATCGATTCCCAAGGGAGCACGCGTGATCACACTAATGATCCCCCAGGTAAGGAATCCCGAAAGGCCGAGGACGGTGCCAAGTATGATTGCCAGCCCGGCCAGCTGCCCGCACAACCGTGCTCTGACAGAGTGTGGGCGGGACACGACAATCCCCATCGTGTCCGCTTTGCGGTCACGCAGAGTGGCCTGTGCGCCCAAGACGATCGCAAGGAGAGCGCCGATAAGCGTGACGTAAATGGTGGAGTTTCGGGCATAGAAGAGCGGCGATACATGGTCAAAAGGGTGTGGTGCTGTTGTGAGGCCCTCCGCCGATATCTCCCGATAGACGTTCGTGACCGTCTGGTTAGTGACATACCCGATGACGGAAGAGATCACGACCATCCCTAGAAAGACCAACAGCAACACGTGTACGGTCCGCGTTCGTCGCGCGGCGAGGAGTTCAAGCCTCACGCTTGCCCTCACCGCATCCATCGGGAGCCGCCAATGCCGAAGTAAGCAGCCTCCAACGAATCTTCGCCGGGGAATGCGGTGAGAGTATTTTCTAACGTATCGTGATGCACCAGCATCCCTGCCCGCAAGATTCCAATGCTGGTGCACGTTCGAGCAACCTCGGAGAGCAGGTGGGTATTCATGAATACCGTCATGCCAAGTTCGGTATTCAGTTTCCCAATGATCTCTCGCAGGATACGGACACCTTCGGGATCCAAGCCCGATGTCGGTTCATCAAGGAATACCACATCAGGTGAGTGCAAGATCGTCTGTGCAATACCGACCCGCTGCCTCATACCTTTGCTCAATGTTTCCAGTCGTTGATTCTCATGACCGGGAAAATCGAGAAGTTCGAGCACCTGTCTGATCCGCTTGTCAGGCCTTCGCAGCCCCGAGAGTTCGGCAAAGAAACGTAAATTCTCCAGCACCGTCAGTTCGTCGTAGAAGCGTACGTTCTCTGGGAGGTAGCCAATACTACGCCGCACATCAGAAGGGTCATTCTCGATGTCGTATCCAGCAACGGTCGCGCTGCCCTCTGTGGGTTGCAGTAGCGTCGTCAGGAGGCTCACCGTCGTCGTTTTACCGGCGCCGTTATGACCAAGCAAACCAAAGACTTCGCCCGCTTCAATATCCAACGTCAGCTCGTCCAGAGCGAGGGTGTTGCCATAGGACTTCGTCAGATCCTTCATCACAATGACCGCGGACATCAGGATCAGGCCCCCGGTAAGACCGCAAGCAGGTCCGCGATCGCGGACTGTTCAGTCAGGGGATCGGGTGAAGCGGCACGCAGTGCAGTGAGCACCGGGTCGATCTTTTGATCTACAAACGTCCACGCCTGGCAGTCCGCCGCATACAGATCCGGTTGGCGAGAATCCCAGGCCATTTCGAGATCGGTGATCCTGCTCGCTGCCTCCTTCTGATGTCCTTGTTGAACAAGCCCAAGCACCTCCGTAGTAATTGTTGCGAAGTTCGAGACGTCGCTTGCTGGGAAATGCGCGATGACTGCCTGGCGTGCCTGATCCGCCGTGGTGAATGAGGAACCGGATGAACAGCTAGGTGCTGGCCCCTCATCTGCAAGCGCACTCTGATGCGGCTGACTATTCGCATAGGTCAGCAAGCCAACTGTTGCGGCGGCAACAACACCGAGGGCAACAAGAGTTGAACGCTGCCGCACCGGTGATGTTGCCGGTGGCACCGCCGACGAGGTGCTGTCGAGAACATCACTCTTCGTCATTGTCAGATAAATAACCGTTGCGAGGATCGCCGCAAGGAAGATCAGCGATGTCACAAACGTTCCCAGGCCAAGTCCCTGCTGGTCGGATGGGAGCCCCAGCCAATCGCCAATATTAGCGCCGAGCGGGCGGGTAAGGATGTAGGCAATCCAGAACGACAGCACCGGGTTGGCACCGAAACGCCACAGTGCGGTGACGATAGTGATGAGTGCTGCTGGTAGCAGAATCGACACGCCAGGACCCCAGCCAGTCAGCTCCAGCGTCCAATCGCCGAGGGCGGTACCCAGCGCGAACGTGACGAGAACGGCAAGCCAGTAATATGCCTCGCGTGGCGTTGTTGTGATGCTGTGAATCGAGAGGGTGCGTTCTTTGACAAACCAGTAGCCAAAGACAACTGCCAGAATCACCGAGAAAACGAGGCTACTGACCCGCAATGGCACACCAAGATCGTCGGTGAGAATATCGGTGTAGAGAGTTCCCGTGATGCTCAATACAACAACGGTCAGCCAGTACACTCCGGGCACATAACGCTTGAGGCTCAGTTGCATCGCGAGGACAATGGCCATCACGCCACTGAAGATCACAGCAGTGCTTGTCAGGCCAAGTCCAAGGGCCATATTTATCCAGTCGGCGAAGCTCTCCCCCACCGTGGTGCAGAGAATTTTGATGATCCAGAACCATATGGTGATTTCGGGAACTTTACTCAGCATCTGTTTCGTGGAACGTCGTGGGGAATATCCCTGTGAGGAATTCATTGTGCTCATGCACCACAGTGTTGCGACGAGAACTTAGGTGAACCTTTGAAACAACCGCCGCTATCTGAGACTTCTCTCAGATAGCCTTAAAACTAGTTGTTGGTCAGCGTGACATCGGTTCTTATGGGGAGACCAATCCTTTGGACTCCTCGCGGGACAAATGATGTCGGCACATATATCGTCGGCGTGCCAGAATGACTCAAGAACGCAGGGAAGCGAGTGAAACACATGCATACACAGGGTGAGCCACTGTTGATACCAACACGTGACGGACGGCGGCTCTTCACTATGGTTCTGCCCGGTCCGGCTCGCAACGGGGATCTATCGGAGAACTCGGCCAACAAACCCACCGTTGTGTTTGAGGCTGGGTCGGCAGCAACCCGCTCCACCTGGGCCCTGGTCCAAACCAAAGTTGCCGGCTTCGCGCGCGCCGTCGTCTATGACAGAGCGGGACTCGGACGTTCGGGTCCTGACCCGACCGGGCGCACGTTAGACCGAATGGCAGACGACCTCAACGATCTGTTGGATGGGCTAGGGGCTGGCCCCTTTATCCTCGTTGGGCACTCCGCGGGCGGGCCGATTGTTCGTTTGGCAGCCTCCCGGCGCCCCGATCGGATTGCAGGTCTCGTCCTCGTAGATCCAACGGATGAAGCAGCCGACGTCCTTTTCGGTCCGATATTTCGCATCGGCGAAAAGGTTGTCATCTCCGTTGAATCGGTCCTAGCCAGGCTCGGTCTCTTTGAGCGATTCTTCCAGAATATCGGCGAGGTCATGCCCACCGACGTTCGTGAAGATCTGCATCGTGAGGCCTTCCTTCCCGCGGTGGTCACGACACAACGTCAACAGGCCCGCACCTTTCTTACCGAGTTGCGGACGTGGAAGGCCCATCCGCCTCGTCTGCCGGATGTTCCGGTCACGGTTGTCTCCGGCGGACTGGCACATGGCGGTGACGGGATACCCCGTGGTATTCGTGCAGCAGCCAATGCCTCCGGGGCTCGCCGTGCCGCTCAATCCCCGCAGGGGCGCCACGTTATAGCCAGGAAGTCTGGCCATTACATTCCACTGACAGAACCTGAACTCATTGCCGAGGAAATCCGGCGGATCATCCAACCCACTGACGGTGAGAACGCATCATGATGCGATATAACATGCGGTTATGTCTGATCGTTTGAGTTGTGACGGTCTCCGATACGTGCGCGATGCGAACGAGAACATTCCAGTCCGTCAAGGAGTGTGTTGAGCAAATACTGGTAATAGGCATCCTGTGCTTGCTCCATCTCTTCGCCAACAGCTGTAAAGGGAGCAACAAAAGCGATCATCTCTGCTGCCGTCTCATTGGGGCTCCTGCGGAGTTCTTCAATGAGGCGTGCATGGTCGCGAGGTCCGTCGTCTTCGTGCGCCTTACGCTCGTCAGCCATCATGATGGTGGCCAAAGCCGTATTGACTAACAGCGAGAGGACTCGCGGCGTATCCTCTCCAAAGCCCGCGTTACGTAGATGGTCCATACTGGCGTCGAGTCCCGCATTTTCAGAGACAACTGGGCCGTGCATGAGAACCCATTTCGCAACGCCCGGGTACTGGGAAAGCGTTCGGCGAAGTGGAAAGAGCACGGCACGCACCCAATCCCGCCAATCAGCATTCGCATCGTCGTAACGGTAGGCATATTTGTCATCCACAGGTTCCGCGAGAGCGTGGGCGACAACCCGGCGGCACAGCGCATCTTTTCCTCCGACCCGGTGATAGACGACCGACGGCGATGTGTCCACCTCGGCAACGAGATCACGCACCGACCAACCGTAGAGGCCACGCTGACGGGTAAGAGAAACCGCAACGTCCACAATTTGCTCGGTCGTCACCCCAGTTCGATACTTTTTTCCACTGACCATTGGTAGACACCCCTCATTGATCCTGTTGAGCAATCACACTTGAGTCGCATGGTTCACGAATTCTGTTGATCAACCAGCTGAAATAACGCAGGTAGATGAAAGACTGAAATCCTCCATAACGCTCGACGCATCCAGCTGAGAACCACGACGACACGGGCGATACTCAATACTGCACAACAGAAGAGTATGTCCCGTTGAGCAGCACAGTCAGGATTTCGGGTGGTGACAGTTTCGTGAGGTCTTCAGTGTCGTGGGCTTTCAGTCTCAAGAAGTTCCAGGTGGCGTTCCTCCTTCTCGCTTAAGATTCTCGTCGTGCTTTGTTCATGACTACAGCAATGCTCAGCGCTGTCAGGCCACCAAACCACAGAAGGAATAGCCATATATTTGTGGCATCAACCTGTCCTACCCGTGCATCCTCGGCCAGATCTGCGACAGCAGTTATTGGCGAGAAATCAACAATTGGCCGGAGCGCGGGAGCATAAAGCTCACGCGGCATCATCGCCGTATTAAAGAACATCGCCGCCATGATCAGTGGAGAAGCCCCCACCGCTCCCTGCGGTGTTTCAGCCACGTACCCCATCATGACACCAAACGCTCCGCTGGCAATTGCGACAAGTAGGAGCACAACGAGCAGACGGAGAACAGCCAAGAAATCACCCACATGGGCCCCGAAAAGAGCCGCGATAATCAGGGTGATTGGAGCTGCGATAAATGCACGAAGTGCTTCGGCCACTATCCGTCCAACGTAACTGGAAGATGGATGTCCCGGAAAAGTTTGAATGCGACTTGTTAGTCCTTCATGGCGCTCCTGCACAGTGCTGCCAGCGCCCATTAATGCCCCCGTGAGCATAGAAGAGACAGCGATCATGACGGCTATTCCGGCCAGATTCATGTCCTGACCGGTGAACTGCTCAATCATCCCTCGAAACATCACGATAATCGTCACCATCATCATGATGGGCATGCCTATCGCAGCGAGCAAGATTGCGGGTGATCGCCTCCATCGTCGCAGCAGCCGTGTGGAATGAATTGCTACTGATGCCGGCCACGATGCCACTTTTCGTGAGGTGGTAACAACTGCCGGAGCAGATTGAGATCGTGTCATGATGCCCTCCTGAGTGATCGAGTCACCCAAAAACTACCGAGGATAGCGCCGCCAACGAGCCACATGAGAGCCTCCCAGCCGGTTGCGCTAAGTGGGGTGCCGTTGAGAATTGCACGGAGAGTATCAATCAAGGGTGAAAAGGGTTGGTGAAGAATGATAGGTCGTAGCCAACTGGGGAGCGTCTCGACCGGAATGAACGCGGTAGAAAGCATGAGCAAAGGCATCTCGACACCCTGGATAACACTCGCTGTGGAAACGGGGTGGCGAGCTCTCAGGCAGATGCCGCAGAACAGCATGGCGACAATCTCCCCGATAATCAACGCCATAAGAAAAGCCAGGGCCAAACTACCGATGCTGTGTGGTTGCGCCCCGCACAATAAAGAAATGACAATCACGGTTGCTAGCGACGCAGCGGAACGGATGAAATCGGTGCCAAGGCGGCTGGCCACAATAACAGACGCCGGGATCGGCATCGTGCGAAGCCTGCTGAGTATCCCACTCTCTGCATCGACGGCGAGAGCCATAGCAGAGCCACCGGCAGTGAAAAGTGCCGCCTGGAACAGAACAGCGGCAAGCAGGAACAACGCGTAGTCGATACCCGCTTGTGATGCAGCATGGCCAAAAACAACCCAGAACGCCACCATGATCATGCCGGGAATGACAAAGGCCGATACGATCGAGGCACGATTACGTCTCAGCCTCAGCATGTTGCGCCAGAGGGCTCCTGCCAAACTCGACAATGGCATCCCTTCGCTGGCAACCGCGCTCATCGAGGCTCACTCCTTTGCGGTTCGTCGTCAAAGGCAAGCCCCAGGAACACGTCATCGAGCGATGGGATACTCAGTAAAGCCGAGTTCACGGAAATCCCCAATTCTCGTAGCGCATCGAGTGCCCGAGTGAGATCATCCGTGCCGTTTGCCGCCGGGAAAGAAACATTGAGGCCTTCAGCAGTAAAACTATCGACCGGTAGTCCTAACGCGGGCGGTAACACATCGTTCATCGCGTGGCTGACTTGGTCAGCTGAGTCCAGTTCAAGACGGCAGATTTGGGACCCAAACTGTGAGCGGACCTGAGCTGGCGAACCTTCCAAAATGGCCTGACCTCCGCGGAGAAGCACGATGCTGTCAGAGAGCCTTTCAGCTTCGTCGAGGTATTGAGTGGTGAGCAGGATGGCTACTCCCTCATCACGGAGTTCTTCTACCATCTCCCAGAGTTCCCTCCTTGATAGAGGATCAAGTCCTGTGGTTGGTTCATCAAGGAATAACAACCTCGGTGTGACGATGAGCGAAGCGGCGATATCCAGGCGGCGGCGCATTCCTCCTGAGTAGCTACCAACAAGCTGTTGTGCAGAGTCTGTCAACCGGAAACGCTCTAGGAGTTCATCAGCCCGTGCTTTCGCTGCCGCTTTGGAGAGACCACGCAACCGTGCGAAGAAAACGAGGTTTTCCCAACCACTGAGTTCTGCATCAACCGCGGCAAACTGGCCTGTGAGCGAAATTAGTTCACGGACCTCATCTGGAGCATGGACAACGTCATGGCCACATATGGTCGCGGTGCCTGACGTTGGCAGTATGAGAGTCGAGAGAATATTGACCAGCGTTGTCTTCCCTGCACCATTCGCGCCGAGCAGAGAAAGAATTGATCCCGCAGGAATGGAGAGGCTCAAGCCCCGTAGCACCTCCTTGCGTTGTGCCCCGTGACCAAACGACTTGTGAATGTCATCAACGATCAAGACTGGATCAGGTTTGTTCTTTGAGGTACCCATGCCCATCACTTCTTTCGCGCTTGTGAGAAATCAGAAAACTATAGCGATATTTCTTTACGTGAACTCACGCAGATCGCCTGCCAGGTTTAGCCAACCAAAATGACAGCTCGCCGCTATAGCCCCGGCGATAGCACCCCAAACCACACAGAAAAACACCAGGTCCCGCACGCTCAGGCGCGCCGGGTTTCGGTCCGTCCGGGTACGGTATGCTCCAAAACCCCGTGCGTCCATTGCCAATGAGAGGCGCTCTGCATGGCGAACGCCCCCGGCTAGCAGTGGGATGATGGATCGTCTCGTACGACGCAACCACCCGATCGGGCCGCGCGGATCAATGATTCCTCTGGCATGTTGTGCGTCTCTTAAAGTTCCGAGATCTTGTGTGTAGCGGGGCACGAAACGTGCT
>RRZT011241359.1_pt1 | contig 13823 bp, 13 predicted proteins | sample 2165551 | NCBI WGS metagenome assembly RRZT01 (sample SAMN10456910, study PRJNA506462) | wastewater metagenome | biome: wastewater; feature: sludge; material: wastewater sludge; isolation source: wastewater sludge with Escherichia coli K12::gfp cells carrying plasmid... | place: USA: Moscow, Idaho... | reverse complement strand
TATTTATTAAATCATATCAGGGATATACAGACAATTATCACCTGTACTGGTTTAGATGAATTTGTAAATAATAGATTTGAAATTAATAAAATATTCCAGGTATTTAATGGAAGTATTGTAAATGATAACTGATTTTTATTGATAGATTTAGGAGGCTTAACATGAGCACTGAATATGGAGCAGATCAAATACAGATTTTAGAAGGTCTTGAAGCAGTAAGAAAAAGACCCGGAATGTATATAGGTAGCACATCCATCAGAGGATTACATCATTTGGTATATGAAATTGTTGATAATGCAATTGATGAGGCATTAGCAGGATATTGTGATAATATTCAGGTTATGATTAATGAAGATAACTCAATTACGGTAATTGATAACGGAAGAGGAATTCCGGTAGGAATTAATCATAAAGCAGGTATTCCCGCAGTAGAAGTAGTTTTTACAATTTTACATGCTGGTGGTAAATTTGGAGGTGGAGGATACAAAGTTTCAGGAGGTCTTCATGGTGTAGGTGCTTCTGTAGTAAATGCACTCTCTAATTATCTTGAAGTCGAAATATATCAGGAAGAAAAAATATATAAACAAAGATATGAAAAAGGAAATGTTGTTTATCCTTTAAAAGTGGTTGGATCTTGTGAAGAAGGAAAAACAGGTACAAAAGTTACTTTCTTACCGGATGATACTATTTTTGAAGAAACTGTTTATGATTTTGATATATTAAAACAGAGACTTCGTGAAATGGCATTTTTAACAAAAAGTTTAAAAATTTCTCTTGAAGATAAAAGAGAAGGAAAAATAAATTTAAAAGAATTTCACTACGAAGGTGGAATCAAAGAATTTGTAAGTTATTTAAATAAAAGTAAAACACCTTTGTATGATAATATTATGTATTTTGAAGGAAATAAGGATAATGTATATGTTGAAGTAGCGATGCAGCATAATGATTCTTATACGGAAAGTTCTTATAGTTTTGTAAACAATATCAATACACCTGAAGGTGGTACACATCTGACAGGTTTTAGAAATGCAATTACAAAAACATTTAATGATTATTCAAGAAACTCCAAATTATTAAAAGAATCTGAATCAAATCTTTCAGGGGAAGATATCAGAGAAGGATTAACAGCAATTGTAAGTATTAAGATCGAAGATCCTCAGTTTGAAGGACAGACAAAGCAAAAGCTTGGAAATTCAGAAGCAAGAGGAGCGGTTGATAGTATTGTAAGTGAACAGCTTACTTACTTTTTAGAACAAAATCCTGTTATTGCAAAATTAATATGTGAAAAATCTATCCTTGCTCAAAGAGCAAGAGATGCAGCCAGAAAAGCAAGAAACCTAACAAGAAGAAAAACAGCATTAGAAGGAATGGCTTTACCTGGAAAACTGGCAGATTGTTCAGATAAAGATCCTAAAAATTGTGAAATTTATATTGTCGAAGGTGATTCGGCTGGTGGAAGTGCAAAAACTGCACGAAGCAGGGCAACACAGGCGATACTTCCTTTGCGTGGAAAAATATTAAATGTTGAAAAAGCGAGACTTGATAAAATATATGGAAACGCAGAAATAAAAGCAATGATAACTGCATTTGGTACAGGAATCCATGATGATTTTGATATTTCAAAATTAAGATATCATAAAATAATCATAATGACAGATGCGGACGTAGATGGAGCTCACATCAGTACGCTTTTATTAACATTTCTATATCGTTTTATGCCAGAATTAATAAAGGATGGTTATGTATATCTTGCACAGCCACCTCTATATAAGTTGGAAAAAAATAAAAAAGTATGGTATGCATACAATGATGATGAATTAAATAAGATACTTGTTGAAATTGGAAGAGACCAAAATAACAAAATTCAGCGTTATAAAGGTCTTGGTGAAATGGATGCAGAACAGCTTTGGGAAACGACCATGGATCCAGAAAGACGAGTTTTATTAAGAGTAACAATTGATGAAGAAGCAGAATCTGAAATAGACCTTACATTCACAACACTTATGGGTGATAAAGTAGAACCTAGACGTGAGTTTATTGAAGAAAATGCGAAATATGTTAAGAATCTGGATATATAAAAGGAGAAAAAAATGGAAGACAATATCTTTGATAAGATACATGAAATTGACCTAAAGAAAACCATGGAAACCTCCTATATAGATTATGCGATGAGTGTTATTGCATCAAGAGCGCTTCCGGATGTAAGGGATGGATTAAAACCGGTTCAGAGAAGAGTATTATTTTCAATGATCGAATTAAATAATGGACCGGATAAACCACATAGAAAATGTGCACGTATCGTTGGTGATACCATGGGTAAATATCATCCTCATGGAGATAGTTCTATTTATGGTGCGCTTGTAAATATGGCTCAGCCATGGTCTACAAGATATCCACTTGTTGATGGACATGGAAATTTTGGTTCTGTAGATGGAGATGGCGCAGCTGCTATGAGATATACAGAAGCAAGGTTATCAAAAATTTCTATGGAAATGCTTGCTGATATTAATAAAGATACTGTTGATTTCGCACCTAACTTTGACGAGACAGAAAGAGAACCATCAGTTCTTCCAAGTAAGTACCCTAATTTACTTGTAAATGGAACTACTGGTATCGCAGTTGGTATGGCAACAAATATCCCTCCTCATAATCTGAGAGAGGTCATTTCTGCTGTTGTTAAAATGATTGATAACCAGGTAGAAAATGACAGAGATACAGATATTGAAGAATTACTTGAAGTAATAAAAGGACCTGATTTTCCAACTGGAGGAGTTATCCTTGGTACAGCAGGAATTGATCAGGCATATCGTACTGGAAGAGGAAAAATCAGAGTCAGAGGTGTAACGGATATTGAAATGATGGCAAACGGCAAAAGCCGTATTGTTGTTACAGAACTTCCTTACATGGTTAATAAAGCAAGAATGATCGAAAAAATTGCGGAACTTGTAAGAGATAAAAAAATTGATGGTATTACTGATCTTAGAGATGAATCTGACCGCGATGGAATGAGGATCGTTATTGAACTTAGAAAAGATGTAAATGCAAATATTATGCTGAATCTTTTATATAAGCATACACAGTTGCAGGATACATTTGGTGTAATTAATCTTGCACTGGTCAATAATGAGCCAAGAGTCATGAATATTCATGAGATGCTTGTTCATTATCTGAATCATCAGAAAGAAGTTGTTACAAGAAGAATAAAATATGATTTAAATAAAGCAGAAGAAAGAGACCATATTTTACAGGGATTGTTAATTGCGTTAGATCATATAGATGAAGTCATTAAGATCATGAGATCCAGTCGTACTACAGCGGAAGCAAAAGAAAGACTGATCGAGAGATTTGGTCTAAGTGATGTCCAGGCACAGGCAATTGCCGACATGAGACTTCGTGCATTAACAGGTCTAGAAAGTGAAAAGCTTGAAAATGAGCACCAGGAGCTTATGAAAAAAATTGCTGAATTGAAAGCAATTTTAGGAGATGAAAAACTTTTATTAGCTGTGATTCGTGAAGAAATTATTTTAATATCAGAAAAATACGGAGATGAAAGAAAAACATCAATAGGATATGATGAATATGATATATCAATGGAAGATCTGATTCCAAAAGATAATACAATTCTTGCGATGACACGACTTGGGTATATTAAAAGGATGACTGTTGATAATTTTAGAAGTCAGCATCGTGGAGGAAGAGGAATCAAAGGAATGCAGACTATAGAAGATGATTTTATAGAAGATCTTCTAATGACTTCAACACATCATTACATCATGTTCTTTACAAATTTTGGAAGGGTGTATCGTTTAAAAGCATATGAGATTCCGGAATCCAGCAGAACAGCAAGAGGGGTAGCAATCATTAATCTTCTTCAACTGAATCCTGGAGAAAAAATTTCAGCGATCATACCAATCAAAGATTACGAAGAAGATAAGAATCTTTTTATGGTTACAAGAAATGGTATTGTTAAAAAAACCTCTATTCTTGAATATAGTAATGTTAGAAAAAAAGGACTTGCTGCAATTAGCCTGAAAGAAGAAGATGAACTAATTGAAGTAAAAGTGACTGATAAAAATGATCATATTTTCCTGGTTACAAGACAGGGAATGTGTATCAGATTTAAGGAAACAGATGTCAGACCGACTGGAAGAACCTCTATGGGTGTGATAGGAATGAATCTTTCGGATGGTGATGAAATTATTGGAATGCAGCTTGAACATCAGGGAGACTCTCTTTTAATCGTTTCTGAAAACGGAATGGGTAAAAGAACTTATTTAAATGAATTTAGTGTTCAAAAAAGAGGCGGTAAAGGTGTAAAATGTTATAAAATAACAGATAAGACCGGATTTGTAATTGGAGTAAAAGCAGTAAATGACCATCATGAAATTATGATGATCACCTCAGAAGGGATTTTGATACAGTTAAGAATGGAAGATATTTCTGTTCTTGGAAGAATTACTTCAGGAGTGAAAATGATCAATCTTGATGATGGAATCAAAGTCGCTCAGATTGCGAAAGTAAGAGAAAGAGTTTCTGATGGAAGACAGGAATTTGATAATATGGAAGATGCAATGGAAGATATTCCGGAAGAAACAACAGAACTATAATTGTAAAAATAATCTATATGGTTTTAAAATAAATGTTGGGGTGTATGATTGAAAAATCATACACCCCAACATTTATTTTAAAACCGCTATACATTAAAAATCAAAATTTTCAAATTTAGAAGAAATATAAGGCTTGGATTTTCTTTTTATTTTACGACTCTTTGAAAAATTATAGTTATTGATCAGTGAATGAATCACAAAAATAGAAATTAGAATTCCGGATACACCAATTATGATAAATAATATTTTAGTTACATTGATAAATAGTATATTCTCTTCAGGCAAAATTTCACTTTCCTGTGTAATGGAAGGAGCCAAAGGTTTTTCAACAACGGGTTCTGTTGGAGAAGACATTGTAACATCAGCACTTCCAATAGGAATATTCTGGTAAGTATACTGAATGGTAGCAACTGAATCAGAATCATCTTCCTGATAAACCAATTCTGACTGAACTTCATCAAAAGTAACTGAATTTGGAAGAACTACATAGGCGTCTTCATCTATGTTCAATATAGATGAGGAATTTCCAAAGGAATTATTCTCGACCTGAAAAAAATCAGTACTGCTTACATTATAATCAGTTTCATAATCGGAAACTGTCATCTTTGTAAAATTACTAAAGCCATAATCAAATAAGGAAACGGTATCAGTAAACTGATTTGGTGATTCTTCTTTCATAATAACACAGATCAGAGTCAATCCATCTTTTTTGGCACATGACACCAGCGTTTGTCTTGCTTCAGATGTAAATCCTGTTTTACTTCCTACCAGATAATCATAGGTATATTCTCTGTCAGGAAGAAGCTTATTTTTAGAATGTATGATAATATCATCAGGCTGTGATGCTGTTGGTGGGATTTCATAAGTTGAGGTGCTTGACATTTTACAGAGAAGATCATTTGTAAAAAAGTGTCTGGCTATGGTAGCAAGATCATAAGCAGTTGTGTAATGATCTTCGCTGTATAATCCATTGGGATTCACAAAATTTGAATTCTTACAACCGAGATCCTTTGCTTTCTGATTCATTATTTCTGAAAAGGATGACACTGATCCACCTATATGCTCTGCCACAGCATTTGCAGCTTCATTTGCAGATCCTACCAGAACACCATATAAAGCCTGTTCCATGGTGATCTGCTCACCCACATCCATTCCCATATTTGAAGAGCCACTCTCAATACTAAAGACAGCATCATTTGAAAAAGTAACGACTTCATTCATTTCAGCCTGCTCCGCAGCAATCAGGCATGTAAGTATTTTTGTAGTACTCGCCGGATATAATTTTTCATCAATGTTTTTCGCATATAATATTGTACCGGTAGTTGCCTCCATAAGAATAGCTGATTCTGCTCCAACACAGGGACCCTGAGGCCAATTTGCTATTTCGTTGGTCTGAATAGTAAGTGTTTTTCTTGCTTCAGCTTCAGCATTGTAATCAATTTCGGCGTTTACAGAAATTCCCTGCTGTAGAAGCATTTGTAAAGATAAGAAAGAAATCATTCCTATTTTTAAGTATTTCATTTTATTGAATTTAAAGTATTTCATAATTTAATCTCCACGTTTTTATATCAAGTTATATAATACACTAATTTAAGTAAAAACCAAAGACTAAAGTTGAAAAAACATACTATTTTTATTCATTGTTTAAAAATAATAAAAGTACTTATGATATAAAATAAACACATAAAAACACATTAATTTACATAGAATAAACATATTTTACATAGAATTTACATAGAATCTTTAAATAGTATTTACATCCACCTTGCAGAAATTTTACCTTTATTGTATGATGATTCTGGTCAAAATTTAAAATGAAAAATGAAAGTGGTAAATGAATATGTCAATTGGATTAGTAGATTTTATATCTCAGTTTATTTCAAATCCTGCACTTGCAATTACAGTAATATTAACATTAGCGGTTATTTTGGTAAATGGATGGACAGATGCACCAAATGCGATTGCAACATGTGTATCGACTCGTGCAATAAACCCCAAAGCGGCAATTTTAATGGCAGCAGTATTTAATTTTTTAGGTGTGTTTGTCATGACGCTTGTTAATGCAACAGTAGCACAGACAATCTATAAAATGGTAAATTTTGAAGGAGATTCCAGAAAAGCTCTTGTGGCACTTTGTGCTGCTATGGTAGCAATTGTAATCTGGGCAACAGCAGCCTGGGTCTTTGGAATACCCACCAGTGAAAGTCATGCATTGATCGCTGGATTATCCGGTGCTGCGATTGCACTACAGAATAGCATCTCCGGTATTAATCTGGGTGAATGGACTAAAGTACTATATGGTCTTGTTTTATCAACATTTTTGGGATTTTCTATGGGTTGGGTCATTGTAAAATTAATAGAGTTGATTTGTGGCAAGATGGATAAAAGAAAGACGAATGAATTTTTTAGAAAAGCGCAGATCGGCGGCGGTGCGGCCATGGCATTTATGCACGGCGCACAGGATGGTCAGAAATTCATGGGTGTATTTATGCTTGGAATGTTCCTTGCTCAGGGAAATTCAACAGCAACAGAATTTACTATCCCAATCTGGTTAATGATACTTTGTTCTTTAGTGATGGCGCTTGGTACATCAGTAGGTGGATACAGAATTATTAAAGCAGTTGGAATGGACATGGTAAAACTTGATACTTACCAAGGATTTGCAGCAGATGTTGCAGGTGCGGGATGTATATTATTATCTTCAGTTACTGGAATTCCTGTCAGTACGACTCACACGAAAACAACAGCTATTATGGGTGTGGGTTCTGCAAAAAGACTATCCAGTGTTGATTGGGGAATTGTAAAAGAGATGGTCCAGACCTGGGTATTAACATTCCCTGGCTGTGGATTGATTGGATTTTTAATGGCAAAACTTTTTATGTGGATATTTTAATCAGAATAGTGGAGGAAAACTATGAAAAACGATAAAAAGAAAGAAAAAGATGAATTAAAGAGAAAAGACAAGAAAAAAGATAAAAAAGAAAAAACTTATAATTATTTTAAATCATTATCAGTTCTTGCAGATTTTTCAGGTCAGGCAGCAGAGTTATTATATGAAACGATCATGAATTTCAGTGCAGAAACAATTGAAGATCAAATGAAAAAAATGCATGAGATCGAACATGCGGCTGATCTTGCAAAACATGAAATGATGGGACATCTGTTAAAAGAATTTATTACACCGATAGACAGAGAAGATATTTCAACGATCGCTCAGGAAATTGATAATGTGACAGATACCATCGAAGATGTTCTGATGCAGATGTATATGTTCAATATCAAGAGTGTAAGGGAAGAAGCAGTCGAATTTTCTAAAATCATTGTTTCATCGTGCAGAGAATTAAAGAATGCAGCTGATGAATTTTGTAATTACAAAAAGTCCACTAATCTTCTAAAATATATTATAGATATTAATAATATGGAAGAAGATGGAGATAAAATGTATATGAAGGCAATCCGTAATCTGCACACATCATCTACGGATGCAATTGAAATAATGTCATGGACAAAGTTATTCGATTATCTTGAAAAATGTTGTGATGCAACTGAAAATGTAGCGGATGTCATGGAATATGTTATTATGAAAAATTCATAAAAAATTCCCGTCAGAAAACTGACGGGGTTTTTGCGTTATATATTAATATAGTAAAAGAGGTCAATATGAGATTAAGAAATATACCAGGTTCAGAAGAAGTGTTAGCAAATTCAGATTATGTGATCAATGATCCAAAAAATTATAAAGATAAATGGAAGTCAGTTTTTAATAATAATAATCCTGTTCGGATAGAGATTGGTATGGGAAAAGGGAAGTTCATTGTTAGTCTGGCAAAACAAAATCCGGAAATTAATTTTATTGGGATAGAAAAATATTCCAGTGTACTCTTAAGAGCAGTACAAAAGCTGGAAGGTGATGAAGAATTAAAGAATCTCAGATTGATATGTATTGATGCGAAAGAGATAGAAGAAGTTTTCGGAAAGGAAGAAATTGATAAGATCTATCTAAATTTTTCTGATCCGTGGCCAAAAGACAGACATGCGAAAAGAAGACTGACGTCAAAAGAATTTTTGAAAAGGTATGAGGCTATTATCGTAAAGAATGGTATTATTGAGTTTAAAACGGATAACAGGATCCTATTCGATTTCTCGCTTGAAGAATATAAAGAATCGAGTTGGGAACTGGATGCAGTTAGTTTTGATCTGCACAAAGATTCTGTGTTAAATGTAAATAATGTCATGACTGAATATGAAACAAAATTTTCACAAAAAGGAAATCCTATTTTTAAAATGATTCTTAAATTAGGCAAGGAGATTTAAATGGATACAAAAGTACTGGTACTTGATATTGATGGAACATTGACTAATTCAGAGAAGAAAATCAGTGATAAGACCAGACAGGCGATCATTGATGTAATGAATAGAGGGCATAAAGTGATACTTGCATCAGGCAGACCGACTCCCGGAATGATTGAATATGCAAAAATACTTGAATTAGAAAAATATGGGGGATATTTACTATCATTTAATGGTGGTAAAATTATTGATTGTAAAACAGGTGAAATTTTATTCCAGAAAACACTTCCTTCCTCAGTAGTTCCTCAACTATATCACTTTGCAGAAAAAAATGATTGCGGGCTTGTTACTTATTTAGGTGATGATATTATTTCTGCAAGAAGAATGGATCCCTATCTTGAAATAGAATCAAAGATCAATGGAATGCCCATTAAGATAGTAGACAATTTTATTGAATATGCTGAATATGATATGAATAAATGTCTTATGACTGCAAATCCAGAACTGGCAGAAAAATATGTGGAAGAATTAAATGAGAAATATCATACAATATTAAGTGTTTATCGGTCTGAACCATTTTTTATCGAAATAATGCCTAAAAATGTTGATAAAGCGACATCCCTTGATAGAATGCTAGACAGTATTGGTCTTACTGCTGAAGATGCGATCTGCTGTGGAGATGGTTTCAATGACATGACGATGATCAAATTTGCAGGTGTTGGGGTTGCGATGGGTAATGCACAACCTGCAGTAAAAGAGGCTGCAGATTTTATTACTACTACAAATGATCAGGATGGAATTGTAAAAGTAATAAAAGAATTTATTTTATAAAAAAACTGCACCTTACGGTGCAGCTTTTTTCATAATGCGACATCAATATTTCCACCAAGATAAGGTGTTACTGACTGTTCCATCATTTGTTTCAGACCCTCACTCATATCCTGAGTCAGATTCATGGATTGATCAAGTACAGCTGTACCCACTTCCGTCTGAAGCTGAGTTTGAGCAAGGTTCATTGATAAAGAAATTATATCCATTCTATCCACCTTTCTCTAATGTTACTTAATGTATATATCGGATTGAGCAAATGATAACTTAAGACTTATCATACCTTAATGCTTTTATTATTGTTGTAACTGCATCTAACATGAGAGCAAAGACAATCACAATAAAGAAAATGGATGGAATATTTTGGAACAGATACAGGATAAAATCAGCATCTTCCTCCATTTTAAAAAGAGCAGAAATAGTTGTTATAAATGTCTGATTCATCAGTGAATGCGTATGTGTAAAAAGATATGCAGGCACTACAGAAAACAGATTTGTAACAATGGAAAGAACTGCAAGTTTTTTAGTATATCTGCCAATGTAAAGTTTGTAAACTTCTTTTATAAGTGAAAACAACGTAAATAACACAAACAGATACCACATTCTATGGATTGAAGAAATGCTAAATATAGGAATCCAATTCTCGCCATCAGTAAATGTAAAAATTTGTGGAATCAGTAAAAAAATAATGCAAAAGACAATAGAAAAAGAAATACTAAAAATAGTTCCGGATTTTGATATAACTTCTTCTTTTAATGGAACAGGGGGCAGTTCATCTAAATTATTATCGTTTATATCGATTTTTATTCCTTTTCTTTCAAAAAATGCAAAGAAAAAAGTGATAAAAGCAAACACCATGATCATACTAAATAATGTGTTTCTGATCCATTCAAAAAAATGAAAGATACTGTTAAATTCCTCACTGCCGATGATTAAAAGAATAAAGCCGGAAAGTAGCATCCCAAAAGATGTTGCAGCAATAACAATTAAAAGTATTGTTTTATAAGTATGATAATATTCCGGACCGATCAGGTAATTAATTTTGTCAGGAAGATAATTATTGGCAAGTTCAGAAGTAGTACCAAGCTCTGTCAAAACGACTCTGATGTCTTTTTCTGATGGTCTTATATCGCCACAACGGCTTTCAAGCATATCACTGATCAGGGAAAATAATTCTTTAGAGACATCATCGCGCATACGCCTGGGTAGTTTTCTAGTTACTGCGTAAATATAACGTTCAATTAAATCATGTTCACTCATATTGACACCTCCGGTTCAATTAATGAATTCATAATGCTGACTGTATCCAGCCATTGTTTTTTTATTATGCTATAGATTTCTTCACCAAATTGTGTTTTCTGATAGTATTTTCGTGGCTTTGTACTCTCTTCAGTATCCCATTGACTTGCTAATATTCCTTGTGACTCCAGTCTTCTTAATAAAGGATAAAGTGTATTTGCTTCTACTGTAATTCCCTTTTCCGAAAGCAATGTTACAAGATTATAACCGTATACAGGAAGATCAAGCTGACTCAATACAGAAAGTATGATTGTTCCACGTCTTAATTCCAGAATCATGGACGAAATGATTTCATCTTTTTCCAAAATAAGACCTCCTTCTCTTTATAACAATGATGTGTGCTACACACTATTATAATATTAAATATATTATAATTTGTCAATTATTATTTTATTTAATCAATATAATAGATAAAGCTGTTACGGGATAAAGATTGTTTATGAAATTTCGTGTAATTTATCATAAAAGAAAGAAGCTATGGTATAATAAATTATACTACGATGTTGGGAGAATCAAGTGAGTATTACAAGAGAAGATGAAGTATTGTTTCAGACTGTATGCAAACAAATTATTAATGGTGAACAGAAAAAAAATGGAATCGGAACATTGGCAGAAAAAACAGTTCATGCTGTTTTAAAAAATTACCTAGTGCCAAAAGAACAATGCCATGAAATAAAATGTAATGGTTATGTGGCTGATATCATGCTGGATGGCGAAATTATGGAAATCCAGACGGCGCAATTTAACTTGTTGAGAAAAAAACTGGATGTATTCCTCAATGAGTATGACGTTACAATTGTGTACCCGATTCCTGCCATAAAATGGCTGATCTGGATTCGTGAGGATACAGGAGAAGTTACAAAGAGAAGAAAATCCAACAAATATGGAAGTCCATGTATGGTTTTTCCTGAGCTTTATAAAATCAAGCAATATCTGGATCATCCAAATTTTCATCTTAGACTTATATTATTGGAGATGGAAGAGTTCAGGTTACTGAATGGATGGAGTGAAGATAAGAAAAGAGGATCTACCAGATACGACAGAATTCCCATATCGTTGTTGGAAGATATCATGATCAATACAAAAGATGATTATGATATCTTATTACCAGAAAATCTTCCAGATCCTTTTATTTCCAAGGAATTTGGAAAAGCATCAGGTCTTTCTCTGAAACAGGGTCAGACAGCACTTAACGTTTTATGCAGTCTTGGAACCATTCAAAAAGTTGGAAAAAGTGGTCGATGGATACAATATGCTAAAACTCAGAAAAGGAGAACAATATGAGAGAACTTGAAAAAATGGTTTTAAATGAGGGAAGAGTTTTGGATAATGGGGTATTAAAAGTGGATCATTTTATTAATCATCAGGTTGATCCGGTCTTAATGGAGGAGATTGCAAAAGATTTTGCTTCTGTATTTATGAACAAAGGTATCACAAAAGTAGTAACGATTGAGAGTTCTGGAATCGCGCCTGCACTTATGACTGCGAGAGAGTTGAAAGTACCACTTGTTATATTAAAAAAACAGCCATCCAAAGTATTGTATCAGGATTTATTTCAGACCGTTGTTTCTTCTTTTACAAAAGAGACTTCATATGAATTAACAATGGCTAAGAATTTATTAACAGAAGAAGATCATGTTTTGATCATTGATGATTTTTTAGCATACGGAGAAGCAGTGGCAGGTGCTGTCAGACTGATTCATATGTCACATGCAACGGTTGCCGGAGCTGGAATTCTGATTGAAAAGACATTTCAGGGTGGAAGAGACAAATTAAAAGAACTTGGTGTAATGGTCTATTCTCAGGTCTGCATTGAAAAAATGGAACAGGGAAAGATTATTTTGGCTGAAGAGAGGAATTAATAGATGAAGAAATTGATTTCCTGGAATGTAAATGGGCTGAGAGCCTGTATGCAAAAAGGATTTATGGATTTTTTTACAAATATTGATGCAGATATATTCTGCATTCAGGAAACCAAAATGCAGAAAGGACAGCTGGAATTATCTTTGGATGGATATCATCAGTATTGGAATGATGCTGTGAAAAAGGGATATTCCGGAACAGCAGTTTTTACAAAAGAAGAACCTCAGTGTGTCAGTTATGGTATAGGATTGGAAGAACATGATCAGGAAGGAAGAGTCATAACGCTTGAGTTTCCGGATTATTTTCTTGTAAATGTATATACACCGAATTCTAAAAGAGAATTGGAAAGACTGGATTATCGTATGGTCTGGGAAGATTTGTTTAAAGATTACCTAAAAGAACTGGAAGTAAAAAAACCTGTAGTTGTATGTGGTGATCTGAATGTTGCACATAAAGAGATCGATCTGAAAAATCCCAAATCAAATCGAAGAAATGCCGGATTTACGGATGAAGAAAGAAATAAATTTTCTATCCTTCTTGAAGCAGGATTTATAGATACATTTCGTCATTTTTACCCTGAACTGGAAGGTGCATATTCCTGGTGGTCTTATATGTTCCATGCCAGAGAAAAGAATGCAGGGTGGAGAATAGATTATTTTCTGACTTCAGAAAAATGCAAGGACAGACTGATCAGTGCAAAGATCCATTCAGATATTTTTGGTTCTGATCATTGTCCGGTCGAGCTGATCATGGAATAAGAAACAGGATGCTGTGATATATGTCACAGCATCCTGTTTTGATTCATATTATTTTTAAATTGTAATTTTTATCATTACTAAATCATAAAATGGATTACCAGACTTTTGTGGTCCATTTTGTACAATCCCAGACATCAGTTGCAAGACCATCATAGAATTCAGGCTCATGGCAGACCAT